>ERZ826242.183-NODE-183-length-102644-cov-5.057121_pt1 | contig 102644 bp, 97 predicted proteins | sample MGYA00519871_ERZ826242 | MGnify/ENA primary metagenome ERZ826242 (study PRJEB31778, sample SAMEA3449226) | human gut metagenome | biome: human gut; feature: human-associated habitat; material: faeces | place: United Kingdom | collected 2010/2012 ... | reverse complement strand
CAAGGCTATGATGTGATCGGTGTGACAATGCAGATCTGGCAGGATGAGGACAATGAAGTTCAAGAAGAAAACGGCGGCTGTTGTGGGCTCAGTGCGGTAGACGATGCAAGACGTGTTGCATCGTCTATTGGTATTCCGTATTATGTGATGAATTTTAAACAGGAATTCCAGAAAAATGTAATTGATTACTTTACAAAAGAATACCTGAACGGAAGAACACCTAACCCGTGTATTGCCTGCAACCGTTATGTGAAATGGGAAGCACTTTTGCAGAGAAGTCTTTCCATCGGAGCAGACTATATCGCAACAGGACATTATGCAAGGATTGATAAACTTCCGAATGGAAGGTATGCAATCCGAAGATCTGCGACGCTTGCGAAAGACCAGACTTATGCACTTTATAATCTGACACAGGAACAGCTGGAACATACATTGATGCCGGTTGGAAATTATTCAAAAGATCAGATCCGTGAGATGGCAGAAAAAATCGGACTGCAGGTGGCAAATAAACCGGATAGTCAGGATATCTGTTTTGTTCCGGATGGAGACTATGCATCTTTTATTGAAGAAAACGCAGATGCTCCGATTCGTCAGGGAAATTTCGTGACACCGGATGGGAAGATTCTTGGAAAACACAAAGGAATCATTCATTATACAGTAGGACAGCGCAAAGGACTTGGGCTTGCATTAGGGTATCCTGCATTTGTACTGGAGATTCGTCCGGAGACAGATGAAGTTGTAATAGGAACTTATGAAGAATCACTGACTTATACGTTACGTGCAAATGAACTGAATTTTATGAGCGTAGAGGATATTACAGAACCAATCCGGGTGTTTGCGAAGATCCGTTACAATCATAAAGGGGCCTGGTGTACAGTGGAAAAGACAGGCGAAGATGAGATCACCTGTACATTTGAGGAACCAATCCGCGCGGTGACACCGGGACAGGCAGTTGTTCTTTATGATGGTGAGTATGTATTAGGAGGCGGCACAATATTATGATAACATGTGATGCCCACATGCACACAAGATTTTCAGAAGATAGTGATGCATCTGTACATTCCATGCTTGATGCAGCGGTGAATAAAGGAATGCAGGCGGTCTGCATCACGGATCATCTTGATAAAGACTTCCCGGAAACACCGGATTTTCCGGCGGGTGCATTTATGTTCGACCTAGATGAATATTTCAGGAGACTGACGCAATTAAAAACAGAATATCAGAAGAAACTGGAAGTACGGATTGGCGTGGAGATCGGACTTCAGCCACACCTGGGAGAATATTATAAAGAACTGACAGAAAAATATCCGTTTGATTTTGTGATCGGTTCAGTACATCTTATCCATGGACAGGATCCGTACTATCGCGGATTTTTCGAAGGCCGGAGTGATGAAGAGGCTTATCGTGAGGCATTTCAGGTGACAATTGAAAATCTGAAAAAAATAGATTCCTTCGATAGCCTGGGGCATCTGGATTATGTTGTCCGTTATGGCGCACATCAGGCAGAAGCATATTCTTACAGAAAATATGCAGAAGAGATCGATGAGATACTAAAACATCTGATCAGTCATGGTAAAGGACTTGAGATGAACATGGCGGGAATGAAATATGGACTTGGATTTCCAAATCCACATCCGGATGTTATCAGAAGATATAAGGAACTTGGTGGTGAAATTGTCACAATCGGAGCAGATGCACACAGACCGGAACATATAGCTTTTGACTACGAACAGGCGGGAGAGATACTTACAGGCTGCGGTTTTAGTTATTATGCAGAATTTAAGGGGCGGAAACCGGTATTTAGGAGAATTGTTCCATAAAATTAGAATTATATGGATTTAAGACTTGAATTTTTGTTCTTGTTTTAGTACAATGAATCTAGTTGATGAATATTTAACAATTATCGCTTTGTTAAATTCATCGCCATGGCTGGAGATACAGTCATAAATTTTTTAAACTTTTTAGGAGGAATTAATCATGGCAGTAAAAGTAGCGATTAATGGTTTTGGACGTATCGGACGTCTTGCTTTCAGACAGATGTTCGGAGCAGAAGGATATGAGGTAGTAGCAATCAACGACCTTACATCTCCTAAGATGCTTGCTCACTTATTAAAATATGACTCAACTCAGGGAACATACGCTCTTGCAGACACAGTAGAAGCAGGAGAGGATTCCATCACAGTTGACGGAAAAGAGATCAAGATCTATGCAAAAGCTAATGCAGCTGAGCTCCCTTGGGGAGAAATCGGTGTTGACGTTGTTCTGGAGTGTACAGGATTCTACACATCCAAAGCAAAAGCTCAGGCTCACATCGATGCAGGTGCTAAGAAAGTAGTTATTTCTGCTCCAGCTGGAAATGACCTTCCGACAATCGTTTACAATGTAAACCACGAGACACTTTCAAAAGATGAGAACATCATCTCTGCAGCTTCTTGTACAACAAACTGCCTGGCTCCGATGGCAAAAGCTCTTAACGACCTTGCACCAATCGAGTCTGGTATCATGTGTACAATTCACGCTTACACAGGAGATCAGATGACTCTTGACGGACCACAGAGAAAAGGTGACCTCAGAAGATCCCGTGCAGCTGCAGTCAATATCGTACCAAACAGCACAGGTGCTGCAAAAGCTATCGGTCTTGTTATCCCAGAACTGAACGGAAAGTTAATCGGATCTGCTCAGCGTGTACCAACACCTACAGGATCTACAACAATCCTTACAGCAGTTGTTAAAGGACATGTAACAGTTGATGAAATCAACGCAGCTATGAAAGCAGCTTCTACAGAGTCCTTCGGATACAACACAGATGAAATCGTATCTAGCGACATCGTTGGAATGAGATATGGTTCATTATTCGATGCTACTCAGACAATGGTACTTCCACTGGAAAATGGAACTACAGAGGTTCAGGTTGTTTCTTGGTATGACAATGAAAACTCATACACAAGCCAGATGGTAAGAACAATCAAATACTTCTCTGAATTAGCATAATTTAGAGCATGAATTAAGACTCACAAAGGGTCCGGTCTTATTGGACCGGACCCTTTTTTGCAGTTAAAAAATAATTAACCAGGAGGCAGTACTATGCTTAATAAAAAATCTGTAGACGACATTAACGTAAAGGGAAAAAAGGTACTTGTAAGATGTGACTTCAACGTACCACTGATTGATGGAAAGATTACAGACGAGAACCGTCTTGTAGCAGCTCTTCCTACAATCAAAAAATTAATCGCTGATGGCGGAAAGGTTATTCTTTGCTCTCACCTCGGAAAACCAAAGGGACAGCCAGTTCCAGAATTATCTCTTGCACCTGTAGCAGTTCGCCTTTCAGAACTTCTTGGACAGGAAGTAAAATTTGCAGCTGATCCAGAAGTAGTTGGAGAGAATGCAAAAGCTGCAGTAGCTGAGATGAAAGACGGAGATGTAATCCTTCTTGAAAATACTCGTTACAGAGCTGAAGAGACAAAGAATGAAGATGCATTCAGCAAAGATCTCGCTTCTCTTTGTGATGTATTTGTTAATGATGCATTCGGAACAGCACATCGTGCACACTGCTCAAACGTAGGTGTTACAAAATATGTTGACACAGCAGTAGTTGGATACCTTATGCAGAAAGAGATTGACTTCCTCGGAAATGCAGTCAACAATCCGGAAAGACCATTCGTAGCAATCCTTGGTGGAGCAAAAGTTTCAAGCAAGATTTCTGTAATCGAGAACCTTCTTGAAAAAGTAGATACTCTGATCATCGGTGGAGGAATGGCTTATACATTCGCAAAAGCACAGGGCGGTACAGTTGGAAAATCCCTTCTGGAAGAAGATTATTGCCAGTACGCACTTGACATGATCGAGAAAGCAAAAGGAAAAGGAGTAAAACTTCTTCTCCCTGTAGATAACGTAATCGGAGATGACTTCTCTAACGATGCAAATACACAGGTAGTAAAAGCAGGCGAAATCCCAGAAGGATGGGAAGGTCTTGATATCGGACCAGAGACAGCTAAGATTTTCTGCGATGCAGTAAAAGATGCTAAGACAGTTGTATGGAACGGACCAATGGGATGCTTCGAAATGCCTAAATTTGCAAAAGGAACAGAAGCCGTTGCAAAAGCACTTGCAGACACAGAAGCTGTAACAATCATTGGTGGAGGAGACTCTGCAGCAGCAGTTAACCAGTTAGGATATGGAGATAAGATGACACACATCTCAACAGGTGGTGGAGCTTCTCTGGAATTCCTTGAGGGAAAAGAACTGCCGGGAGTTGCAGCAGCCAACGACAAATAAAGTGATGAAAAATGTGTATACACACCAATTGCTGCGTTAGATGAGGCTTGACGTACATAGTACGCCTGCGCCTTATCTGCCTTGCATTTGGCGCGTATCCAGCATTTTTCTGGATACAAAATGATTAAGGAGATTTGGAACAATGGCAAGAAAGAAAATTGTAGCCGGAAACTGGAAAATGAACAAAACTCCAAGTGAAGCAGTAGCTTTAGTTGAAGAATTAAAACCATTAGTAGCTAATGAAGATGTAGACGTAGTATTCTGCGTACCTGCAATCGACATTATCCCTGTAGCAGAAGCTGTAAAGGGAACTAACATCCAGGTTGGTGCTGAGAATATGTACTTTGAAGAAAGCGGAGCATACACAGGAGAAATCTCTCCAGCTATGCTTACAGATGCAGGAGTAAAATACGTTGTTCTTGGACACTCTGAAAGAAGAGAATACTTCGCAGAAACAAACGAGACAGTAAATAAGAAGATGCTCAAAGCTTTCGAGCATGGTATTACACCAATCATGTGCTGTGGAGAGACTCTGGAGCAGAGAGAACAGGGTGTAACAATGGACTTCATCCGTCAGCAGGTGAAAGTTGGATTCCAGAATGTAACAGCTGATCAGGCTAAAACAGCAGTGATCGCTTACGAGCCAATCTGGGCTATCGGAACAGGTAAGACAGCTACTACAGAGCAGGCTGAAGAAGTTTGTGCTGGTATCCGTGCATGCATCGCAGAAGTATATGATGAAGCTACAGCAGAAGCTATCCGTATCCAGTACGGTGGATCTGTAAACGCTGGAAATGCAGCAGAGTTATTTGCTCAGGCTGATATCGATGGCGGACTTGTAGGTGGAGCATCTCTGAAAGCTGATTTCGGTAAGATTGTCAACTACAAATAAAAAATAAGTATAAAAGAATATACTTATGACTTTGAGAACCTGCAGCCTTAACGCTAAAGGGTTGATAAAAGTAATATCAGCCGCAGGAGGCTTTCGTTTTGACTGCTTCCTGCGGCTTTGTGTTGCAAAAGTGATATCTACAATGATGAAAAGTGATATCAAAAGCGATATATTAAGACGATATATAGACGAAAGGTGATATTAAGAATGAGTAAGAAACCAACAGTACTTATGATCTTAGATGGTTATGGACTGAACGAAAAGACAGAAGGTAACGCAATTGCTATGGCAAAGACACCTGTAATGGATAAGCTGATGGCAGAATATCCATGTGTAAAGGGAAATGCCAGCGGACTTGCAGTAGGTCTTCCGGACGGACAGATGGGTAACTCAGAAGTAGGTCATATGAACATGGGTGCCGGACGTATCATTTATCAGGAACTGACAAAGATTACAAAGGCAATCGAAGATGGCGTATTCTTTGAGAATAAGGCACTTCTTGCAGCATGCGAGAATGCTAAGAGGAATGATTCTGCACTGCATCTGATGGGACTGGTATCTGACGGTGGTGTGCACAGCCACATCGGACATATCTTCGGTCTTCTGGAACTGGCTAAGAGACAGGGACTTGAGAAAGTATATGTACACTGTTTCCTTGATGGCCGTGATACACCACCGGCTTCAGGAAAAGAATACGTAGAGCAGTTAGAAGCTAAGATGAAAGAAAACGGCGTAGGTGAAGTTGCAAGCGTTTCTGGACGTTACTATGCAATGGACCGTGATAACCGCTGGGATCGTGTAGAAAAGGCTTACAAGGCACTTTCTGCAGGCGAAGGCGAGACAGCTGCTTCCGCAACAGAAGGAATCCAGGCTTCTTATAATGCAGATGTAACAGATGAGTTCGTAGTACCATTTGTAGTAACAAAAGACGGAGCTCCGGTTGCAACAATCAAAGAGAATGATTCAGTAGTATTCTTTAACTTCCGTCCTGACAGAGCAAGAGAGCTCACAAGAACATTCTGCGATGACAGCTTTGACGGATTTGAAAGAGGAGACAGAATCAAGACAACATTTGTATGCTTCACAGAATACGATGCTACAATCGAGAACAAACAGGTTGCATTCGTAAAAGAAGAAATTACGAATACATTTGGTGAGTTCCTTGCAAAGAATGGCAAGAAACAGGCCCGTATCGCTGAGACAGAGAAATATGCTCACGTAACATTCTTCTTTAACGGCGGAGTAGAAGAACCAAATGAAGGAGAAGACAGAATCCTTGTCAAATCTCCAAAGGTAGCTACTTACGACTTAAAACCAGAGATGAGTGCATATGAAGTATGTGATAAGCTGGTAGCAGCAATTAAGTCTGATGAATATGATGTAATCGTGATCAACTTCGCAAACCCTGACATGGTAGGACATACAGGTGTAATCGAAGCTGCTGTAAAAGCAATCGAAGCAGTAGATGAGTGCGTAGGAAAAGCTTATGATGCATTAAAAGAAGCTGACGGACAGATGTTCATCTGTGCAGATCACGGAAATGCAGAATACATGATCGATGAAGAGACAAAAGAGCCATTCACAGCACATACAACAAATCCAGTACCATTTATCCTTGTAAATGCAGATCCTGCTTACAAGTTAAAAGAAGGTGGATGCCTTGCGGATATCGCACCTACACTGATTGAACTGATGGGTATGGAACAGCCTGCTGAGATGACAGGAACATCACTTCTTATGAAGTAATATAAATCAAAAGATTATAAATAACCTTGAGATATAGGAGAAGCTGCCTGTATCTTGAGGTTTTTTTATTGCCATGCGTTCGGAAGAAGCTGCCAACGGAAGATCTTTGTAGGTTCCGGGATCTGTAGATGACAAAGCCGATATTAAAAAACAGACGAGAATTGACAAACTATCTACATGACAGTAAAATGGCTTTTATGAGAAAGAATTATTGTAAGTGTACTTATAAATATAATTAAAAACGTTGAAATATGACGTCATAAGGAGAAAAACATGCAAATAGTTATTGTAGAAGATGATGAAGGAATCCGCAAAGAATTAAAGCGGCTTTTAGAAAATGCATTCTATCAGGTGACAGTGATAGAATCATTTACAGATGTAGCAGGACAGATACGTGTATTGTGTCCTGCTGCGGATCTGGTTCTTCTGGATCTTAATTTACCTGGGGAATCCGGCTTTGATGTCTGCAGGAAACTCAGAGAATATTCAGATATCCCAATTATATTCCTGACCAGCAGAACAGACTCCATGGATGAACTGACCGGGATATTAAATGGAGCAGACGATTACATTACCAAACCTTTTAATCCACCGATTTTACTGGCAAGAATAGGAGTGGTTTTAAAAAGAACTACTAGCAAAAACGCTGTGAAATCAACAAATGATACGATACACCTGGAATATAAGGGTGTCACATTGAATCTTGCCGGTGCCTACGTAGAACATGCCGGGAAGAAGACGGATCTTACCAAAAATGAGTTGAAAATCCTGCATCTTTTATATCAGAAAAAAGGGGAGATCGTACCAAGGATGGATATGATTGAATACCTGTGGGACAATGAAGTATTCATAGATGATAATACGTTAAGTGTTAATGTCACAAGACTTAGAAACAAGCTCTCAGAAATTGGAGTCAAAGACTTTATCGAAACAAAACGCGGAATGGGGTACCGGATATGAGATTTTCGGAATATATAAAAGATAAGATTTTGATCTTTTTATTGCATCTGCTGTGCATGATGGTTCTGATGGCATTCTTTTATATTACTGGATATAGTAAGAACGCATCTGCATTGATACTGATCTTCTGGTGGATCATACTGGTGCTTTGGATCCTGACGGGATATTACAGGCGGAAAAAATATTTTGACCAGGCGGCGCATATTCTGGAGGAGGTAGATCAGAGATATCTGCTTGGTGAACTGCTGCCGTCTTCTCCTTATCTGGAAGACCGTCTTTACAGAGATATGATACGGAGGTCTAATAAGTCGGTAATCGAGCGTATCCGTGAGATCGAAGAGGAACAAAAAGACTACCGGGATTATATCGAAAGCTGGGTACATGAGATCAAAGCACCAATTACCAGCATTCAGCTTGCATGTGAGAACCATAAAGATGAAGTAACCAGACAGATCAGTCTTGAGAACCAGCGCATCGAAAATGATGTAGACATGGTTCTGTATTATGCCCGGATGGAAAAGGTCTACAAAGATTATATGATTGAGGAGACCGATCTTGGAAAGGCGGCTTCGGAGATCTTCATGAAAAATAAGTACTATCTGATCAGCAGTGGGGTGCATGGTGAAGTAGCATGTCCGGATCATGTGTATACAGATAAGAAATGGATTCTTTTTATATTGAACCAGCTTGTACTAAACAGTGTAAAATATAAAAAACAAGATGTGGATGAACATCAATATATCCGCATTTATACCGAAAGATACGGCCATGGTGTCAGATTGGTCGTCGAAGATAATGGAACCGGCATTCGTACAGAAGAACTTTCACGGATATTTGAAAAAGGGTTTACCGGTTCAAACGGAAGAAACGGAAAGAAATCTACGGGTATGGGGCTGTATCTTTGCCAAAAATTATGTGAAAAGCTTGGCATTTCCATTGAAGCAGAATCTGTCCTGGGAGAAGGAACGAAGATGATTCTTACATTTCCAGTCAGCAGTTATCTTTCAAAAATGTAAGATAACTGAAAGATGCATCAATACAACTTTCTGGTCCAGGCGAGTAAAGTAAAAGGGAAAAGAAAACCATAAGATGAAAAATGATTGTCAGTGTCTGTATCTGGTGTAGATATGGACAATAATAAAAGATCAGAAAGGATGAGATAGATGAGAAGAAAAGACGAAAGAATTCCGGATGGAGAAATCCGGGTATGTGATGTAGAAAAATATTATGGAAATGATACGAATATCACGAAAGCTGTAGACAGGGTGAGCTTTTGCGTACAAAAAGGAGAATTTGTAGGCATCATGGGAGCATCCGGTTCCGGTAAGACGACACTTCTAAATATGCTCTCTACAATCGACCGCGTAACGTCCGGACATATTTATTATGGAAATACAGATATCACAGAACTGAGTGAAGATGCATTGTCAGAATTCAGAAAAGAGAATCTGGGATTTGTGTTCCAGGACTATAATCTGTTGGACACACTGACGATAGAAGAAAATATTATCCTGGCAATGACATTGCACAGTCAGAATAAAAAACAGATCTGGCAGCAATGCGATGAGATACTGAAGCTTTTACATATCGAAGAAATCAGAAACAAATTCCCGTACCAGGTATCAGGAGGACAAAAGCAAAGATGCGCCTGTGCAAGAGCACTCATCAACCATCCGAAACTGATCCTCGCAGATGAGCCGACAGGGGCATTAGATTCCAGAGCAGCACAGACATTATTAGAAACATTCCGTAAAATGAATCATGACATGCAGTCGACGATCCTTATGGTTACACATGATGCATTTTCAGCCAGCTATTGTAACCGGATTCTGTTTTTGAAAGATGGAAAGATATTTCATGAACTGATAAGAGGAGTAGAAGAAAGACGTGTATTTTTAAATAAGATCCTGGACGTACTTTCCCTGACGGGAGGTGAACTTTCAGATGTTCAGTAAGCTTGCATTTCGCAATGTCAGGCGTTCAGCCAGAGATTATCTGGTGTATGTACTGACAATGACATTCATAGTGGCACTGATATTTGCATTTAACAGTATTATTTTCTCCAGAGATCTCCAGAAAATGTATGAGATGGCGACGATGATGGCAGCAATGATCGGTATTGCAACATTTTTTATCGTACTGATCGTAGCATGGCTGATCAATTATATGGTGCGGTTCATGCTGGAAAAGAGAAGCCGTGAATTTGGCATTTATCTGCTGATCGGAATGAAGAAAAAGGAAGTATCAATACTCTATATGAAGGAAAATCTGATGCTTGGAGTAGGTTCTTTCGTCATAGGTCTCGGACTTGGGGTACTGTTACAGCAGGTGCTGATCGTAATCCTTTACACCATTGTGCAGGTGGAATTAAAACCACATCTGGAATTTAACCGGTACTGCCTTCTGATGACGGTATGCTGTTTTGCCGGATGTTATCTTCTGGCGTTATTCCGCTGCAGGAGAAGATTCCGTAAGATGAATATTCATAATCTGATGAGTGAAAGTCAGAAAAATGAAGAAATGAAAGAAGCGCATGAAAAACAAAAACGCATACTGCTGCCGGTGTCAGTATTATTTATTATCGCTTTTGGAGTCTGGATACTAAGTGGAAATGTTCAGTCTGTAGGTACGGCATCGGCTTTCCTGGCAGGTTTGTTTATTACTGTCTACATCTTTTATACAGGACTTTCGGCATGGATTATCTGTTATGTGGAGAAAAAAGGAAAAGGAATCTACCGGGGACAAAATCTGTTCCTGCTTCGCCAGTTTGCTTCAAAGTTAAAGACGATGCGGTTTACCATGGGGACGCTTACCGTGCTTTTTATGATCTCGTTTCTGGGATGTTCGGTAGCGTTGATGTTCACGGACTGGCAGAATCAGGTTTTGGAAATGAAGTTCCCGTTTGACGTACAGGTGAACAGCCGCAACCCGGAATATGATTTTGCACGGGAATTAAAAGTAGTCGCAAAAGAAACGGATATAAAAGATACATGCATATACCACATTTATGAAAATCATACGAATGAAATGAATACATGGCTGTATACGCATCTGCATTATTTTGGTGATACATATCTTAATGCAGATGGAACGCCAAATGAAAAGAAAATAAGCAAGGGTGCAGGGGATGCGACATATTGCAGATATGATACCTATATGAGTCTGAGTGATTATAATCATTTGAGAAGCATGCTTGGATATTCGGAAGAAACCCTTGGAAGTGACGAATATATCCTGCAGATGAAAAAAAGAGTATATAAAGAGACAGGAGACTTTACGGATGAAGTGAAGATCCAGGATCAGGGAGAGATACTGAAGTGTAAAAAGATCTGTACAGAGTCATTTTCACAGGACGGTCATAACGGAGGGGATTATATCATCGTTGTGCCGGATGAAAGGATACAGCATATGGCAGCATACTATTCTGAGCTTGCGGTAAGTGTGGATGGAAAAGTACCGGATAACCTGCAGAACAAACTGGATAATCTTTCTGATAAGCATGATTATGCAGGGCACACATATATGGAAGAAGAAAAAGATAATGTATGCTTTGGTACCGATACCGTTGTTACATATGATGCAGTGAATCTGGTGCGGGAAAATGCTTCGGCGGAGGTACGCTATATGCTGACTTGCATTACATTTCCATGTATGTATATCGGACTTGTATTCCTGTGTATTGCACTGACGGTATTATCCGTACAACAGTTGAGCGATTCTGCAAAATACAGATTCCGCTATCAGGTACTTTCTAAAATCGGACTCGGGAAACGTGACATACACCGGACAGTACTCCGGCAGTTATCTGGCTATTATCTGTGTCCGGCGGTCTTTTCGGCGGTGATCAGCGGGATTATAGCTGTATATATGGGTGCGAGATTCAATTTTTATACAGGAGTCAGCACGCCGGTATTACAGTATTTTGCGATTTCATTTGTATTGTTCTTTGGTGTATATGTGATATATTTTGGAGCAACATATGTAGGATTTATCCGGAATATAGAAGAATAGGAGAGGGGCAGGTATGAGTAGAAACGCCATAAAATATCTTGCAATGATAACAATGTTCTGCAATCATTTTGCATATGTATTTCTGAAAGAAGGAAGTATCACGCAGGAAGTAATGATTGATATCGGGTACTTCACAGCGATTACCATGTGTTACTTTCTGGTGGAAGGATATCATTATACAAGATCTGTGAAAAAGTATGCCATGAGACTGCTGGTGTTTGGCATCATTTCCCAGCTTCCGTTCATGCTGGCGCTTAAGGAAGCAAACCTGAATATGATGTTCAGCCTGCTTTTATGTCTGGGTGTGGTGTGGATTATAGATCATGTGAAAAATAAGGGAGAGAGAAATGCGATTTTGAGCCTGCTGGTAATCTGCTCCCTGTGGACAGACTGGGCGCTTCTGGCACCGGTATTTACTATTATGTTTGTACATGCATATGGAGACAGGAAGAAAACAATGCTGGCTTATATAAAAGGAATCGGGATTTTCATGATTTTAAATATATTGTCATATAGGAATCTGTATGGCTTTGGTCAGGCATTGCTGCATTCGGTATGTGCATGTATCGGACCGGCAGTTTCGGGGATTCTGATACAGTGCGCATATAACAGGGATAAAAAGAGAAACGTATACCGATGGGAAAAATGGTTTTTCTATGGGTTCTATCCGGCACATCTTTTTGTTTTATGGCTGATACAGTTTGCAAAAGTATATATAGGGCGGTTATAATAATACCGGGACATGTGTAAGCGCATATAAATGCGATGAAACTGTCCCGGTATTTTAGAGCGTGTGCTGAAAAATCATTCCTGCAATCTATATGCCCCGCTTTGCGGGAGATTTTGCCTTCATTCAGTTGACGTAGCCCGCTACGCCGCCCCTTACTCAGATAAAATCTCCCACAAATTGTGATATATATCTTGCAGAAAGCATTTTTAAGACATACTTTGGAGAAAAAATGAAGGAAGGATAAGTGTGCATATATAGGTGCAGACAATAGAATGAGACGGGATATGAAGAAAGAACAACTAAACCGGACATATGACGTTTGTTTCTTTGATCTGGACGGAACGATCATTGATTCATCGCCGGGGATTACCAATTCGGTGATATACGCACTGAAAAAATTCGGGATAGAAGAAACAGACAGGGCAAAATTGTATAAATTCATCGGGCCGCCGCTTACGGATTCCTTTGCAAGGTTCTATGGATTTGATGAGAAGAAAAGCTGGCTTGGAGTGGAATATTACAGAGAGTATTATCAGGATACAGGCATCTTTGAGTGTTCGGTATATGATGGATTGGAGGAGTCTCTAAAAGAACTAAAGGCAGCGGGAAAGCGTCTCTTTGTTGCAACGTCCAAACCGGAGGTATACGCAAGAAGGATCATAGAACATTTTGGACTGGAAGAGTATTTTGAATATGTAGCCGGTATGGAGTTAGATGGAGGACGTGGAAGCAAAGCAGAAGTAATCGAATATCTGATCGATACGTGCCGGGTAAAGGAAAAGGATAAGATCCTGATGATCGGCGACCGTGAACATGATGTGCTGGGAGCGAAAAAAGAAGGTCTTGACTGTATGGGTGTATTATATGGATTTGGCAATCGTGAAGAACTGGAAAAAGCCGGGGCAGTGTGCATTGCAGATACACCGGAAGATATTGCAGATATCATTTTAAAATAATCATGAAAAAGTTGAACCCCAATACTTGACAAAACAGGAAGTTATTGTTATTATAAAAAAACAGAACGCACTCTGTTTTTTATAAAAGATAGAAAAGAGGTGCAATATGCAAAGAGTATTTTCATTATTGGTAGATAATAATCCCGGTGTTTTAAGCCGTGTGTCCGGTCTGTTCAGCAGACGTGGATACAGTATCGACAGCATTACCGCTGGAGTTACAGCAGATCCGAGATTCACAAGAATTACCATTGTATCCAGTGGAGATGAGCTGATCTTGTCACAGATCGAAAAGCAGGTCAGAAAGCTGGAAGATGTCATTGAAATCAAAGTACTTGATCCGGATGATTCGGTATACCGTGAGCTGATTATGGTGAAGGTCAGAGCGAATAAGACGGAGAGAACGGAGATTATATCGGTAGCGGATATTTTCCGTGCGAAGATTGTTGATGTGGAGAAAGATTCCCTGATGGTGGAACTGACAGGAAATGGTTCAAAAGTAGATGCGTTTCTGGAACTGTTGGAAGGTTACGAGATTCTGGAACTTGCAAGAACCGGTATTACCGGACTTCAAAGAGGAATCAAGCATGTAACGATCATTGATCAGGACGGCAACATCAACAGACTATAACAGTTACATAATAAAAGACATTAAACAGAGACAAGCCCTGGGAAACGGGAAGCCCCATGTTTAAGAATAAAAAATGAATTTATTTTTTAGGAGGAATGCTAAAATGGCAGCAAGAATTTTTTATCAGGAAGATTGTAATTTATCAGTATTAGACGGACAGAAGATCGCTATCATCGGTTATGGTAGCCAGGGACATGCACACGCTCTTAACTTAAAAGAGTCTGGATGCGATGTTATCATCGGTCTTTACGAAGGAAGCAAATCATGGGCAAAAGCTGAAGCTCAGGGATTCAAAGTATATACAGCAGCAGAAGCAGCAAAACAGGCTGATATCATCATGATCCTGATCAACGATGAGTTACAGGCAGATATGTACAAAAAAGACATCGAGCCAAACCTTGAAGAAGGTAACATGTTAATGTTCGCTCATGGTTTCAACATTCACTTCGGATGCATCAAACCACCAAAGAACGTAGACGTAACAATGATCGCTCCTAAGGCACCAGGACACACAGTAAGAAGTGAGTACCAGGATGGAAAAGGAACACCTTGTCTGATCGCTGTAGAGCAGGATGCTACAGGAAAAGCTTGGGATCGTGCACTTGCTTATGGTCTTGGAATCGGTGGAGCAAGAGCTGGTCTTCTTGAGACAACATTCAGAACAGAGACAGAGACAGACCTCTTCGGTGAGCAGGCAGTACTTTGCGGTGGTGTTTGTGCATTAATGCAGGCTGGTTTCGAAACACTTTGCGAAGCTGGATATGATCCAAGAAACGCTTACTTCGAGTGTATCCATGAGATGAAACTGATTGTAGACCTGATCTATCAGTCAGGATTCGCTGGAATGAGATACTCTATCTCTAACACAGCTGAATATGGAGATTACATCACAGGACCTAAGATCATCACAGAAGATACAAAGAAAGCTATGAAACAGATCCTGACAGACATCCAGGACGGAACATTTGCAAAAGACTTCTTATTAGATATGTCTACAGCAGGACGTCAGGTACACTTCAAAGCTATGAGAAAACTTGCTGCAGAGCATCCATCAGAGAAAGTTGGAGCAGAGATCAGAAAGCTTTACAGCTGGAACGGAGAAGACAAACTGATCAACAACTAATCAGATACATATAACAACAGCAAAGGGTATGGCGGTCGCCATACCCTTTGCTGTTTAATACACTATTAAACACAAAAAAACCAGATCATTGACGGGATGATCTGGTCTTGGTTTGCAACTCGAGTTTAATCTCTATTATTAAGCAATTCCGTTAACAGCTTTTGTCAGACGGGAAATCTTTCTAGAGCATGTGTTTTTGTGGTAAACACCCTTGCTTCCAGCTTTGTTGATTTCAACGATTGCAACTTTTAATGCGTCTGCAGCAGCAGCGGCATCTTTTTTAGCTACAGCTGTTTCAACTTTCTTTACGCAAGTTTTTACTTTAGACTTGATTGCTTTGTTTCTAGCAGCTTTTGTTTCGTTTACTAAAATTCTTTTCTTTGCAGATTTGATATTAGCCAATTTGTCCACCTCCGATATCAATGTATTTCGATTTTAATTCGATTTCCAGTTCGTTAGAGCCGGACACGGACGATCTAACGAAACATACAAATTTATTTTATGTCATGAATCTCAATCTGTCAATACATATTTCAGAAAATCTTGGAAAAAATAGTAGAAACATGATTACTGTTCACTGTCAGGAATTTTCTGAACTGAAAATTCCATATGATACAGTAGTGCTACTGATAATGACGTATGAAAGGAAGAAAACGTGATGGTTGAAAAGTATACAATCCGAACGGATCTGGCGATGGAACAGAAAGAGCGGTTTGAATCAGATCATGTAGAAGTGTCAGGGGTCGTTCTGGAAGAAGAATATGATGAAGAAAAAGAGATTAAGATTACAACTGTTAAAATCGAAACGGAAAATGGAGCAAAGACGATGGGCAAGCCTGTGGGAACCTATCTGACATTGGAAGCTCCAAACCTTGCGGCGGGGGATGAAGGATACCACCGGGAGATATCGGAGACACTGGCCGGATTTCTGGCAGAATATATGCAGGATGAGAACAAAGGAAAGGAACAAAGAGATCGGTATTCCGTACTCGTAGTCGGACTTGGCAACCGGGAAGTAACACCGGATGCGCTGGGACCGTATGTGGTAGATCAGTTGAATATTACCAGACATATCGTACAGGAATACGGAAAATATGCCATAGAAGAAGAAAATGGAAGAAGTGTCAGCGCAGTCGTGCCGGGCGTAATGGCACAGACCGGCATGGAGACGGCAGAAATCATAAAAGGGATTGTACAGGAGACCAGTCCGGATCTTATCATGGTAATCGATGCACTGGCTGCAAGAAGTACGAAGAGACTGAACCGGACGATACAGATATCGGATGCCGGGATTCACCCGGGAGCCGGAGTCGGGAACCACAGAAGTGCAATTACAAAAGATACAATGGGGATTCCTGTCATAGCAATCGGAGTACCGACAGTTGTGGATGCAGCAACGATTGTAAACGACACAATGGAAAACTTTATCGCAGCATTAGAAACATCGGACAGCCTGCGCGGAGTAGGAGTGGTACTTCAGGGATATAATTCCGCAGAAAAATATGAACTGGTAAAAGAATTAATCTCGCCACATCTGAATGGGATGTTTGTGACCCCAAAAGATATTGATGAGACGATAAGAAGAATCAGTTACACGATATCCGAGGCACTGAACATCCTCTTTTCCGGGAAAGCTGTGCATATTTCAAAGAACAGGGCATAAAGTAATAAGAAAGGAACAGGATAAAAAGAATGAGGTGATAAGGTGAAGAAAAAAGACAGGCAGGAACTCTTGATACAGACCGGAAAAGTACTGGCGGTTATCATCAGTGTGGCATTATGTGTCTGCCAGTTTCCAGGAATATGGAGGCGCCAGGGGGATTCTTTGACCAGGCTTTGGACGGGAGAGATCGCAGAACGGGCTATGGAGATTATCATGCCTGCATTTTCTTACGGGAGTGCAATGAATCACGAAGGCATTTCTTCTGACGCAGAGATAAAAAGAGCACGTCTGGGACAGAAGCTATGTACTATGCTGGCAGAGGCTGCCATGGCATTCTGGCCGGTAGGAACATATACGGCAGCGCAGGTGCAGGCAGATACAGAAGCAGAAGACGCGCAGATGTATGCATTCATTCTGGAACAGCAGGAACAAGATGAAAATGCCGTAGACGAGAACGGACAGCTGATCACAGCGGACAAACAGATTCCGGAGACGGTACAGGAAGCCGTTCCAAAGACAGCGGTTGACAGGGAAAAATTGAAAGATTACGAATACCTTATGAGTCATTTTTATACGGTAGACAGCAGTACAATGGCAGATCCGGATCTGATCAGCGCGGAGAAACTTCTGGGTAAGAGCATGAAGATTACCATGGACGGAACACCCAAAGTCCTCATATATCATACCCATTCACAGGAAATGTTTGCTGATTCAGTCAGTGGAGATCCAGGAACGTCAATCGTGGGAATGGGAACATATCTGACAGAACTATTGAATCAGAGATATGGAATACAGACATTACACCATGAAGGAGTGTATGATCTGGTAAATGGAAAACTTGACAGAAGTAAAGCGTATCAGCTGGCGGAACCAGAAGTGCAAAAAATCCTGAAGGAGAATCCCGGTATAGAGGTGGTGATCGACCTGCACCGGGACGGAGTTGCAGATACTACACATCTTGTAACGGAAATAGATGGAAAACAGACAGCACAGATCATGTTCTTTAACGGACTAAGCCGGACCAGGGCTAATGGTAATATCAGTTATCTTGCGAACCCATATCTGGAAGATAACCTGGCATTTTCCCTGCAGATGGAGATTGCAGCTGCGGAGTATTACCCGGGATTTGCAAGAAACATTTTCTTAAGAGCTTACCGCTATAATATGCATTTCAGACCGAAAACACTTTTGATCGAAGCCGGGGCACAGACGAATAAGGTGGAAGAGATGCGTAATGCAATGGAGCTTCTGGCAGATCTTCTGCACCGGGTGCTGGCTTGATTCGGTAAATGTTTTATGTTAAGATAATCAAAGTATGGGAACATCTGTACTATTAAATATCTATTAAATATAGCGATAAAATAACGAAAGGATATAGATAGAATGGCGAAAAAAAATACATATGATGCGGGCAGTATTTCCATCCTCGAAGGACTGGAAGCGGTACGGAAAAGACCCGGAATGTATATAGGAAGCGTATCCACAAAAGGACTGAATCATCTGATCTATGAGATCGTGGATAATGCCGTAGATGAGCATCTGGCCGGATATTGCAGTGAGATACAGGTGACGCTGGAAAAAGACGGATCGGCTACCATTGCAGATAACGGACGTGGGGTTCCGGTGGATCTGCATGCAACAGGAGTATCTGCTGCACGAGTGGTATATACAACCTTACATGCAGGAGGAAAGTTTGACGATTCTGCATACAAGACCAGCGGTGGATTGCACGGAGTAGGTTCTTCTGTTGTAAATGCATTATCTACCTATATGGATGTACAGATCAGCAGGGACGGATATATCCACCATGACAGATATGAGCAGGGAAAACCGGTACTTGAGCTGGAAAATGGATTACTTCCAACGATCGGAAAGACGAGAAAGACAGGAACGAAGGTAAACTTCCTTCCGGATGATACGATATTTGAAAAAACCAGGTTTAAGGCAGAAGAGGTAAAAAGCAGACTGCATGAGACGGCATACCTGAATCCGGCACTTACGATTATATTCGAAGATAAACGTGGCGAAGAGACAGAACATATCGTATATCATGAACCAGATGGAATCCTTGGATTTATCCGTGAGCTGAATCACAAAAAGGAGGCCGTACACGAACCGGTATATTTTAAAGGCGAAGCAGAGGGAATCGAAGTAGAAGTTGCATTCCAGTATGTCAATGAATTTCATGAAAATGTTCTTGGCTTCTGTAATAATATCTATAACGCAGAAGGTGGAACCCATCTGACCGGATTTAAGACGACATTTACAACAGCAATTAATCAATATGCAAGAGAACTTGGAATCTTAAAAGAAAAGGATGCAAATTTCACAGGTGCAGATATCCGTAACGGAATGACGGCAATCGTATCGATCAAACATCCGGATCCAAGATTCGAAGGACAGACGAAGACAAAGCTTGATAATCCAGATGCAGCAAAAGCCTGCAGCAAAGTAACGACCGATGAGATTATCCGTTTCTTTGACCGTAATCTGGAGACTCTGAAAAAAGTAATCGGCTGCGCAGAAAAAGCCGCAAAGATAAGAAAGACAGAAGAACGTGCGAAGACCAATCTTCTGACCAAACAGAAATATTCATTTGACAGTAACGGTAAGCTTGCGAACTGTGAAAGCCGTGATGCATCCAAATGCGAGATTTTTATCGTCGAGGGAGATTCTGCCGGCGGTTCGGCGAAGACAGCCAGAGACCGTATGTTCCAGGCAATCCTGCCAATCCGTGGTAAGATCCTGAACGTAGAAAAAGCAAGTATTGATAAAGTACTTGCCAATGCAGAAATCAAGACCATGATCAATGCATTTGGCTGCGGCTTTTCCGAAGGATATGGCAATGACTTTGATATCAGTAAGCTGCGCTATGATAAAATCATTATCATGGCCGATGCGGATGTGGATGGAGCACATATTTCCACATTGCTGCTTACCTTGTTCTACCGTTTTATGCCGGAGCTGATCTTTGAAGGACATGTCTATATTGCGATGCCGCCGCTTTATAAGGCGATGCCAAAGAAAGGCGAAGAAGAATATCTCTATGATGATAAAGCGTTGGAAAGATACAGAAAGACGCATGATGGTCCATTTACCCTTCAAAGATATAAGGGTCTTGGAGAGATGGATGCCGGGCAGCTCTGGGAGACAACGTTAAATCCTGAGACGAGACTGTTGAAGCTGGTTGAGATTGAAGATGCAAGAATGGCATCCGGTGTTACAGAGATGCTGATGGGATCAGAAGTTCCGCCGAGACGTTCGTTCATTTATGAAAATGCGACGGAAGCAGAGCTTGATATATAAGACGTTTTAGAAACTGACATATAAAGAAACTGATTCTCATATAAGTGGTTAAAAATAAGAAAATAAGACATATAAGACAGGAGAAAAAGAATGCAGGATTCACAGATCATCCGTACCGAATATTCGGATGTAATGAAAAAATCATATATTGATTATGCAATGAGTGTTATCATTGCCAGAGCCCTGCCGGATGTAAGAGATGGATTAAAACCGGTACAAAGACGTACTCTTTATGACATGCATGAACTGGGGATACGTTACGACAGACCGTATAGAAAATGTGCCCGTATCGTCGGAGATACAATGGGTAAATATCACCCGCACGGCGACAGCTCCATCTATGATGCACTGGTAGTGATGGCGCAGGAGTTTAAAAAGGGCATGATCCTGGTCGATGGCCACGGTAACTTTGGCTCTATCGAAGGAGATGGGGCAGCCGCCATGCGATATACAGAGGCAAGGCTTGCGAAGATCACACAGGAAGCATATCTGGCAGACTTAGATAAAGACATCGTAGATTTTATGTCTAACTTTGATGAGACAGAAAAAGAACCGGTCGTACTTCCGGTGCGTATTCCCAATCTTTTGGTGAACGGAGCAGAGGGAATTGCCGTAGGTATGGCAACCAGTATACCGACGCACAATCTGGCAGAAGTGATCGACGGCGTAAAAGCCTACATGAAAAATGATGAGATTACAACCAGACAACTGATGAAATACATCAAAGGACCAGACTTCCCGACCGGAGGAATTGTGGTAAATAAAGATGACCTTCCGGAAATCTATGAGACCGGGGGTGGAAAGATCAAGATCCGTGGGAAAGTAGAAGTAGAAGACATGAAAGGCGGAAAAAAACGTCTCGTGATCACAGAGATTCCTTATACGATGATCGGTGCCGGAATCGGAAAATTCTTAAATGACGTCTGCAATCTGGTAGAGACAAAGAAGACGACGGACATTGTAGATATTTCCAACCAGTCTTCCAAAGAAGGAATCCGTATCGTCATCGAACTGAAAAAAGGAGCAGATGTAGAGAACCTTACAAATATGCTCTATAAAAAGACGCGTCTGGAAGATACCTTTGGAGTCAATATGCTGGCGGTCGCAGATGGAAGACCAGAGACGATGGGATTAAAACGGATCATCGAAGCGCATGTGGATTTCCAGTTTGATATGGCAACCAGAAAATATAACACACTTCTTAAGAAGGAACAGGATAAAAAAGAGATCCAGGAAGGTCTGATTAAAGCCTGTGATGTCATCGATCTGATCATCGAGATCTTAAGAGGAAGCCGTAATGTCAAAGATGCAAAAGCCTGCCTGATGTATGGAGAGACAGAGAACATACAATTCAAGTCAAAAGTATCGAAAAAGATGGCAGCAATGTTAAGATTTACAGAACGCCAGGCAACGGCTATTCTGGAGATGCGCCTGTATAAGCTGATCGGTCTGGAGATTGAAGCACTTCAGAAAGAACACGAAGAAACGCTTGGAAAAATCGCAAGATACGAAGATATTCTGAATAACTATGATTCAATGGCAGCAGTTATTATGGAAGATCTGGATCATATCAAGAAAGAATTTTCAAGAAAGAGAAGAACTGTAGTTGAAAATGCAGAAGAAGCAGTGTTCGAAGAAAAGAAGATCGAAGAACAGCAGGTAGTTTTCCTGATGGACCGTTTCGGATATACCAGGACGGTAGACCAGAGCACATATGACCGTAACAAAGAGGCGGCAGATAACGAGAATAAATATATCCTGAACTGCATGAATACCGGCAAGATCTGTATCTTTACAAAAGACGGTAAGATGCATCAGGTAAAAGTGATGGACATTCCATATGGAAAATTCAGGGACAAGGGTCTTCCAATCGACAACATCAGTAATTACGACAGCACACAGGAAGAGATTGTCTATATCTGCGATGCGGAGCAGATGCGCTATGTCAAACTTTTATTTGCTACAAAACAGGGCATGGTCAAAAAAGTAGATGGATCCGAATTCCAGGTAACAAAGCGGACCATTGCGGCAACCAAATTGCAGCCGGAAGATGAAGTGATACAGATTCAGGTAGTTACAGAGAACCAGCAGATTGTCTTACAGACACAGGACGGATTTTTCCTGAGGTTTCCAGCAGATGAGGTTACGGAGAAAAAGAAAGGTGCTATCGGTGTCAGAGGTATCAGACTTAAGAAAAATGATGAACTGATTCATGTATATCTGTTCGATGACGGAACAGAATATAAGATAGAATATCATGAAAAAGAAGTTACACTGAATCGTCTGAAACAGGCAAAACGAGATGGAACAGGAACAAAATACCGGGGATAGCAAAGAAAAACCACGGGACACAACGTACAGAGGATAAAAGAAATGATACAGAATATAGAACCACACGAATACCGGAATGAATATACACCGGAACCGCCAAAAAAAGACAGCGTACTTTTATATTATGAAGGAAGAAAAGTTCTGGTAAAGATAGAAAACCAGGAGATTTCATTTTTGTCATTTGAAGAAGCAGGAAAGTATCATCCGGATATTTATGAAGAATATACGTATTTATTTTCCATTGATGGACAGGGATATTATCTGGCAGAGGGAATCGATCCGGAGAATTTTCCGGGATATGAACTGATGGATAATCAGTATTTCCGTGAAGCAAGACCAAAATACAGACAGTTTGCAGCGGTGACTGGATGGCAGTTATACCGCTGGTATCAGTCCAGGAAGTACTGTGGACACTGTGGCCAGCCGCTGGTACATGATGATAAAGAGCGTATGATGCGCTGCCCGGACTGCGGTATGATGGAATTCCCTAAGATTTGTCCGGCAGTTATTATCGCAGTGACACATGGAGATAAGATCCTGATGTCAAAGTATGCAGGCAGAGAATACAAAAAATATGCCCTGCTTGCCGGCTTCTGTGAGATCGGCGAACCGGTAGAAGAAACTGTACGCCGTGAAGTCATGGAAGAGGTAGGATTAAAAGTAAAGAATATCCGTTACTATAAGAGCCAGCCGTGGTCATTTACGGATACTTTGTTACTTGGATTCTTCTGTGAGCTGGACGGCGCGGAAGGAATCACCCTGGATACAGAAGAGCTTGCAATGGCAGAGTGGTTCGAACGGGATAACATGCCGGTAGAGGCAGAAGATTTAAGCCTGACAAATGAGATGATGATGGCGTTCAAACACGGGAAAGTGTAAAAAATACGCAAAATCCCTTGATTTTACAGAATATCGGTGTTATAGTTAATAACAGCTACATAAATCAACCGGCAGAAGAGTGGACATATCGTTCACTCTTCTTTGTTGCTTACGCATTTTGAAAAGACTGCCGGTTCTACAAGATATCAGAACACATACGAAAGGTCTGCATAAGGAGGATTTTAGATTGTCAAAAAGAGAAATGTATGAACAGAAAACAGAAGAGATCCTGCTTCCAATTGTGGAAGAATATGGATTTGAACTGGTGGATGTCGAGTATGTAAAAGAAGGAGGCAACTGGTACCTTCGTGCATATATTGATAAACCGGGGGGAATTGGAGTGAATGACTGCGAAGTAGTAAGCCGCAGACTTTCCGATATTCTGGATGAAAAGGATTATATCGATGATTCTTATATCCTGGAAGTCAGCTCGCCTGGACTTGGCAGACCACTGAAGAAGGAAAAAGATTTCAAACGAAGCCTTGGGGAAGAAGTTGAGATCAGAACTTACCGCATGATAGACAGAAAGAAAGAATTTACCGGCATCTTAAAAGATTATGATGAAGAAACTGTAACGATCGAATTGGAAGATGAGACAACAAAAACATTTGAAAAAAGCGAAATTGCACTGATCAGATTAGCATTTGATTTTTAGCTGCACATGTAAGGAGGAATAAGACCATGAATACAGAATTATTAGAAGCATTAAATATATTAGAGAAAGAAAAAGATATCAGCAAAGAGACGCTGTTAGATGCAATTGAAAATTCTCTGATGAACGCCTGTAAGAACCATTTTGGAAAAACAGACAACATCAAACTGATCATGAACAAGGAGACATGCGAATATCAGTTATATGCAGAAAAGACAGTTGTAGAAGAAGTAGAAGACAAACTGGAAGAGATCAGCCTGGAAGATGCGAAAGAAATCGACAGCAAGTTTGAACTTGGTGATATCGTGCACATTCCGATCGAGTCCAAATCTTTCGGACGTATTGCAACACAGAATGCAAAGAACCTGATTCTTCAGAAGATCCGTGAGGAAGAGCGTAAAGTTGTATACGATCAGTATTTTGAAAAGGAAAAAGATATCGTAACAGGTATCGTACAGCGTTATGTTGGAAAGAATGTCAGCATCGACCTTGGTAAAGCAGATGCAATGCTGACAGAGAACGAACAGGTAAAAGGTGAAGTGTTCAAACCTACAGAGCGTATCAAGTTATATATCGTAGAAGTTAAGAATACAACAAAAGGACCTAAGATCTTAGTATCCCGTACACATCCGGAGCTTGTAAAACGTCTGTTTGAATCAGAAGTGACAGAAGTAAAAGACGGAATCGTAGAGATCAAGAGCATCGCAAGAGAAGCAGGAAGCAGAACAAAGATCGCTGTATGGTCTAATGACCCGGATGTAGATCCAGTAGGAGCATGTGTCGGAATGAACGGTGCAAGAGTAAATGCAATCGTAAATGAACTGCGTGGTGAGAAGATCGATATCATCAACTGGAGTGATAATCCGGCCATCCTGATCGAGAATGCATTAAGCCCTGCAAAAGTTATCTCTGTAATGGCTGATCCGGATGAGAAGACAGCAAGCGTTATCGTTCCGGACTATCAGTTATCACTTGCCATCGGTAAAGAAGGTCAGAATGCAAGACTGGCAGCAAGACTTACCGGATACAAGATTGATATCAAGAATGAGACACAGGCTATCGAATCAGGAGAACTTCCGGAGAACTATATGGAACTGAGCGAAGGTGTATTCGAAGAGGAATATGATAACGATCAGGAAGAAGTCATGGATGTAGAGGAAGTGGCTGATGAGACAGAAGTTCCAGAAGACGACGCAGAGATCACATTCAATGAAGTAGAGGATACAGAGGAATAGGTGATAATTCGTGGGAGCAAATAAAAAAGTTCCTATGCGTAAATGCGTAGGATGCCAGGAAATGAAAAGTAAAAAAGAAATGATTCGTGTCATCCGCACATCGGAGGGGGAATTTCTTCTGGATGCAACAGGAAGAAAGAACGGACGCGGTGCTTATCTTTGCCCGGACAGTAACTGTCTTGCAAAAGCAGTGAAAAACAAGGGCCTTGAAAGATCCTTTAAGCAGGCTATCCCAAAAGAAGTGTATGAAGCACTGGAAAAGGAGATGGAAGTACTTGAGTCAGAGTAAAGCATTATCCATGATCAGTCTTGCCACAAAAGCCGGTAAAGTTGCAAGTGGTGAGTTCTGCACGGAAAAAGAAGTAAAATCCGGAAGAGCATATCTTGTGATCGTTGCGGGAGATGCATCAGACAATACAAAAAAGAAATTTCAGAACATGTGTGACTTTTATCAGGTCCCGATTTATTTTTACAAAGATAAAGATACGCTGGGGCATGCAATGGGAAAAGAATTCCGAGCATCTTTGGTAATCCTTGATGAGGGATTTGCCAAAGGGATCCGGAAACATATGGACACAGAGAATGAGACAATTGCGTAGAGGAGGCAGATTATATGTCAAACAAAGATATAGAGACAACTACAAATGAAAATATAGAAAAATCAGAAACACCAAAGAAAAAGAACATCGTGCACGTATTCCGTCCGCAGAATACACAGAACGGCGGAAATAAAGGCAGAAGAACAGGTGGAAACCGTCAGGGACAGGGCGCACAGGGAAAAACTATGCAGGTTAATAACGGACGCCCATCCAGACGCCAGGCAGCAGATGACACAGCCAAGAGAACAGAGAGCGCAGACCAGGCACCAAAGAGAAATACAGAAAGAACATCCGACAGACCGCAGACTTCCAGACGTCCGGAAAGAAATGACAGAAATGACGGAAGAGGCGACAACAGAAATAATAACCGCTCCGGCGAAAGACGTCAGGGAGGAAGAGACGGACGTTCTGACCGTCAGGAAGGAAGAGGCGGACAGAGATTCCAGAGAGGAGACCGTCCACAGAATGGCCGTTCCGACAGAAATCAGGGAGACCGCGACAACAGACGCGATAATAACCGTGGTGGAGATGACAGACAGGGACGCAAATTCTCAGACAGAAATGACAACAGAAGAAACGACAGAAAGAATAACCCAAGCATTCCTGCTCCTGCAATCGAAGGACAGAAGCCACAGAGAAAGAATGTAAAGGGTAAAGACGATCATAAGAAAAAAGATTACCGTCGTGATGATGAAGAAAGAATGCCAAAGGGCAAGAAGAAAAACGAGCCAAAACAGCAGCTTCAGAAGCCGCAGCAGAAAGAACAGAAGGTAGAAGAAGAGATCAAACAGATCACAATTCCAGAAGTTCTGACAATCAAAGAACTGGCAGATAAGATGAAGATCGTTCCGTCTGTAATCATTAAGAAACTCTTCATGCAGGGCAAAATCGCTACAGTAAACCAGGAGATCGATTATGAGACAGCAGAAGAGATCGCATTAGAATTTGACGTTCTCTGCGAGAAAGAAGAAGTTGTAGATGTAATCGAAGAACTTCTTAAAGAAGAGGAAGAAGACGAAAAGAAGATGAAAAAACGTCCGCCTGTAGTGTGCGTTATGGGTCACGTTGACCACGGAAAAACTTCCCTTCTTGATGCAATCCGTCATACGAATGTCATTGACCGCGAGGCTGGTGGTATCACACAGCATATCGGTGCTTATGTAGTAGAGATCAACGGAGAAAAGATCACATTCCTTGATACACCGGGACATGAGGCGTTCACAGCTATGCGTATGCGTGGAGCAAGCTCTACAGATATCGCTGTACTTGTAGTAGCAGCCGATGACGGTGTTATGCCACAGACAGTAGAGGCTATCAACCATGCAAAAGCAGCAGGTGTAGAGATTATCGTAGCCGTTAATAAGATGGATAAACCAAGTGCGAACATTGACCGTGTAAAACAGGAACTGACAGAGTACGAACTGATTCCGGAAGACTGGGGTGGAAGCACAATCTTCGTTCCAGTATCAGCTAAGACAGGCGAAGGTCTGGAAGATCTGATGGAAATGATCGCATTAACAGCAGAAGTAATGGAATTAAAAGCCAATCCAAACCGCCGTGCAAGAGGTCTTGTACTGGAAGCAAAACTGGATAAAGGAAGAGGTTCTGTTGCAAATATCCTGGTTCAGAAAGGAACACTCCGTGTCGGAGATCCAATCGCAGCTGGTTCTGCATTCGGTAAAGTAAGAGCCATGATGGATGATAAAGGAAGAAGAGTCAAAGAGGCCGGACCGTCTACACCAGTAGAGATCCTTGGACTGAATGACGTTCCAAATGCAGGAGAAGTCATCGTAGGATGTGCAAATGAAAAAGAAGCAAGAAACTTTGCCGAGACATTCATCTCACAGAGCAAGGTTAAGCTTCTGGAAGAGACAAAATCAAAACTTTCTCTGGATGATCTGTTTACACAGATTCAGGAAGGTAACTTAAAAGAACTTGGAATCGTAGTAAAAGCAGATGTACAGGGATCTGTAGAAGCAATCAAACAGAGCTTGCTGAAGCTTTCTAATGATGAAGTTGTTGTTAAGATCATTCACGGTGGTGTAGGTGCGATCAACGAATCAGACGTAAGTCTGGCTTCCGCATCGAATGCAATCATTATCGGATTTAACGTACGTCCGGATGCAACAGCAAAAGAAACAGCAGACCGTGAAGGTGTAGATATCCGTCTGTATCGTGTCATTTACAATGCAATCGAAGACGTAGAAGCTGCCATGAAGGGTATGCTGGATCCAGTCTTTGAGGAAAAAGTACTCGGACACGCAGAAGTACGTCAGACATTTAAGGCTTCCGGAGTTGGAACAATCGCAGGATCTTATGTCCTGGATGGTGTATTTGAAAGAGACTGCTCTGTCCGCCTGACACGTGACGGTATTGTAATATTTGAAGGACCTCTGGCATCTCTGAAGAGATTCAAAGACGATGTAAAAGAAGTCAAAGCAGGTTACGAATGTGGATTCGTATTTGCTAACTTCAACGACATCAAAGAAGGAGACCTCGTAGAGGCATTCAAGATGGTAGAGATTCCACGCTAGGAGTTGATATAAATGAGAAAAAGAAGTATAAAAAATACAAGAGTAAACACAGAAGTGCAGCATGAGTTATCTAATATTATCCGCGGGGGCTTAAAAGACCCTCGTGTTGCACCATGGACTTCTGTTGTAGCAGCAGAAGTTGCACCGGATCTTAAGACCTGTAAGGCATATATCAGTGTACTGGGTGATGCTTATGAGCAGGAACAGACGATCAAGGGATTACAGAGTGCAGAAGGATATATCCGCCGTGAACTGGCAAGAACACTGAACCTTCGTAATACACCGGAGATTAAGTTCGTTCTGGATCAGTCTATCGAATATGGCGTGAATATGTCAAAGAAGATTGATGAAGTAACCAAGGACCTGAAAACGGAAGGTGTTGAGAAAGATGCTGAATAAAGTATTGGAAGGCGTGTCCACGATCGCAATCGGCGGGCATGTACGCCCGGATGGAGACTGTGTGGGTTCGTGTGTAGGACTTGGACAGTATATCCGTGAGAACTACAGTGATAAAACCGTAGATATATATCTGAAAGATATCCCGGAGTCATTTCATTTCTTAAAGGGAACCGAGACGATTCTGGAATCCGTAGCAGATGAAGAGAAAGAATACGATCTCTTCATCGCACTGGACTGTGGGGATACAGGAAGACTTGATTATTCCAAACCATTACTGGATCATGCAAAGCATACATTTTGTGTAGATCATCATATCAGCAATATCGGATTTGCTGATGTAAATCATATTGTAGCGGAAGCAAGTTCTACATCAGAGCTTGTATATGGGTTGCTGGATGAAGAAAAGATATCGAAAAATGTTGCAGAAGCACTGTATCTTGGAATTGTACACGATACCGGTGTATTTCAGTATTCGTGTGCAGGACCGGAGACGTTCCGCGTGGCAGCGAAACTTCTGGAAAAAGGAATTGACGGACCAAAGATCATAGAAGATACATTCTATGCCAAATCCTATGCACAGAACCAGGTAATGGGACGGGCATTGATGGAAAGTATCCTGTTCTTAAATGGAGTCGGAATCGCTTCCTTTATCCGGAAAAATGTCATGGATTTTTACGGTGTAGTACCAAAAGATCTGGAAGGAATTGTAAGCCAGCTTCGGGTAACCGAAGGTGTAGAAGTGGCAGTATTCATGTATGAATTAAAACAGAATGAATTCAAAGTAAGCCTCCGTTCCAAGAGTGAACTGGATGTCAGCAAGATCGCGCAGTACTTTGGAGGCGGCGGCCACAAAAAGGCAGCAGGATTTACAATGGCGGGAACACCATTCGATGTGCTTAACAATCTGTCAAAACAGATTGAAGAACAGCTGGAAAAACTGGAAAAAATACAGGAGCAGTAAACTATGATACACGGAATCATAAATGTGTATAAAGAAAAGGGATTTACATCCCACGATGTGGTAGCAAAGCTTCGTGGAATTGTCGGTCAGAAAAAGATCGGCCATACGGGAACACTGGATCCGGATGCGACAGGTGTTCTGCCGGTGTGCCTTGGAAAAGCAACGAAGCTGTGTGATCTTCTGACGGATAAAGATAAGACCTATGAGGCAGTATTGCTTCTTGGAAGAACAACGGATACACAGGATACTTCCGGTGAGATACTGGAAGAAAGGAGCACGCAGGATCTTACAGAAAAAGCGGTAAGAGAGTGCATTATGGGATTTGTCGGTGATTATGATCAGATACCACCGATGTATTCCGCATTAAAGGTGAATGGGAAAAAATTATATGAGCTGGCGCGTGAAGGTAAGACAGTAGAACGTAAGGCACGCCCGGTAAAGATCCTGGAGATCAACATACTGGACGTAGATCTTCCAAGAGTCAGAATGGAAGTATCATGTTCGAAAGGAACTTATATCCGGACATTATGCCATGATATAGGTGAAAAACTGGGATGTGGCGGCTGTATGGAGTCGTTGACCCGTACCAGGGTATCGAGTTTTCAGATTGCAGATGCCAAGACGTTAAGCGAGATTGAACAGCTAAGAGGGGACGGTATCCTCAGTAAGATACTGGTCCCGATTGATGAAATGTTTCCTTCATATCCGAAAATCATAGTGAAAGAAAAGTGGAAAGCATTTGCAAAAAATGGCAATCCGTTAGAGCCAAAGATGCTGACTGATGGAAAAATGATACCGGCTGATGAAACACAGGTACGCCTCTATGATGAAGAAGGAAAGTTCATTGCCATTTATAAATGGAAAGAAAAAGACAGACAATACCATATCGTAAAAATGTTTTTTAACGATTAACGAGGACGAAAAATATGCAGTATATCAAATGGCTTGCGGATTATAAAGGAAGCGGCAGGACAGCAGTGACTTTTGGAAAGTTTGATGGGTTGCACAGAGGACACCAGAAACTGATATCAAAAGTCCATGAATTAGGAGAAAAAGAACATATAAGCAGCGTAGTGTGTGCGTTTGATATGACACCGTTATGGAAGGAAAAGAATATTGTACCACAGCTTCTGATGGTAGGAGAAGAACGGTATGAGCATGTGAAAACTGATGTTGATTATCTGATAGAATGCCCGTTTACAGAGTCTTTCCGTCAGGTAAGTGCAGAAGATTTTATTGAAAAGATCATCTATCAGCTGTTCCATGCGAAATACGTTGTGGTAGGAACAGATTTTAATTTCGGCTGTGAAAAACGGGGCGATGTAAAGATGCTGGCAGAATATGCAGATAAATATGACTATCAGCTGATCGTAATTGAAAAAGAGCGGTACAAAGACCGTATTATCAGCAGCACCTATGTAAAAGAAGTAGTAAAAGAAGGTAACGTAGGCCTGGCGGAAACCCTGCTTGGCTATCCGTATACAGTAGAAGGTGTTGTGGAGCATGGAAAGAAGCTTGGAAGGACACTGGGGTTTCCAACGCTTAATATTGCATGGCCGGAAAACAAACTGGTACCAGCACATGGGGTCTATCTCTGCAGAGTTCAGATTGACGGGGAAGAATATCCGGGAATTGCCAACATTGGTATTAAACCGACGGTAACAGAAGAAAAGCGGCTTTTGATCGAGAGTTTCCTGTTCGGATATTCCGGCAATGCATATGGAAAAAGTGCAAAGATCGAGCTTGTGGAATTCCGCAGACCTGAGCGTAAATTTGCCGGGGTGAAAGAGCTGAAAGAGCAGATAGATGGAGACATTGCAAGAGGAAAAGAATATTTTGGAATTGCGTAAAATTTTCCTTTACATTGACTGGGGCATATGATATACTAAGCAACGTTGAAGCCGGTGTTCGGTAACTGGAAACTCCAACCGTTACTTAATACTTAAGTATGCAGTGGAAGATGTGAACAGCAGATTTCACGTATATCAGGCGTTTAGAATTATAAGAAAGAATATTAGGAGGAACAACAATGATTTCTAAAGAGCAGAAAGAACAGATCGTAGCACAGTATGGTAGAACAGCAGGAGATACAGGATCACCGGAAGTACAGATCGCTATCCTGACAGCAAGAATCAATGATCTTACAGATCACTTCAAAGCTAATCCAAAGGATCACCACTCAAGAAGAGGACTTCTTAAGATGGTAGGACAGAGAAGAGGACTTCTTGCATACCTGAAGAAAACAGATATCGAAAGATACCGTGCACTGATTGAAAAACTTGGATTAAGAAAATAATTCATGCTTTTTATGGGGGACATTCGGAAGAATGTCCCCTTTTTCTTTGCTGCTTATGTAAAAAAATAAATGTTGCAATTATTGTTACTGTTTGCACAACGTGTGGACAGTAACAATAATTTCGTGAATTTACAGATTTCCTGAAATATGAGTAGCAATGTGATATGTGATATGTTATAATAATTAAGATTGTGGATTGGGAAAACTTCACCGAGACCACTGAAAAGTATATTTTATCTAAAAAACAGTTATGGGCAGTGATTTTATATGGCAAAACAGCTGTCAGCAGTGACTTTTTTTTAATTAAAAAATGTGTTTTTCAGTAGTTTCGGGGTAATCTTAAACCACAAAAGAAAAATTAAAGGAGAAAACATTTATGTATAAAAAGTTTGAGATGGAACTTGCCGGCAGAACTTTAAGAGTTGACGTAGGCAGAGTTGCAAAACAGGCCAACGGTGCAGTATTAATGCACTATGGTGACACAACTGTACTTTGTACAGCAACAGCATCAGAAAAACCAAGAGAGGGAATCGACTTCTTTCCATTAAGCGTAGAATACAATGAAAGAATGTATGCAGTAGGAAAGATTCCTGGAGGATTCAATAAAAGAGAAGGAAAAGCATCTGAAAATGCAATCCTGACATGCCGTGTTATCGACCGTCCGATGAGACCACTGTTCCCAAAGGATTACCGTAATGACGTAACACTGGAAAACCTTGTATTATCTGTAGATCAGGATTGCTCACCAGAGCTTACAGCTATGCTTGGTGCAGCAATTGCTACAACAATTTCAGATATCCCATTTGACGGACCAATCTCTACAACACAGGTAGGTCTGGTAGACGGAGAATTCGTATTCAACCCTACAGCAGCTCAGAAAGCAGTTTCTGACATGGCTTTAACAGTTGCTTCAACAAGAGAAAAAGTAATCATGATCGAAGCCGGAGCAAACGAAGTCCCAGAACAGCAGATGATCGATGCAATCTTTGCAGCACACGAATTAAACCAGAAGGTAATCGCATTCATCGACACAATCGTAGCAGAATGCGGAAAACCAAAACACGAATATGAAAGCTGTGCAGTTCCGGAAGAACTCTTCGCAGCAATCAAAGAGATCGTTACACCAGAAGAGATGGAAGTAGCAGTATTCTCAGATGACAAACAGACAAGAGAAGAAAATATCCGTGTCGTAACAGAGAAGTTAGAAGAAGCATTTGCAGAAAACGAAGAGTGGCTTGCAGTTCTTCCAGAGGCTGTTTACCAGTATCAGAAGAAGACTGTACGTAAGATGATCTTAAAAGACCACAAACGTCCGGACGGAAGAGAGATTGACCAGATCAGACCTCTGGCTGCAGAAGTTGACCTGATTCCTAGAGTACATGGCTCGGCAATGTTCACTCGTGGACAGACACAGATCTGCAATATCTGTACACTGGCACCACTTTCTGAAGCTCAGAAGCTGGACGGTTTAGATGAAGCAGAGACAACAAAGAGATATATGCACCACTACAACTTCCCATCATACTCTGTAGGAGAGACAAAACCATCCAGAGGACCGGGACGTCGTGAGATTGGACACGGAGCGCTGGCAGAGCGTGCATTACTTCCAGTACTTCCAAGCGAATCTGAATTCCCATATGCGATCCGTACAGTATCTGAGACATTCGAATCCAATGGTTCTACATCTCAGGCAAGTGTATGTGCATCTTCTATGTCACTGATGTCAGCAGGTGTACCAATTAAGGCTGCAGTAGCTGGTATCTCATGTGGACTTGTAACAGGTGAGACAGATGATGATTACCTTGTACTTACAGATATCCAGGGACTCGAAGACTTCTTCGGAGACATGGACTTTAAAGTAGCTGGTACACACAAGGGTATCACAGCAATCCAGATGGATATCAAGATCCATGGACTGACAAGACCAATCATTGAAGAAGCAATCGCTAAGACAAGAAAAGCAAGACTTTACATCATTGATGAAGTTATGAATAAAGCAATCGATGCTCCTAGAGCACAGGTTGGAGAATTCGCTCCAAAGATCATCCAGATGCAGATCGATCCACAGAAGATCGGTGACGTAGTAGGACAGCGTGGAAAGACAATCAACGCAATCATCGAGCAGACAGGTGTTAAGATCGACATCACAGATGATGGTGCAGTATCTATCTGTGGAACAGATGCTAAGGGCATGGAAGAAGCTCAGAAGATGATCCACATCATCGTAACAGACTTTGAAGCAGGACAGGTTCTGGAAGGAAAAGTTGTCAGCATCAAAGATTTTGGTGCATTCCTTGAGTTTGCACCGGGAAAAGAGGGAATGGTACACATCTCCAAACTTTCCAAAGAAAGAGTAAACCGAGTAGAAGACGTTCTCACACTTGGTGATGTTGTCAAGGTAGTATGCCTTGGAAAAGACAAGATGGGAAGAATTTCATTCTCAATGAAGGATGTAGCGGAATAAAATTGAAGAGATTCTTATCGAGATAAAGATAGAATGAGAAAGCCCAGGCTTCCGGTAGTGGAGGTCTGGGACTTTTTATAAAATCTGATCCGTATCTGAGGGAATGTATTGAATAATATCCTGTATATTACAGTTTAATATCCGGCATAAATCATTCAATGTTTTTGTAGAAATATCTTTAAATAATAAAATTTAATATGGTATTTGGAGTGCTTTTGAATCATCATATATCTATGATGATCTTGGCCGCCCTTCCAGTTTGATTTTATTCAAATAACGATAAATACTTGCCGGAGAAGAGGCGAGCTTTTGCGCTACAATTGGAATCACTCCTTTAAGCATAAAGATACCGCGTTCTTCTAATAGTTGCAGAATTTTAACTTTTTCATCCTGAGTAAGCCTCTCGGCTGGTACCTGTGTACTATTCATCACAGCAATCAAAGCATCATCAATGGCAGAAGATATGGAATTATAAAAATTTTCCTGTTCGTTATCTTCTGCGGCAGATTTGGACGGAGCTGCATGAATGCTGATGTTTTTTGTGGCATATTCATCCGGATGACATAATGCAAATATACGTTCAGACAAATCACGGTAACGTGAATCATCAAAGTTTATGCATAAAAGTCCAATCGGTTCCCCATTCTCATCTTTAATAAAAAATGTAGAACAGCGGAGAACTTTACCGTTTTCTGTTTGTCCTCTGTAGTTCAGATCCCAGTCTTGTTGTGTATAGCTTTTGTCAGCAAGCATCTGTAAAGCACGGTTGGTCAGCGGTGCACCCATATCACGTCCGCTGACATGTCGGTTAGCAATAGCGATAACAGACGGATGATTCTTTGTCAGATCGTGTAATACAATCTCATAATCTGGTCCCAGCATGCTCCCAAGAAATGGAACTAGTTTTACAAATTGTTGAAGTGAATTTTCTTTCATATCATAACTTCCTCTGTATGTTTCTAATTTTTTTTATTATAGCATCTGAAAGTATCTGGTTCAATAAAATATTCTCAAAATCAAGATGGAGAAATGCAAAAATGATAAATAATAGCATAAAATATAAGCATTATGCACAAATAATTGTTGAAATACTCATGCATAACATCCAAAAACGATAAAATAAGTTGACAATAATTTATTATCATGATAATGTATTCTCATCACAAATAATAATAAAAACGGAGGTAAACAACATGACAAAAAGTACAAAAGAATACCCATTGAATGTTCCGGCACCTAGCCACTACACATTTGCTGTTCGAGATATTCCGAACGTAACGGTAGAGCAGAGAGAACGTGCATTGAAGGCAACACATTACAATGAGTTTGCATTTCCTGCCGGTATGCTTACCATTGATATGTTATCGGATTCCGGTACAACAGCAATGACGAACCATCAGTGGGCGTCACTTTTTCTTGGGGATGAATCTTATGGCCGTAACACAGGATACTATGTATTGCTGGACACCTTCCGCGATATTTTCGAGCGTGGAGGTGAAAAGAACTGGAAACGCTCCATCGACCTTGTAAGAACAGATTGCAGAGATGTTGAAAAGATGATGGATGAATTGTATCTGTGTGAATATGAAGGCGGACTTTTTAATGGTGGAGCAGCACAGATGGAACGTCCGAATACATTCATTATCCAGCAGGGACGTGCAGCAGAATCTGTACTGATGGAGATTGTAAAGAAGATTCTTGCACAGAGACATCCGGGAAAAGTATTTACAATTCCTTCTAATGGACATTTTGATACAACAGAAGGTAATATCAAACAGATGGGTTCGATTCCTAGGAATTTATATAACAAAGAGCTGTTATATGAGATCCCTGAAGGTGGAAAATATGAAAAGAATCCATTCAAAGGAAATATGGATATTGAAAAGCTGGAAGAATTGATCAATATCTGCGGAGTAGAGAATGTACCTTTAATCTTTACCTGTATTACAAATAACCCAATCTGTGGTCAGGCAGTATCCATGGCAAACTTAAAAGAAATCAACCGTGTTGCTCATAAGTATGATATCCCGCTGGTATTCGATGCCGCAAGATGGGCTGAAAACTGTTATTTCATTAAAATGAATGAAGAAGGCTATGCCGATAAATCCATGGCAGAGATTGCCACAGAGATGTTCTCGCTTTGTGATGCATTTACAATGTCTGCGAAAAAAGATGGACATGCAAATATGGGTGGTATGCTGGCATTTAGAGACAGAGGTTTATTCTGGAAGAAATTCTCGGATTTCAATGAAGACGGAACAATCAAAACAGATGTAGGCGTTCTTTTGAAAGTGAAACAGATTTCATGTTATGGTAATGATTCCTATGGTGGTATGTCAGGACGTGATATCATGGCACTTTCTGTTGGTTTATATGAAAGCTGTGATTTTAATTATATGCACGATCGTATCGGACAGTGTAATTACCTGGCAGAAGGATTCTACAATGCAGGTGTTAAGGGAGTGGTTCTTCCGGCAGGAGGTCATGCGGTATACATTAACATGGATGAATTCTTTGATGGCAAGAGAGGACATGATACATTTGCCGGACAGGGATTCAGTATTGAGCTGATTAGACGTTATGGTATCCGTACATCGGAACTTGGTGATTATTCTATGGAATACGATTTGAAGACACCGGAACAGCAGGCAGAACTTGCGAATGTAGTACGTTTCGCAATTGATCGCAGCAGACTTACGAAAGAACATCTGGATTATGTAATTGCAGCGGTAAAAGAGCTTTACGAAGATCGTGAAAATATTCCGAACATGAGAATTGTATGGGGACATACATTACCAATGCGTCACTTCCATGCGTTCCTTGAGCCATATCCAAATGAAGAAAAATAAGAAGCAGGATATCTATAAAAAGTTCTGTAGCAAGATATCTGTTCTGTAATAAAAAGATAAAAATAAAAGAATAAAACAAAATAGCTGAAACTAAGTGAATATGCACCGGTGCAATGCAATAGGATCTATAGGAGAATATTATGGCTAACGAAAAAGCAATACAAGAAACTCGAGACGGTTTTCAGTCAAAGTGGGGATTTATTTTGGCATGTGTAGGCTCGGCAGTCGGAATGGGGAATATCTGGCGCCTGCCAATTATGGTTTCGAAGTATGGTGGACTGACGTTTTTGATTCCATTTTTCCTTTTTATTGTCTTGATCGGAGCGACCGGTGTGATTGGGGAATTTTCATTGGGACGTTCAGCAGGAGCCGGTCCGGTAGGTGCATTTGGAAAATGTACGAAGATACGGACCGGTAATCAAAAAATAGGGGAGCGTGTCGGAGCGATTCCGATTATAGGAGCATTAGCTCTGGCAATTGGTTATACATGCGTCATTGGATGGATTTTCAAATATACAGTGATGTCTGTAAATGGGAATCTTTTCAAGATGGGACAGGATATGGATACGATTGTCAGAACATTTGAATCTACTGCAGGAGCATGGGGAGCGAATGTGTGGATTATCATCGCGATTATAGCGAGCTTTGCCATTATGGTGATGGGAGTTGCAGGAGGAATTGAAAAGGCGAATAAGATTATGATGCCGCTTTTATTCTTAATGTTTCTGGCTCTTGCGGTTTACATCGCGACAATTCCAGGAGCAATGAATGGATATCGCTATATCTTTACATTGAATCCAAAAGGACTTATGAATCCGGAAGTATGGATTTTTGCTTTTGGGCAGGCGTTCTTTTCGATGTCGGTTGCAGGGAATGGTTCAGTAATTTATGGCTCCTATCTAAGTAAAAGTGAATCCATTCCAGGAGCAGCGTTAAACGTAGCATTCTTTAATTCTCTATCGGCAATATTGTCTGCTCTTGTCGTTATCCCGGCTATGGCTGTTGGAAATGCAGAGTTGTCTTCCGGAGGACCGGGACTGATGTTTATATATCTGGTTAATGTCATGAATGGTATGGCTGGCGGAAGAATCGTAGGGGTTGTATTTTTTATATGTGTAACATTTGCCGGGGTTAGTTCTATTATCAATCTATATGAAGCACCTGTAGCATTTTTACAGGAACAATTCGGTATGAAACGTTTACCGGCCACTGCATCAATCCTGGCTTTTGGGGGAGCTGTTGCGCTCTTTATTCAGGCAGTTGTATCGAATTGGATGGATATTGTATCAATTTATCTCTGCCCGTTAGGAGCACTGTTGGCGGCGGTATTCTTTTTCTGGATCGCGGGAAAAGAATATGTGGAACATGCAGTAAGCGAAGGAATGAAAGAACCAATTGGTTCATGGTTTTACCCTCTTGGAAAATACGTATATTGCTCATGTGCGGCAATTGCACTTGTGGCAGGAATTTTCTATGGTGGAATTGGATAAAAGTTTGTTGATATTCACAAAATATGTGTTTGATAAAAGGTAGCATTTTTCTCTTTGAAAACGTCTCTTTTCAGAATCTTGAAAAGAGGCGTTTTTTGTTAAACGGATAAAATACATAAGAAAACTTCCAGTGAAAAAAGAATGATTTTTCAGACAGGCGCAGGACCTTGTCGGACAAAATAAAAGATAAGAGATGTTTTAGTCATATCCAGATGTCTTCCACAATATACATGGATGTAAAGGGGTGATGATAATGAAAGAAGATACGATCTTAAAAGTCCTGCCATGGGATGTCAGAAGTATTATACAAAAGGAAAAGCTGGAATTTGAATATTTACAGGAAATCCGTCTCAGAGAAGGGAAACCTCTGATTTTCTTATATCATGATACAGAGATTATTCCGGGATCTGGGATGAACAAACCATATCTGGTGACTAAAGATAATATCCGTGAAATGCTGGAATACATCAGTAATTATTCCCTCTATGCATGTGAGCAGGAGATGCGTCAGGGATTTATTACAATCGAAGGAGGGCACAGAGTGGGATTATCGGGACAGGCTATTATGGAAAATGGAAAGGTTAAGAATCTGAAATATATTTCCTCCGTAAATATCCGTGTGGCACATGAGATGCTTGGCTGTGCAGACCGGGTATTTCCATATATTGTATGCAATAAAGCGTTATGTCATACGCTGATTGTATCTCCGCCAGGATGTGGGAAGACAACACTTTTAAGGGATCTGATCCGGCAGATTTCGGAAGGGAATACATGGCTTCCGGGTCTTGCTGTTGGTGTGGTGGATGAAAGATCTGAAATCGGCGGCTGTTACATGGGGGTAGCACAGAATCATCTGGGAATCCGGACAGATATATTAGATGGTTGTCCTAAAGCAGAAGGTATGATTATGCTGATCCGTTCAATGGGACCGCAGGTAATCGCAGTAGATGAAATCGGGACAACGGAAGATGTACATGCCATTGAATATGCAATGCATTGTGGATGCAAAATGCTGGCAACAGTGCATGCAGAATCTATGGAAGAGCTGAGAAAGAAACCACTGTTTAACCGGATGGTTGGCGAGGGGAGATTCGATCGTTATATCCTGCTTGGTAATGATTCACATATAGGACAGATCGAAGGGATTTTTGATAATCGCGGAAGCCTTCTTTACAGGGAACTGGAAGAGATTGCGAAGTGAATGGAAGATGCAAAGATGTATTGGTGCAATGCTGATTATTATTGCAACTACCGGATGGGGAATGTGTCAGGCATGGAAGATAGAGGAATGTTATAGACAGATGCGTTATCTAAGAAAATTGATCTTCCGATTACGAAGTGAGCTACAGTATTCCAGACAGATGCTTCCGGAAGCTGTATTGCTGACAGGAAAAGATGCGCAGGAACCATATCAGTCATGGTTGTTGTCCCTGTATGAAAGGCTGCGCAACAGACAAGGTACAAGTCTTTCGGTCATATGGCAGGAAGAAGTGAAAGAATATCTGACAGACGCAGAGCTTCCGGAAGAAATCGTGGAGAGTCTTGGAAGAATTGGAAGTGAGCTTGGAACAATTGACTTGCAGATGCAGATACGGACGCTGGATCTGTATATGGAAAGTATGGAGCAGCGGATGGAAGAACTGCATGCAGAAGAAAAGGAAAGAATCCGCCTGCATAGATGTATAGGTATTACGGCGGGAATCTTTCTTTCTATTATATTGTTATAAAAACAGGGAGTATTGATATGAGCATAAATCTGATTTTTAAAATAGCAGCCGTAGGAATTCTGGTATCGATTCTATGCCAGGTATTAAAGCACAGCGGAAGAGAAGAACAGGCATTTCTTACCAGTCTTGCCGGGCTGCTTTTGGTATTGTTCTGGATTGTGCCATATATATATGATCTGTTCGAATCTATTCAGAATTTGTTTTCTTTATAGAGTGAAAGCCATAAATAATAAAATGACAGGAAAGGGTGGAAGTTGCTTTATGAGTATGCTGCAGGTAGGAGTGCTTGGAGTGGCAGGGGTACTTCTGGCGGTACAGTTTAAGAATGTAAAAGCAGAATATGGAATGTACATAAGTCTTGCACTTGGACTATTAATATTTGCATCTCTTTTAGATAAGATCAGCTGGCTCATGGAGGTATTAAAGGAGATTGCAGATGCGGTAAATCTGGATTCGGATTACCTGAAAACATTATGGAAAGTGCTTGGAGTTACTTATGTGGCAGAATTTGCTTCTTCCATCTGTAAGGACGCCGGATATCAGACGATTGCCCTTCAGATTGAAGTGTTTGCCAAAATTACAATTATGGTATTAAGCCTTCCTGTTTTGATGGCACTATTACAAACAATACGGAGTTTCCTGATATGAAAGCATATGGGAATACCAGTTTTCATAACAGCAAAACAGCCAGAATAATACATAAGAGTCTGGTTATGCTTGGTGTGGTGTTGTGCATGTGCATCGTTTTATGCAGTTTCTGTCTATATACCGTTGCTTATGCAGATGATACGGACACATCAGCATCCGTATCTGAATCATCTTCGGAAATCCGGGATGCTATCCTTTCGACATTTGATTACGGAGAGATCGATAACTCTTTAAAGGAATTGTTCCCGGATGCACAGATAAAATTTGAAGATGTTTTATCAGAGATTTTGAGCGGGGATTTAAAGCATTCTTTTCGATTGTTAGGAACATTTGCCAAAGAACAGTGCGTCTATCTGCTGCAGATGGAAAAAAAGACGCTGATCTATATTGTAATGATTGCCATGATCGCAGCAGTGATGAATCAGTTTACCGGAATTCTGCAGAACAGACAGGTGGCGGGGATAGGATTTTATATTATTTATCTGATGCTGATTGCATTGACGATTACTGCATTCGATGTTGTGTTAAGTAAGGTTGAAGCTGGAATTTTGGCAGTTACAGGCTTTATGAGTGTGTTTTGTCCAGTGTATTTTCTGGCGGTAGCGGTTGCTAAAGGAAGCGTAACGTCTGTGGCGTTTTATAATCTGATGTTATTTTTAATCTATGGGGTAGAATTGATTATTGGGAAAATATTGCTGCCGGTAGTGAGAGTCTATATGATGATCCGGGTTCTTAATTTTTTGACGCCGGAAGAAATGTTTGAAAAATTTTCAGAACTTCTGGCACTGATTGTAAAGTGGACATTAAGGACTGCTCTTGCCTGTGTGATCGGAGTGAATCTGATCCAGGGAATGATCAGTCCTGCCATTGATACAGTCCGGCGAAGTGCCGTGACAAAAGGCGCAGAAGCGATTCCAGGCGTCGGAAATCTGCTTGGAGGAATGACGGAAGTGGCGATTGGTACGGCTGTTCTGGTGAAAAACGGGATTGGAATGGCAGGTGCTCTTATCTGCATTGCACTTTGTACACTTCCGCTTATACAGATTGCGGCAACAGAGTTGCTTTATAAGATGACGGCAGTGATGATACAACCGGTTTCCGATGACAGGGTTATTGGATGTGTGGAGGCGGTAGCAGAAGGATGCGGATTGTTGCTGCAAATGGTGTTTACTGTGGGATTGTTATTTTTACTTACAATTGCAATTGTAGCTGCATTAACGGGAAACTAAAGGTCTGCGACAATATATATTTACAGACTGGCAGAACCAATAATAGAAGGGAAGCGTTATATTGAGCATCATAGATACCGTATATAACTGGGTGAAAAATCTGGCTTTTTTTGCAATATTAAGTACAGCTGTTTTGCAGATGATACCAGATCAGGGATTCCAAAAATATGTACGCTTTTTTACCGGGCTTCTGATGGTGTCGATGTTGATTCTTCCGATATTCAAAGTGACCGGAAAAGAAAATATTTTTACGGATATTTATAAAAGCAGGGAATATAGGGAGCAGTTGGAGGAAAATAGTAAAAAAAGCCAGGAGTTGATAGAACAGATCACTGTTCTTGAGCAAAAAAACAGAACGAATGAAAAAGATCTGGAAAATGATGATATAGAACATAATCAAAGAATCGAGGTGGAGCGGATTGAAATCAGAAAAGACGGGAATGCCGTTCTGGAAGAATGAGAAGTGGAAAAAATTTTCGTCGCAAAATTTTGGAATAGCTTCACTTCGGAATCTTAGGAAAGATCAGCTCCTTATCCTGCTGCTTGTTGGCATTCTTCTGATGGTAATTGCAGTTCCGGTAAAAAATACGTCCAAAAATGGATCGTCAGAAACATACGATACAGGAACATCAGATGAGAGTGGATTCTCCATATCCGGTCAGGGGAGTGCGGATATGACTGCTTATACAAAGAATCTGGAGCAGCGGCTTGCCCAGCTCCTTTCCCAGATAGATGGAGCAGGAAATGTGGAAGTTATGATTACCTTAAAGTCCTCTTCGGAAAAAGTGCTTGATAAAGATGTGGAGTCTGATCAGGAGACAACGACGGAAAGAGACAACCAGGGAGGCACAAGACAGACCAGCCGGTCAAATAAAAAGGAATCTACAATCTATGACGGAAGTAATACGGACGAAAGTCCGTACGTAAGCAAAGAACTAAGTCCGAAAGTAGAAGGTGTAGTGGTGCTTGCAGATGGAGGCGGGAATGCTGTGGTAAAGGAAAATATCAGCGGAGCTGTCCAGGCATTATTTGATATTGAACCGCATAAGATTAGAATAATGAAAAAGCAGACCAGTTAACTATGTTAAGAGCAGGAGGACGAACCGTGAAAAAGATAGCCAGAAAGAATCAGATCATTATCGCAACACTTGCAGTTATGATAGCTGCTGCCGGTTATATGAATTATTCCGAAAAAATATTTTCTGGAAAAAGTAAGACGCAGCAGACCAGTTCAGAGCTTGCAAGCAAGGAACTTCTTGACATTTCCGAGGAAGATGCAGCTGCCACTTCCGGAGATATCAATAGTCAGGATGGAACCAAAAGCGATGGCAGCGTGGATGGGACACCTGGAGAAGCAGTGCTGACAAATGGAAATGTCAGTTCGGTAGCAGCACAGGCAAAAGTAAGCCGGGAGCAGGTAAGATCCAGGAATAAAGAAACGCTTCAGAATATTATTGATAATAAGGACATCAGTGAAGAAGAAAAAAAGGATGCCATTAACCAGATGGTCCAGATGACGGAAATCTCTGAAAAAGAGACGGCAGCAGAATCACTGCTTGCAGCAAAGGGATTCTCCGATGCAGTCGTCAGCATTACAGATGAACAGGCGGATGTAATCGTCGGCGCATCTGAGTTAAGCGATGCAAACCGTGCACAGATCGAAGATATCGTGACCAGAAAGACCGGTGTTGCCGCACAGAATATTGTGATCAATCCGGTATATGTCGATGAATCCACGAATAAATAATCCGCAAACAAATCTATAAACAAATAAAAAATATAATTGAGCATCCAGCGTACATATGTTATACTGATTAATAGTGCCTATAAACGGATATACTATAATTAGGAGTGTTTAATATATGTCACAGATTACGAATGAAGTAAAGAATCAGATAAAGAAAAGAAGAACATTTGCAATCATCTCGCATCCGGATGCCGGTAAGACGACACTTACGGAAAAGTTCCTGTTATATGGAGGAGCTATCAATCAGGCGGGAAGTGTAAAAGGAAAAGCGACAGCAAAGCATGCAGTTTCTGACTGGATGGAGATTGAAAAAGAAAGAGGTATTTCGGTTACTTCTTCTGTATTGCAGTTTAACTATGATGGATATTGTATCAATATTCTGGATACACCGGGACATCAGGATTTCTCGGAAGATACTTACCGTACACTGATGGCAGCAGATTCCGCAGTGATGGTAATCGATGCATCAAAGGGTGTCGAGGCGCAGACAAGAAAACTTTTTAAAGTATGTACCATGCGTCATATCCCGATCTTTACATTTATCAACAAGATGGACCGTGAAGCGATGGATACATTTGAACTTCTGGATGATATTGAAAATGAACTTGGAATTGCCACATGCCCGATCAACTGGCCGATTGGTTCCGGTAAAGAATTCGAAGGGGTATATGACAGAGCAAGCAAGAAGGTAGAGATTTTCTCTGATACGAAAAAAGGAACAACACAGGGAGAAGTAAAAAAAGTAGACATCAATGATCCAGAGATTTCATGGCTGATCACAGACGACCAGAGAATGCAGCTCGAAGAAGAGATCGAACTGCAGGATGGTGCAGGAGCAGAATTCGATCAGGAGCTTGTAAGCAAAGGAGAACTTTCACCGGTCTTCTTTGGTTCTGCACTTACAAACTTTGGTGTAGAGACGTTCCTGCAGCATTTCCTTCAGATGACAACTTCACCACTTCCGAGAATTTCGGATAAGGGTGCGATCGACCCGATGGAGGAAGGAGATTTTTCTGCCTTTGTATTTAAGATTCAGGCAAATATGAACAAAGCACACCGTGACCGAATTGCATTTATGCGTATCTGCTCCGGAGAATTTGAAGCAGGCATGGATGTTTATCATATGCAGGGTGGTAAGAAAGTGCGTCTTTCACAGCCGCAGCAGATGATGGCAAGTGAACGTAAAATGATCAGTAAGGCTTATGGCGGGGATATTATCGGTGTATTTGATCCGGGAATCTTTTCCATCGGTGATACACTGACAACTGCACAGGACCGCTTTACTTATGAAGGAATCCCGACCTTTGCACCGGAGCATTTTGCACGTGTACGACAGGTGGATACGATGAAGAGAAAGCAGTTTATCAAGGGAATCAACCAGATTGCCCAGGAAGGTGCGATCCAGATATTCCAGGAATATAATACCGGAATGGAAGAGATCATCGTTGGTGTTGTAGGTGTACTGCAGTTTGACGTATTAAAATACAGACTGGAAAATGAATACAACGTAGAGATCCGTCTGGAAAACCTTCCGTATGAATACATCCGCTGGATCGAAAACGAAGAGATTGATCTGGATAAGCTTACAGGAACTTCTGACATGAAGAAAGTCAAAGACCTGAAGGGCCGTCCGCTGCTTCTGTTTGTCAATGAATGGAGTATCCGTATGACCGTTGACCGTAATGAAGGCCTGAGACTGACAGAATTTGGAAAATAAAATATATTTACGAGGACTCCCGGCGTGTCTGGGGGTTTTCAAATGAATATAAATTTGTTATAATAAAAATCAGTGAAAAACCAGACGGGAGGTTTCTAAAAAGATGAGTAAAGAAGAAAAGAATACGTATACAATAAAAGCAGATGCAAACCTTGGAGACGTTAAGATCGCAGACGAAGTCGTTGCAATCATTGCAGGACTTGCAGCAATGGAAGTAGAAGGTGTATCTTCTATGGCTGGTAATGCAACCAGAGAGCTGATCAGCAAGCTTGGAATGAAGTCTTTATCCAAAGGAGTAAAAGTAGATGTGTTAGATGGCATCGTAACTGTATCCCTGGCGCTGAATCTGACTTATGGATACAGCATTAAAGATATTACTTCTAAAGTGCAGGAAAAAGTAAAAGCTGCAATCGAGAATATGACAGGACTTGAGGTGGCCGATGTAAATATCCGTGTTGCCGGAGTCGAGATACCGGAGGAAGCATAAGTGAAAAGAACAGAACAAAGAGAACATATCTTTAAATTAATATTTGGTGCAGATTTTAATGATGCCGCAGAGCATACCGTTCAGACAGAGTTATACTTTGAGCAGGTAGAAGGCGCAACTGAAAAGGACATCAGCTATATCAGTGAAAAAGCACAGAAGATAATGGAAAAGGTTGAAGAGATCGATACTTTGATCAATGAACATACAACCGGATGGAAGACAACCCGTATGAACAAAGTAGACCTTACCATCTTAAGACTTGCAGTGTATGAGATCAAATGGGACGAAGATGTTCCGACAGGAGTTGCAATCAATGAAGCTGTAAATCTTGCAAAGAAATACAGCAGTGAAGGCGGTGCATCATTTGTAAATGGTGTGTTGGCAAAACTTGCAGATTAATCACAGAGGTAGAGAATGGCTCGAAATGTATATACAGTAAAACAGGTGAATTCTTACATCAAGAATATGTTCACCCAGGACTTTATGCTGAACCGTATCTATGTGAAAGGAGAAGTCTCTAACTGTAAGTATCACACATCGGGACATATATATTTTTCATTAAAGGATGAGTCCGGAACGATTGCCTGTGTTATGTTTGCAGGGCAGCGAGGCGGGCTCTCTTTTCATATGAGCGAAGGACAGCAGATAATTGTACTTGGATCAGTAAATGTGTACGAAAAAAGCGGATCGTATCAGCTGTATGCAAGAGAAATCCGTCTGGACGGAGAAGGCGTCCTGTATGAGAAATTCCAGATGTTAAAGCAGGAATTAGAGGAGATGGGGATGTTTGCACCGGAATATAAAAAAGAAATTCCGGGATTCGTCAGGAGGATTGGGATTGTAACAGCACCGACAGGAGCCGCAATCCGGGATATCATGAACATTTCCGCAAGGCGTAATCCATATGTACAGCTCATCTTATTTCCTGCCCAGGTACAGGGAGAAGGCGCAAAAGAAAGTATCGTGCGTGGAATCGAGATGCTGGAAAGTCATGATGTGGATGTAATTATTGTCGGACGGGGCGGTGGCTCGATCGAGGATCTTTGGGCTTTTAATGAAGAAGAAGTTGCAAGAGCGATTTTTAACTGCCGTGTTCCGGTTATCTCAGCTGTAGGGCATGAGACCGATACAACCATTGCCGATTATGTTGCAGATCTAAGAGCACCGACACCTTCGGCAGCTGCGGAGCTGGCGGTATGGGATTACAGACAATATGCTGCTTATCTGAATGAATGCCAGGTACGTATGAAACGGACTATGATGACACAGATCCGTATGAAACGTCTTCATGCCAGAGATTTTCAGACAAGGCTTTCTTACCAGCATCCAAGATACAAGCTTCAGGAACAACAACAACGGGCAGTGGATCTGGAAGAAAAACTAAGAGATTGTATGAAAGAAAAAGTAAAAGATGCAAGACACAGACTTGCAATCCATATAGAGAGAATGAACGGGGTATCGCCGGTTCGAAAGTTAAATCAGGGCTTTTCTTATGTGGAAGATCAAGATGGACGTGTAATAAAGAAGGTCAGCCAGGTAAGAAAAGATCAGAAGTTCCGTATTCATGTAACAGATGGAGTGATCCATGCATCTGTAGATGGTGTAGAAAAAAGAGAAAAACTGATTTAACGAAAGAGACGATTACATTTACTGTGCAGACAGTAATAATAAATAAAACAGGCAGGTAATAAAAATGGCAGAAAATGAACAGACCATATGGGAAGAAATGAATCTGGAAGAGATTTTTGAAAAACTGGAAAGCACAATGAAAAAAATGGAAGAAGAGGATATCTCCCTGGAAGAATCTTTCCAGTTATATCATCAGGGAATGGATATGCTGAAAGCCTGCAATGATAAAATTGATAAAGTAGAAAAGAAGATGCTTCTACTGGATGAAGAGGGTGAAGAGCATGAATTCTAAGGAAAATAGAATTTCAGAAAAAGAATTTTCAGTACAGATGAAAGAAAAAGTTAGCACAATCGAACAGATATTAGTATCGTATCTGCCGGAACAAACCGGATATCAGAAAATTATCATGGATGCGATGGAATACAGCCTTATGGCAGGCGGGAAACGTCTTCGCCCGATGCTTATGATGGAAACTTACCGTCTGTTTGCTGATGTAAAAGGAATCGGAAAAGAAGATACCTCAAAAGTACTGCATCCATTCATGGCAGCACTGGAGATGATCCATACCTATTCTCTGGTACACGATGATCTGCCGGCTATGGATAACGATGAATACCGCAGGGGACGCAAGACGACACATATTGTATATGGAGAGGATATGGGAATCCTGGCAGGAGATGCACTTCTTAATTATGCATTTGAAACAGCGTTCCGTGCATTTGAAAAATCTCCGGAAGACAGTTTGAAGATTGGACGTGCACTTGCTATTCTCGGAAGAAAAGCAGGTATCTATGGAATGATCGGCGGCCAGGTTATAGACGTAAAAGAAACTGGTCATGCTATATCAAAAGATGTTCTGGACACCATCTATGAACTGAAAACGGGTGCACTGATCGAATGTGCCATGATGATCGGTGCAGTACTTGGTGGTGCAGAGGATGCAGAAGTTCAAAAAGTAGAAAAGATTGCGCACTATGTAGGTGTGGCATTTCAGGTACAGGATGATATTCTGGATGTGACAAGTACGGAAGAAGTTCTTGGAAAGCCAATTCACAGTGATGAAAAGAACGAAAAAACGACTTATGTCACATTGATGGGAATTGAAAAAGCGGGAGAGGTTGTGGCAGATCTTTCCGGACAGGCCATTGAACTGTTACATGAACTCCCGGGAGAAAACAAATTCCTGGAGCAGCTTTTAGTACAGCTGATTCACAGGGACAGATAAAGGGGATATCTGGTTATGTTAGAAAGAATCCAAAAAGCAAATGATATAAAAGAACTGAATCCGGAAGAACTGCCGGCACTTGCGCAGGAGATCAGACAATTTCTGATTGAAAAAATCAGTAAAACGGGCGGACATCTGGCATCCAACCTTGGCGTTGTCGAACTTACAATGGCAATGCATCTGGTATGTACGCTTCCGGAAGATAAGATCATCTGGGATGTGGGACACCAGTCCTATACACATAAGATCCTAACGGGAAGAAAAGATGGATTTGATGATCTGCGAAAATACGGTGGGATGAGCGGATTCCCGAAACGAAAAGAAAGCGCATGTGATGCATTTGATACCGGACATAGTTCCACATCGATTTCAGCAGGACTTGGATATGTATGCGCAAGAGATCTGCAAAACGAAGATTATAGTGTCATATCTGTAATCGGAGATGGTTCCCTTACCGGAGGTATGGCATATGAAGCATTAAACAATGCTTCACGCCTGAAGAAAAATTTTATTATTGTATTGAACGATAATCACATGTCCATTTCTGAAAATGTAGGAGGAATGTCTGATTACCTGGCAAAACTGCGCACAGCAGATTTTTATACAGATCTGAAAAAAGGTGTGACAAATATGCTTCACAACGTGCCGGTTGTAGGGAATCCTATGATCGAACATATCCGCAAGACAAAGAGCAGTCTGAAACAGCTGATCGTTCCGGGTATGTTCTTTGAAGACATGGGGATAACATACCTTGGACCAATCCAGGGGCACAATATTCCAATGCTTGTGCGGGCATTTAATGAAGCAAAAAAAATAGAAGGTCCGGTATTGCTTCACGTTCTGACGCAGAAGGGAAAAGGATATGAACCGGCAGAAACACAGCCGGATAAGTTCCACGGAATCGGACCATTCCATATAGAAACCGGAGAACCGGAAAATCCGAAGAAAAAAGATACGTATACAGATGTATTCGGAAAAGTATTATACGATGAAGCGGCACGCAATGAGAAAATTGTAGCAATCACAGCGGCTATGGCAGATGGAACAGGACTTTCAAAGTTCCGCAGGAAATATCCGGACCGCTTCTTCGATGTGGGAATTGCAGAAGAGCATGCAACAACGTTTGCAGCCGGACTTGCAGCTGGTGGAATGAAACCTGTATTTGCGGTGTATTCTTCCTTTTTACAAAGAGCATATGACCAACTGATCCATGATGTGGCATTACAGAACCTTCCTGTAGTGTTCGCAGTGGACCGGGCCGGTCTGGTGGGAAATGATGGCGAGACACACCAGGGGATTTTTGATCTTTCGTATCTGAGTAATATCCCGAATATGGTTGTCATGTCGCCGAAGCATAAATGGGAACTGGCAGATATGGTGAGATTCGCGCTGTCATATGACGGCCCGATTGCGATCCGTTACCCAAGAGGAAGTGCATCCGATGTCTGTCAGGAATTCAGAAGTCCGGTTGAATACGGTAAAGGTGAGATACTGTATGAAGAGAGGGACATTGCAATTGTATTTGTAGGTCATATGTTTGAAGAAGCACTTGCAGTAAGAAAACAGTTAAAAGAAGCAGGATATTCCTGCTCACTTGTCAATGCAAGATTTGTAAAACCAATGGATACTGTACTTTTAGACCGGCTTGCAAAGACACATAAAATGATTGTAACAATCGAAGAAAATGTTCAATCAGGTGGATTTGGTGAACATGTGACGGAATATCTTTCCAGAACCGGGGCAGATGTAAGGACTTTGATTCTTGCGCTTCCGGATGATTATGTAGAGCATGGTAATATTGATGTGCTCAGGAAAGAAACCGGACTGGATGTTGATTCTATGACTATGCGTATCCAGAACGCATATAAAAGATTAAGGGAGAAATAAAAAACGAATGAAAGAACGATTAGATGTATTACTGGTAAAAAGAAATCTGGCCTCGTCCAGAGAAAAAGCAAAAGCGATCATCATGTCAGGGATTGTATATGTAGACGGGCAGAAAGAAGATAAAGCCGGAACTACATTTCCAGAAGAGGCACTGATCGAAGTCCGCGGTCATACACTTCCATATGTCAGCCGTGGCGGCCTGAAATTAGAAAAAGCAATCAAGAATTTTGACGTAAGTGTAGAAGGAAAGGTCTGCACGGATGTAGGCTCTTCTACCGGTGGATTTACAGACTGTATGCTTCAAAACGGGGCAGTCAAAGTATTTGCCATCGATGTAGGGCGTGGACAGCTTGACTGGAAATTAAGACAGGATCCACGTGTGGTATGTATGGAAAAAACGAATATCCGTTATGTAACACCGGAAGATATCGGGGAACCGGTACAGTTTTCGTCCATTGATGTATCCTTTATTTCACTTACAAAGGTTTTACAGCCGATCAGTAACTATCTTACAGAAGGTGGACAGATCGTAGCATTGATTAAGCCACAGTTTGAAGCGGGTCGTGAAAAGGTTGGAAAAAAAGGCGTGGTACGTGAAAAAAGTACACACCGAGAAGTCATTCATAAAGTAATCGATTATGCAATGTCTATAGGTTTTAGAGTCCTGAATCTGGAATTTTCCCCGATCAAAGGACCGGAAGGCAATATTGAATATCTGGTACATCTTGAAAAATGTGGACAGACAGACCAGATATCTGAACTGATTGATGTTGATAGGACAGTCGACCAGGCATTTGATACACTTGCGAAAGGTTAAAGACATATGTTAAAAAAGTTTTGGATTGTTACAAATGATGGAAAAGACACCAACCATGCAGTGACAGGAAAGGTAAAAGAACTTTTGGAAATCTCCGGAAGGAGCTGTATGTTGTGTGAAAAAGATGCAGAAAAGAATATTATCAGGGAACGGATTCCGGACATGATGGATTGCGCGATCGTAATAGGTGGGGACGGAAGTCTGATCGAGGTCGCAAGGACATTGTGGAAAAGAGATGTCCCGATTCTTGGTATCAATATGGGAACGCTTGGATATCTGACAGAAATAGAACTAAGCAATCTGGAAGATGACATTTCCCAGATGCTCCGCGGGGAGTATCTCTACGAAGAGCGGATGATGCTGGAAGGAATCTTTGAAAATGGACATAGAGATGTTGCGTTAAATGATATTGTTGTATCCCGAAAGGGAGACGATCTGCGGATTATTTATTTTAAATTATTTGTAAATGGAGAACTTTTGAATTCTTATGAAGCAGACGGAATCATCATATCGACACCGACAGGTTCTACCGCATATAATATGTCTGCTGGCGGACCAATTGTGGAGCCTACGGCTTCTCTTACCGTGATCACGCCAATCTGTTCTCATGCATTGAATACAAGAAGCATTGTATTATCCGGGGATGATGAGATTGTGATCGAGATCGGGGAAGGCAGACGTGGCAATATTGAAAAAGTGCTTGTGACTTTTGATGGGGCTACCAGTATCGGACTGCAGACGGGAGACCGCTTAACGATTCAGAAAGCAAAAGAAACAACCAGAATTATGAAAATAAATAAAATCAGTTTTTTGGAAATATTACGTAGAAAAATGAAGGGAAATTGATAGTATGAAAGTAAACAGACATGCAAAGATTATTGAACTTATCAATAAATATCATATTGAAACGCAAGAAGAACTGGCAGAATATCTGAACCAGGAAGGATTCAAAGTAACACAGGCGACAGTGTCCAGAGATATCCGTGACCTGAAGCTGACTAAGATTCCATCTGAGAACGGAAAACAAAGATATGCCCTGCATCAAAGTCATCATGAAAATGGCATGAGTGAGAAATACATCCGTGTATTAAGAGAAGGCTATCTCTCTATGGATATGGCACAGAATATTCTTGTGATCAAGACAGTTGCGGGAATGGCAAGTGCAGTATGTGCAGCACTCGATGCCATGAAATGGAATGAAATTGTGGGAAGTATTGCAGGTGATGACACCATCATGTGTGCAATCCGCAGTGTAGACGATACCGTAAAAGTAATGGACAAGATCAGTAAGATCATCTTATAGGAGGAAGCGTGCTACAATATTTACATGTGAAGAATCTGGCTTTGATCGATGAGATTGAAGTAGAATTTGGCAGAGGATTAAATATCCTGACCGGTGAAACCGGTGCCGGTAAATCAATTATACTTGGGTCAGTTGGTCTGGCACTTGGCGGCCGCTATACAAAAGACATTCTGCGGGAAGGGACAAGATATGGCCTCGTCGAACTGACATTTTCAGTAGAAAACAAAAGACAGACAGAACAGTTAAAAGCACTGGATATCTATCCGGAAGAAGGATTTGTGACTTTACAAAGAAGGCTTATGGAAGGCAGAAGTGTCAGCAAGATTAACGGAGAGACTGTCCAGATGGCAACCCTGAAAGAAGTATCCGCGATTTTGATCGACATTCATGGACAACATGAACATCAGTCACTGTTATATAAGAAAAATCATCTGCAGATAGTGGATGCATTTGCTGGGAAAGAAGCAGGAGAGCGTAAGCAGAAAGTGGCAGATGCATACCAGGAATATAAAGCAAAAGTAAAAGAATTAAAAGAAGCATCTACGGATGAGGCAGAGCGTGCGAAGGAACTGGCATTTCTACATTTTGAGGTGGATGAGATTGAACAGGCAGATCTGAAACTACATGAGGATGAAGATCTGGAGGCGCTTTATAAGCGGATGTCTAATGGCAAGAAGATTGCAGAAAGCATCACAGAAGCCTATCATTATACCGGAGAGGGAAATGATAGTGCAAGTGAAGGACTTGGACGTGCACTTCGTGCACTTGCAGAGGTTGCTGATGTAGACGCACATGTAGCACAGTTGTATGAACAGTTGACAGATGTTGATAATCTGTTGAATGATTTTAATCATGAATTGGCTGAATATAATAAATCCTGTGATTTTTCAGATGAGGAATTTTATGAGACGGAAAAACGTCTGAATGAGATCAATCACCTGAAGACAAAATATGGCAACTCCCTGGAAGAAATACAGGCTTACCGGGAAAAGCAGGAGAAGAGAATTGAAATTCTGGAAAACTTTGATACCTATCTTCAGAATCTGTCGGAAACCTGTCAGAAATTGAAAAACCTGTATTTAAAAGAAGCAGGGAAATTGTCTGCATATCGTAAAAAACAGGCTGTGATACTGGAACAGAAAATCCAGGAAGGACTGGAAGATCTTAATTTTGAACAGGTACAGTTTAAGATTCATTTTTCCGAAAGGAAAGACTATGCAAAAGACGGAATCGATGATATTGAATTCCAGATATCGTTGAATCAGGGTCAGCCTGTAAAACCGTTGACAGAGGTTGCATCGGGCGGTGAACTTTCCAGAATTATGCTGGCAATTAAGGCTGTTATGGCAGATCAGGACGAGATCGAGACATTGATCTTCGATGAAATTGATGTAGGAATCAGTGGCCGGACTGCACAGAAAGTATCGGAAAAGATGGCATTGATCGGAAGGGAACATCAGGTGATCTGTATCACACATCTGGCACAGATTGCAGCAATGGCAGATCATCATTATCTGATTGAAAAGTCGACGCAGGATGCAGTTACACGTACCAAGATTTATCCGTTGTCCGAAGAAGCATCTGTCATGGAACTTGCAAGAATTCTTGGCGGTGCGAAGATAACTGATACGGTAATACAAAGTGCAAAAGAAATGAAACATCTCGCAAAACAGACAAAATAAAATATACAGAGTATTTTTGGGAAAATACCACATACTAAGATAGACGTAAAAAAGACGTCTATCTTTTTTTATAGGAGTGCGGATGATGAGAATATACTGGTATCGGAGAGTTTTAATGATTATATTGATTGGTTCTGTCATTTTGGGAACGGGATATTCTGTAAATGAGACGCAAAAAGAGTTCTCTAAGCAGGAAGTCAGTTCCGATACGCTTGCACCGGACATGGTAATTCCCGGAGGTATGCCGATTGGAATCTATCTGGAAACGGAAGGAGTTATGGTACTTGGGACAGATAAAATAAGCAGTGCAGACGGCGTATCCTGTGAACCGGCGGCGCATCTTGTAAAAGCCGGAGATTATATCGTAGCGTGTAACGGGACAATGATCCAGAACAAAAAAGAACTTCAGCGCATATTAAAAAACCTTCCGGATAATGAAACGGTATTAAAGATCAGACGAAATGAAAAATATCTGAAGATAAAAATAACGCCGGCAACAGATAAACATGGTGAAAAAAAGCTTGGCATCTGGGTGCGGGACAATGCACAGGGGCTTGGCACAGTTACGTTTCTGGATTCAAACAGCAGATTCGGTGCGCTTGGACATGGAATTCATGATACCAATACCAATGAACTGATGGAGATAAAAAAAGGCAGTGTATATGAGACCAGTATCCGCAGCATTCAAAAAGGGAAGAACGGAGAACCAGGAGGTATCGAAGGCGTAATCGTATATAACCGGTACAATGTTCTTGGAAACATTGATAAAAACACGGATTGCGGAATCTTTGGTAAACTTGACCGTATCGATACATTATTCTTTGACCAGACACCACTGGAAGTTGCTTCAGAACAGGAACTTGAAAAAGGAGCGGCGTTAATCCGGTGCAATGTAGAGGGGGAAGTGAAAGATTATAAAATTCGTATTACAAAAATTGACAAATTCACGAAAGAAGAAAACAAGGGACTTGAGATCGAAGTGACAGACCCGGAACTCCTTGAAATTACAGGGGGAATCATACAAGGAATGTCCGGTGCACCTATTATCCAGAACGGGAAAATAGCAGGTGCAGTCACCCATGTATTTGTCAATGATCCTACGAAAGGATATGGCATATTTATCGAAAAGATGCTGAAACATGTAGAATAATCAGAAAAATGTCGATGCGGGTCATGCTTTTACGACAACATTTTCTTGTTCTGAAATATGTGAAAATATATAATAAAACTCGACATATTTATTGAAGAAACAAGGAGGCATTACGTAAAATGGGAGAAGTTAATGTAGCAATCGCTGACGACAATGAAAGAATTTTAGACATGCTGGGAGAAATCATAGAACAGGACAAAGACTTAAACCTGGTTGGAAAGGCAAATAACGGAGAAGATATCTACCGTCTGATCAAAGAAAAAACGCCGGATGTTGTGTTGTTAGACCTGATCATGCCAAAACTGGATGGACTCAGCGTGATGGAAAAAGTGAATTCTGATATACACATTACCAAACGCCCTGAATTTATCATCGTTACTGCTGTAGGGCAGGAACGGATTACAGAAGATGCCTTTCGAAAAGGAGCAAGTTACTATGTGATGAAACCATTTCAGAATGATATGATCGTAAGAAGAATCAAAGACGCCGGAAGCGGACACACAGCAGCCGTACCTGCAAAAACACTGGAATCTGGTATAAAGAAAAAAGAATATAATCTGGAAACGCGCGTCACAGATATGATCCATGAAATTGGGATACCAGCACACATCAAAGGCTATCATTATCTCAGGGATGCGATCATCATGGCGGTCGATGATATGGATGTGTTAAATGCGATCACAAAGGTTTTATATCCGACGATTGCCAAGATGCACAAAACAACCGCAAGCAGGGTGGAGCGTGCAATCAGACATGCGATCGAAGTGGCATGGAGCCGCGGAAAGCTGGATACATTGGATGAACTTTTTGGATATACCGTTAGTAATGGAAAAGGGAAGCCGACAAATTCGGAATTCATTGCATTAATTGCCGATACGATACGATTAGAAAATAAAAACCGATAAACAACCCTTTTATTCTGAATAAAAATACGCTATAATGATAAAGTATTCTAAAGTTGGGAGGGAAATGCAATGAAGAAAATATTATTTGCGGCATCAGAGTCAGTCCCATTTATCAAAACAGGAGGACTTGCCGATGTTGTCGGATCATTACCGAAATATTTTGATAAAGAAAAATACGATGTGCGCGTAATGCTGCCAAAGTATATGTGCATGAAAGATGAATGGAAAGAAAAACTTCAGTACCATACACATTTTTATATGGATCTTAACTGGAGAAAACAGTATGTTGGTGTACTGGAGATGGAGTATGACGGAATCAAATTCTATTTTATAGATAATGAGTACTACTTTAACGGATATGCACCATATGGTGATATGTATGCGGATATCGAAAAATTTGCCTTCTTCTCAAAGGCTGTTTTAAGTTCTCTTCCGTTAATTGATTTCAGACCAGACATCATTCACTGTCACGACTGGCAGACAGGACTTGTACCAATCTATCTGGATAACTTCAGATATGGTAACGAATTCTACCGCGGTATCAAGACAGTTATGACGATACATAACTTAAAATTCCAGGGAACATGGGATCCAAAACGTGTCAGAGACATTACGGGACTTCCACAGTACTATTTTGCACCGGATAAGATGGAAGCATACAAAGATGCAAACTACTTAAAAGGTGGTATTGTGTATGCAGACAGAGTTACAACTGTAAGTAATTCCTATGCAGAAGAAATCAAGACACCATTCTATGGTGAAAAACTGGATGGTCTTATGAATGCCCGTTCAAATTGTCTTTCAGGAATCGTAAATGGTATCGATTATGATGATTATAATCCGATGACAGACAATAAGATCGAAAGAAATTATGACGTAAATAATTTCCGCAAAGAAAAGATTAAAAATAAGATTGCACTTCAGAAAGAACTTGGACTTGACGAAGATCCAAAGACTATGATGATCGGTGTTGTTTCACGACTGACTGATCAGAAGGGATTCGACCTTGTTGCATATGTAATGGATGAACTGTGTCAGGACGCCATCCAGATCGTGGTACTTGGTACGGGTGAAGAACAGTATGAAAATATGTTCCGCCATTTTGCATGGAAGTATCCAGGAAAGGTATCTGCAAACATTTACTATTCAGAAGCAATGTCTCATAAGATTTATGCATCCTGTGATGCATTCCTTATGCCATCGTTATTTGAGCCTTGCGGACTCAGCCAGCTGATGAGCTTACGTTACGGAACTGTTCCAATCGTACGTGAGACTGGTGGACTGAAAGATACAGTAGAGCCATACAATGAGTATGAAAAGACTGGAACTGGATTCAGCTTTACAAACTACAATGCGCATGAAATGATGGCAACTGTACGTTACGCCGAGCAGATTTACTATGATAAGAAGCGTGACTGGAACAAGATTATAGAACGTGCTATGAACAAAGACTTCTCATGGAAGAATTCTGCAAAACAGTACGAAGCATTATACGACGAAATGTAAAATCAAGCTAAAGGAGTAAGACACAATACATGAAGATTCGTGATATATTAGTAGAAAAGACACCTCATCTGTCTTTTGAGGTATTCCCTCCGAAGACAGATGCAGCTTTCGATGGCGTGTTAAGTGCAACGGAAGCAATTGCTGCACTGAAGCCATCTTATATGAGTGTTACATATGGAGCAGGCGGCGGTACAAGTAAGAATACTGTGAAGATTGCATCGCATATCAAAGACAAATTTGACGTACCAAGTCTTGCACATCTTACTTGTGTATCATCAACAAAAGATGAAGTACACCAGGTAATCGATGAATTAAAAGCAGCCGGAATTGAAAATATCCTTGCACTTCGCGGAGATATTCCAAAGGACAGCGAATTCCCGCTTCCGAATCATTATCAGTACGCATATGAACTGATACAGGATATTAAGAGCCAGGGAGACTTCTGTATCGGTGCTGCATGCTATCCGGAAGGACATGTAGAATCCGAGCATAAAAAAGATGATATCCTGCACTTAAAACAGAAAGTGGACTGTGGTGTAGACTTTTTGACAACACAGATGTTTTTTGATAACAATATTCTTTATAACTTCCTCTACAGAGCAAGAGAGAAGGGGGTTATGGTTCCTGTCATTCCTGGAATCATGCCGGTAACAAATGCAAATCAGGTAAAGAGAATCTTATCGATGTCAGGAACAAACCTGCCGGAAAGATTCAAAGCAATCGTAGACCGTTTTGGAGATGATCCAAAAGCAATGCAGCAGGCAGGTGTAGCATATGCAACAGATCAGATTATTGACCTGTTCGCAAATGGCATCAACCATGTACATGTATATTCTATGAATAAGCCGGAAGTTGCATCTGCGATCATGGATAACCTTTCTTATATTTTGAATAAATAGCAGAGGAATATAGAATGGAAGCAAGAACGAAAGAAGCAATTCGTTACTTGGGATATGGCAGACATGCGGTAGATGAGCATACACTTGCACTGGTGGAAAGCTGTTTTGAAGAACTTTCGCAGGCAGCATGTGGTAGAATCGTCTATCGCATTTTTGACTTGGAATTTCCCGAGAATGGACAGATACAACTTGGAAGCTTAGATATCAAAAGCCGTAATCTGACCAGAAACCTGATCGGATGTGAAAAAGCAGTTCTTCTTGGCGCAACGCTTGGACCAAAGGTGGATCTTCTTGTGAGAAAATATTCACTTGGTGATATGGCAAGAGTTGTTACGCTGCAGGCATGTGCAGCAGCTATGCTGGAAGAATATCTGGATGAATGGCAGGATAATCTGGGCCGGGAGATGCAAAAAGAGGGCTATTATCTGAGACCGCGCTTTAGTCCGGGATATGGGGATTTTTCCATTGACCATCAGGATATGATCCTGCGGATGCTGGACTCTGCAAAAAAAATCGGTCTGTCACTTACAGATGGAAATATGCTGACTCCTTCAAAATCCGTTACAGCCCTGATCGGACTTAGCAGGGAAAAAGTACCATGCCATACCAAAGGATGCGAAGCATGTCAGAAAACAGACTGTGCATATCGCAGAGCATAAGATACAAGTAAAAAATAGGAGCAGACAGATGTTATTAGAACGACTGGGAAAAGAATTATTATATTTTGACGGTGGAATGGGAACACTTCTGCAGTCCAGAGGACTAAAACCCGGAGAACTCCCAGAGGTCTGGAATCTGGAACATACAGAAGAAATCATTGATATCCACAGACAATATTTTGAGGCGGGAAGTGACATTGTCCTGTCTAATACATTTGGTGCAAATGCAATCAAATTTCATGATTCAGAATATCAGCTGAAAGATATTGTAACTGCCGGTATTCAGAATGTAAAAAAAGCTGCCAAAGCAGGTGTACATGATGGAAGAGAAGTGTATACGGCTCTGGATGTAGGCCCGACCGGAAAGCTTTTAAAGCCAATGGGAGACCTGGCTTTTGAAGATGCGTACGAAGCATTTAAAGAAACGATGATCTACGGCGAAGAAGCAGGAGCAGACCTGATTCATATAGAGACAATGAGTGACAGTTACGAGGTGAAAGCGGCAGTTCTTGCGGCAAAGGAAAATACATCACTTCCGGTATTTGTTACCATGATCTTTGATGAAAAAGGAAAACTGTTAACCGGTGGAGATGTCCCGGCAGTTGTTGCCATGCTTGAAGGACTTCGTGTAGACGCATTGGGGATCAACTGTGGTATGGGACCGGAGCAGATGATGCCGATCCTTGAAGACATATTAAAATACTGTTCGATCCCGATTATTGTAAAGCCAAATGCAGGACTTCCAAAACAACGTGACGGAGAAGTCTACTATGATGTAGAACCGGAACAGTTTTCCGGTTATATGAAAAAAATTGTTGAAATGGGTGCACACGTTATCGGTGGATGTTGTGGTACGACACCGGCGCATATCAAAGCAATGATCGATCACACCAGAGGAATGGATGTGGTTCCGGTAACAAAGAAAGACATCACCATGGTATCTTCTTACGGACACGCCGTTATCCTTGGCGGAAAGCCAATGATCATCGGAGAAAGAATCAACCCGACCGGTAAGAAAAAATTCAAACAGGCGTTAAAAGACCACGATATGGATTATATCCTGAAGGAAGGTATTACACAGCAGGACAAAGGTGCACACATTCTGGATGTCAATGTAGGACTTCCGGATATTGATGAACCGGCGATGATGAAAGAAGTCATCACAGAACTGCAGAGTGTGACAAGCCTCCCACTGCAGATCGATACCGTAGACATTACAGCTATGGAAGCCGCTATGAGAATCTATAACGGAAAACCGATGGTGAACTCTGTAAATGGAAAACAGGAGAACATGGATGCGGTATTTCCGCTTATCAAACGTTATGGTGGTGTTGTGATCGGTCTTACCATCGATGAAGAAGGCATTCCAAAAACTGCTGATGGAAGAGTCCGTGTGGCAGGAAAGATTATTGAAGAAGCAAAAAAATATGGCATTGATAAAAAAGATATTGTAATTGATGTACTTGCAATGACCATCAGTTCCGAACCGGAAGGTGCTAAAGTTACATTGGAAGCATTGAAAAAAGTAAGAGAAACATACGGAGTCTGTACGGTTCTCGGAGTTTCCAATATTTCCTTCGGACTTCCGTATCGTCCGGCAGTCAACTCGAACTTCTATACGATGGCCATGCAGAACGGACTGAGCGCAGGAATTATCAATCCGTCATCAGAAGATATGATGCGTTCATATTATTCCTTCTGCGCGTTGATGAATTACGATAAAAACTGTGAAGATTATATCCGGGTATATGGCAATCAAAAAGCCGGAGCACCGGTGACGGCAGCAAAAACAGAGTTGACATTAAAAGAAGCCATTGAAAAAGGACTGAAAGAAGAAGCGCATCATGCAACCGGAGAACTTTTAAAAGAACAGGCTCCGCTTGATATTATTAATGCACATCTGATTCCGGCTCTGGATAGTGTCGGAAAGGGATTTGAAAAAGGAACCGTATTCCTTCCGCAGCTTCTGATGAGTGCAGATGCAGCCAAGATAGCATTTGCGGTAATTAAGGATGTACTTGCACAGGAAGGCGGGGAAGTGCAGGCAAAGAACAAGGTAATTCTTGCAACTGTAAAAGGTGATATTCACGATATCGGAAAAAATATCGTAAAAGTCCTTCTGGAGAATTACAGTTTTGATGTTATCGATCTGGGGAAAGATGTACCTCCGGAAGTAATTGTAGAGACTGCAGTTGAGCAGGATATCCGTCTGGTAGGCTTGAGTGCACTTATGACAACAACCGTTGTGAGTATGGAAGAAACCATTAAGTTATTGAGAGAGAAAAAACCTGAGTGTAAAGTCATGGTAGGGGGAGCTGTGCTGAACCAGGATTATGCAGATATGATCGGTGCAGATTTCTATGGAAAGGACGCAATGCAGTCCGTCTATTATGCGCAGAGAGTATTTAAAGAAGCATAATCAATGATAACAGAGACATTTTTATAAATGATACAGCAGACAAAGAAAAAGGAGAACATATCATGGGATTAGTATTACCAGAACATTATGACCCACGCTTAAGCGTAAGAGAAACACAGGAAGCAATCAAATACATCAGGGATACCTTCCAGAAAGAATTCGGAAAAGAAATGAACCTGGAAAGAATATCTGCACCATTATTCGTAGAAAAGAGCAGTGGTCTGAACGATGACTTAAACGGTGTAGAACGTCCGGTACAGTTTGACATCGCCGGTATTCCGGGAGAAACAATCGAAGTTGTACATTCCCTTGCAAAATGGAAACGTATGGCATTACACAAATATGGATTCAAACCAGGAGAAGGACTCTATACCAACATGAACGCAATCCGCAGAGATGAAGAGATGGATAACTTACATTCTTGTTACGTGGATCAGTGGGACTGGGAAAAGGTGATCACAAAAGAAGAACGTACCGTAGAGACACTGGAAGAAACAGTGCGTACAATCTTCAAGATCATCAAACATATGGAACACGAAGTATGGTACAAATACCCACAGGCAGTAAAAAAGCTTCCGGAAGATATCTATTTCATTACTTCACAGGAACTGGAAGACATGTATCCGGATAAAACTCCGAAGGAAAGAGAAAATCTGATCACAAAAGAACACGGCTGTGTATTCCTTATGAAGATCGGTGACAAACTTGCAAGTGGAGAGCCACACGACGGACGTGCACCGGACTATGATGACTGGCAGTTAAACGGAGATATTCTGTTCTGGTTCGAGACACTTGACTGCGCACTTGAAATCTCCAGCATGGGTATCCGTGTTGATGAAAAATCTCTAGAAGAACAGCTGAAAAAAGCCGGATGCGAAGAAAGAAAGAATCTTCCATACCATAAAATGCTGTTAAATGGTGAGCTTCCATATACAATCGGCGGCGGAATCGGACAGTCAAGACTGTGTATGCTGTTATTGGACCGTGCACATGTAGGAGAAGTACAGGCTAGTATCTGGCCTTCAGATATGCGTGAGGAATGCGAAAAACATAATATAATTTTGCTGTAAGAGGTGCAATATCCAGTTGATATATTTTTCTCAATTGTCTATAATAGTCTATATAGACTGTCATAAAAATGACAAAGAAAAACAGGAGGAATCTCAATTATGATGAGAGGAATTAATACAACCGTTAGACGATTGAGAAGAAAAGTCTTTGAAGAGGTTGCTGCACTTGGTTTCAAAGCAGATGCGGATACTTTATGTGATGATATGGAAGCAATTCCGTACGCGATGGTGAATGACGAGACCGAGCAGTACCGTGACAGCGTATACCGTGCAAGAGCCGTTGTACGTGAGCAGGTGAGACTTGCGATGGGACTTTCACTCAGACCAGAAGATAAGCCGGTGCATCTGACTGCCGGTGTAGAAGCAAGTAACATCTCGGATAAGTATTATGAACCGCCGCTTATGCAGGTAATTCCATCTGCATGTATGCGGTGTGAAGCAAAAGGTTACGAGGTCAGCAACATGTGTAAAGGTTGTCTCGCACATCCTTGTATGGAAGTCTGTCCAAAGGGTGCAATTTCCATGGTGAATGGCAGATCTTACATTGATCAGAGCAAATGTATCAAATGTGGAAAATGTAAGAGCGTCTGTCCATATGACGCAATCTCCAAGAAAGAGCGCCCTTGTGCAAAAGCCTGTGGCGTTAATGCGATTGAATCCGATAAATTAGGACGTGCATATGTCAATCCGGATAAATGTGTATCCTGTGGTATGTGCATGGTAAGTTGTCCGTTTGGAGCAATTTCAGATAAATCCCAGATCTTCCAGCTTGCAAGAGCACTCACGGAAGGCGAACAGATCATTGCCGAGATCGCACCTGCATTTACCGGACAGTTTGGAGACAATATAAGTGCAAGAAACTTAAAAGCAGCACTGGAAGAACTTGGATTTTCACAGGTATATGAAGTTGCACTGGGTGCAGATATTGGAGCTGTGGCAGAAGCACATCATTACGTGGAAAAAGTTACAACAGGAGAACTGCCATTTCTTCTTACATCCTGTTGTCCTTCGTGGGCAATGCTGGCGAAAAAATATTTCCCGGATATGATCGACGAAGTTTCCCAGGAGCTTACACCTATGGTTGCAACTGCACGTACGATCAAAAAAGAACATCCAAATGCAAAAGTAGTATTTATCGGACCTTGTGCAGCGAAAAAACTGGAAGCTATGCGGAGAACGGTAAGAAGTGATGTTGATTTTGTTGTAACATTCGAAGAATTGCAGGGAATGTTCGATGCAAAAGGAATTGATCTGTCTGAATATGAGGCTGAATCGTCCTTCCATAATGCAACTGGAGCAGGACGTGGATATGCGGTTGCAGGTGGTGTGGCATCTGCAATCGAAAAATGTGTCAATGAATACTATCCGGGTGTGGAAGTAAAGATTGAACATGCAGAAGGTCTTGCAGACTGTAAGAAGATTCTTTCTATGGCCAAAATTGGCAAAATGAACGGATGCCTGATCGAAGGTATGGGATGTCCGGGAGGATGTGTAGCAGGAGCAGGAACGAATATTCCGGTACCAAAAGCACAGAAGAAAGTACAGGAATTCGTAAAAGCATCCAGCAAACAGCTTCCGCCAAAAGAGCTTGGTGAAATCGAATTAAAGTAACAGCGGGTGAAGATACTAAAACCCGTGAAGAGGAATCATAAGAAATGCTGTCAAAGGCGAGATTTCATGCATCCTTTAATTTAAAAGAGACTATAAAAGAGACAGGCGTAAAGATTGACAAAACGTCTGTCTCTCTTTATAATTAAAAGTTAGTATTGATAAAAATATTTATACTGATTTGATACATGAATGTAGAGCAGGAGGAAATTATGCAGAAGTATGGCGTAAACGAATTAAGAAGAATGTTTCTTGAATTTTTTGAAAGCAAGGGACATCTGGCAATGAAGAGTTTCTCATTAGTGCCACATAATGATAAGAGTCTGTTACTGATCAACTCTGGTATGGCACCATTAAAACCATATTTTACAGGACAGGAGATACCGCCGAGAAGACGAGTTACCACCTGTCAGAAATGTATCCGTACAGGAGATATCGAGAATGTGGGAAAGACAGCCAGACATGGTACTTTTTTTGAAATGCTTGGTAACTTCTCGTTTGGAGATTATTTTAAAGATGAAGCGATTCACTGGACATGGGAGTTCCTTACAGAAGTAGTGGGACTGGATCCAAATAGATTATATCCATCCATTTATCTGGAGGATGATGAAGCATTTGAGATCTGGAATAAAGAGATTGGAATTCCGAAAGAGAGAATTTTCCGTTTTGGAAAAGAAGACAACTTCTGGGAGCATGGAGCCGGACCTTGCGGACCATGTTCAGAAGTTTATTATGACCGTGGAGAAAAATATGGTTGTGGAGAGCCTGGTTGTACAGTAGGCTGTGAATGTGACCGCTACATGGAGATCTGGAACAACGTATTTACACAGTTTGACAATGACGGACATAATAACTATACAGAATTAGAGCAGAAGAACATTGATACAGGTATGGGACTGGAGCGTCTGGCATGTATCGTGCAGGACGTTGATTCTATGTTCGATATCGATACATTAAAGGCTTTAAGAGACCATGTATGTAACATGGCTGGTGTGGAATATCAGAAAGATGATAATACAGACACTTCTATCCGAGTGCTGACAGACCATATCCGTTCTGTAACATTTATGATCTCAGACGGTATTCTGCCATCTAACAGCGGACGTGGCTATGTATTAAGACGTCTGTTACGTCGTGCATGCCGTCACGGAAGACTTCTTGGAATCAAGGGCGCATTCCTGGTAGAACTGGCACAGACCGTTATCGATGGTTCCAAAGACGGATATCCGGAACTGGAAGAAAAGAAAGACTTTATCTTTAATGTAATCGCAAAAGAAGAAGCACAGTTTAATAAGACTATCGATCAGGGATTGTCTATTCTTGCAGACATGGAAGAAGAGATGAAGAAGAACGGAGAGACTGTTCTGTCCGGAAAGAATGCATTTAAGCTTTATGATACCTATGGATTCCCAATCGATCTGACAAGTGAAATCCTGGAAGAAAAGGGTCTGACTTACGATGAAAAGGGATTCGAAGAAGCACAGAAAGAACAGCGTGCAAAATCAGAAGGAACGTTTGGTACACACACCTACAGTGGTAAAGATGCCAGCGTATATGATCAGTTAGATCCTGAATTATCTTCTGAATTTGTCGGATATGACCAGCTGGATGTAGAGTCTGAAGTAACAGCTATGACAAGCGAGACAGAAGTTGTAGATGCACTGACAGACGGAGATAAGGGAACGATTATCGTTGCCAAGACTCCTTTCTATGCAACTATGGGGGGGCAGGAAGCTGATAAAGGTATCATCTGCACAGAAGATGGTGAATTTGCAGTAGAAGATGTTGTGAAGCTTGCAGGCGGTAAATTTGGCCATGTAGGACAGATTACAAAAGGTATGATCAAAGTTGGCGACAAGGTGTCTCTGAAAGTAGACAAAGAAAACCGTGCGCTTGCTGAGAACAACCACAGTGCGACTCATCTGCTTCAGAAAGCTCTTCGTATGGTGCTTGGTAATCACGTAGAGCAGGCAGGATCCCTGAACAATGCACAGAGACTCCGTTTTGACTTTACACATTTCTCTGCCATGACAGCAGAAGAGCTTCAGAAGGTGGAAGATATCGTAAACGAAAAGATCCGAGAGAACCTGCCGGTTGTTATTAAAAATATGCCGATCGAAGAAGCTAAGAAAACAGGAGCTGCAGCTTTGTTCGGAGAAAAATATGGAGACATCGTACGTGTTGTAAGCATGGGTGATTTCTCAATCGAATTCTGTGGTGGTACACATGTAAGCAATACGGGCAGCATCATGGCATTCAAGATCCTGTCTGAGACAGGTGTAGCCGCCGGAGTACGTCGTATCGAGGCTCTGACATCAAAAGGACTTCTGGATTACTACAGTGCCCAGGAGAAGAAGCTTCACGAGACTGCTAAATTATTAAAAGCAACACCAGAAAACATTGAAGAAAAAGTAACACATCTGATGAATGAAAACAAAGCGTTGAAGGGCGAAGTGGAAAGCTTAAAGAGCAAACTTGCCAAAGATGCCATGGGTGATGTTATGAACCAGGTAGAAGAAGTAAAGGGCGTGAAGTTCCTTGCTGCAAACCTGGAAGGTGTAGACATGAATGGTCTGCGTGATCTTGGAGACCAGTTAAAAGAGAAGTTAGGAGAAGGTGTGATTCTGCTTGCTTCTGTTAATGACGGAAAAGTCAGTCTGATGGCGACAGCTACAGATGGAGCTATGAAACAGGGCGCACATGCAGGTAACCTGATCAAAGCAGTTGCCAAATTAGTTGGCGGCGGCGGTGGCGGACGCCCGAATATGGCACAGGCTGGTGGTAAGAATCCGGCAGGTGTTGCAGACGCACTGAAGGCTGCGAAAGAAGCATTAGAAGGGCAGCTTGCATAAAATTTTACAGTCAATTAGCTGAATTTTGCAACTTTTACCAAAGTGTAAGAAAGTTATTGACGTACAGAAAAAATATGTTATAATCATATGTAGTGCAATAAAAATACCCGATCAGTCGTATGATGCACAATATAGGACTGGAGGGGAGGTTAGGTGTGAGTCTATGTCAAATGTAATCGTTAAAGAAAACGAATCGTTAGATAGCGCTTTACGCAGATTCAAAAGAAACTGTGCAAAAGCTGGTATTCAGCAGGAAATTCGTAAAAGAGAACATTACGAAAAACCAAGCGTAAGACGCAAAAAGAAATCAGAAGCTGCTAGAAAACGTAAGTATAACTAATATGTGCAGAAATAGAGTGTCATGTGGCACTCTATTTTTTATGCCGAAGTATGCAAGAGAAGCTACCGGTGGCAAGTGGCAGCTTCTCTGTATCCCTAAGTTTTCTCAAAACATTTTCCAACTTTAGCATGGCAGCACGGAAAAATATTTTTTAAGAATTTCAAAAAAGATATTGACGTTTTAAAAATGCAGGTATATACTGTGAATCGTTGAAAGGCAAAGGTGCCATACCCATTAGGGTGTGGTGCCTTTTTTGTTTCTCAACAAAATTCAGAATGGATGAAAGTGAGGAGTTTTATTATGAGATTAAAAGATACGGGGCTTACAGCACAAGAGTTAAAGGACATGGTTAATAAGTACATGGTAGAAACTTATGAAAGATATGACTTTATTGCAGAAAGAGCAGAAGGCATGTATCTGTATGATGAAGAAGGTAATGCATATCTTGATTTTTACGGTGGGGTTGCCGTTAACAGTTGTGGTAACAGAAATCCAAAAGTCATCGCAGCAATCAAGGATCAGTTAGATGATATCATGCATACATTCAACTATCCATACACTATTCCACAGGCATTACTGGCAAAGAAAATTTGTGACACGATTGGAATGGACAAAATCTTTTATCAGAACTCCGGAACCGAAGCAAACGAGTGTATGATCAAAATGGCAAGAAAATATGGTGTGGATAATTTCGGATCAGAAAGATATCACATCATCACAGCAAAGAACGGTTTCCACGGAAGAACATACGGAGCAATGTCTGCAACAGGACAGCCGGACAATGCAATCCAGATGGGATTCAAACCAATGCTTCCGGGATTTGATTATGCAGAATATAACAATCTTGAAGATTTCAAATCAAAGGTAACAGAGAACACGATCGCAATTATGATCGAGCCAGTACAGGGCGAAGGTGGTGTACATCCTGCAACACAGGAATTCATCGAAGGACTTCGTAAATTATGTGATGAGAAAGATATGCTTCTTCTGTTTGATGAAGTTCAGACAGGATGGGGACGTACAGGAGCACCGATGGCATACATGGGATATGGCGTAAAACCAGATGCAGTATCCATGGCAAAAGCAGTCGGAGGCGGAATGCCATTAGCTGCATGCTGTGCAACTGAAAAAGTAGCCAAAGCATTTACAGCAGGAACACATGGTTCTACATACGGTGGACATTGTGTAACATGTGCCGCAGGTCTTGCATCTGTTACAGAGATTCTTGATAATCACTTAAGCGAAAATGCAAAAGAGATGGGAGAATACATGAAACAGGAACTTGCAAAACTCCCTCATGTAAAAGAAGCAAGAGGACGTGGTCTTCTGGTTGGATGCGAATACGATATTCCAATCGCTGTAGAAGTAAAACACGGATGCCTTGACAGAATGGCACTGATCACAGCCATCGGAGACAGCGTAAACCGTATGATCCCACCACTTATCGTAACTAAGAAACAGATTGATGAGCTGATGCTGATCATGAAATCTTCTATCGAAGATGCTGCTGCAAAATACGAAGCAAAATAGAACGTAGATAAAGCAGCAATTAATATATGACGATACCATTTATTTGATTCATAGAACTACCTTCAGAAGAGACAGTTCCCCGCTGTCTCCTCATACATACCACGGTATGTACCACAAAAAAGATCCAACTGCAGTGTGTGACTGAATTGCAGTTGGATCTTTTGCTGTCCGCATAAATAATATGTAAGAAAATCATGTATCAGAAGCATTTTCTTATGGTTGTTCCGGCTTAATTAGCGTCCTCATCCGGTACAGGCTCCGGAACTTCTGTGACACCGTTGTATTCAATATCCGGAAGTAATTCAAAATAAAAATCCTGATATTCTTTTGAAAGGGCTTCAATGATTTCTTTTTGTACGGCTTTAAATTTTGAAATCGAAATCAGGTCACGGTTCATAGTAATATAAACACTGATCCATAATTTCCGGCCTGTGCGTAAGATATCATAATAAAGTTTGGTATCTCCGTATGTGGCAAGAATCGGGGATACGATATCTTTGATCTCCTGGACGGTTTCCTCTTCCGGTGGAAGTAAGAACAGATCACGAAGTCCTGAAATTACAGTTTTTACAGGTACCGGAAGCATAAAAAAGGAAAGGATAATGGCAAGGATTGGATCCAGATAAGGAATCAACGGCTGAAACCATGCCCCGTGGATCATCTGTGGTAAGAAGAAAGCAATACACATACCAAGAGAAGCCACTGAATCAATCTGCCATTCCTGAATCTCCATTGTCACGATCGGCGACGTCAGCTGCCGGTTCATCCGGCGCAGCAGGAATATTACAACAATGCTGACAAGTGTCGCACTCATTTCAAAATATGCAACCATAGAAAAGTTCACATGCTGGCCGCCATGATATATAATCTGAATGTTATTAATGATCAGTCCGGTTGTAACCGCAATCATGATCACACCTTTTACCACAACGAACAGCGATTCTATCTGCTGGTATCCAAACGGATGACTTTCACTGGAAGGCTTGTACATCAAAGGTACAAGGGAAAGTGATACAAACACCATCAGAATCTCAACGCCATCATAGACACTGTCAAGAAGAACAGCCTGGGATCGTGTGATAACCGCCATGACAATTTCCAGAATTACGAATATCGTACTTCCGGTAATCGAAACACGGAGTGCAGATTTTTCGTATTTTTGTTTATTTCGACTAGAATGCATAGTGTACCTTCTCCTTTGGAAGCATCGAATCAAGTTCATGGTACAGGCGGGCGATTGGAAGACCAACTACATTGTTATAATCTCCCTCGATTCCCTTTACATGGATGGCAAATGCCCCCTGGATTCCATAAGCTCCCGCTTTATCAAGGGAATCCCCGCTGTCAACATAAGTATGCAGATCCTGCTTGCTGACAGGATAAAAGGTAACATCCGTTTTCTCATAAAAAGTATGTGCGATTTTCTGTCCACGGATCTGACCAATAAATGATACACCTGTATAGACCTGATGCGTACGGTCGGCAAGCATCGAAAGCATGTCAAATGCTTCTTCTTTATCTGCTGGTTTTCCAAGAATCTCCCCCCGGTACGACACTATGGTGTCAGCGCCGATGACAAGGCAGTCTTCGGATTGGTACTTTGGATTATGCAGTATCTGTGATTCGAATACATCAAGAGCTTTTTGATGCGCCAGTTCCATGACAACATCAGACGGAATATCTTTTGTGATCTTTTCCTCAATCGCAGATGGAATCACATCAAATGTAAATCCTGCCTGTGTAAGCAACTCCTGCCGTCTGGGAGAAGCTGATGCTAATACGTATTTCATGTCTTTTCTCCTTTGACTATCATCATATATTTACATACTCTGGATATGTAAATGTATTATAGCATAATTCACAAGAAGCCGGAAGTTACTGTTCACACGATTTTGTCAATCCGGTTTTGCCAATGCTTCACATTTAATTCTTTTTAGTTAAAATTATATTGTTAAAAATTGCATTATAACTATATATCCGATATAATAATAGCAGTTGAAGGACTAGGAGAAAAATGTAAAATAGTCAGATAAATATTTATAAAAAACGGAGGTAGCTATTATGTACATCAGCGAAATCAGAACAAAAGCTCCGGCAGACGAAAGAATGCCATTAGAAAGAAAAATGTATGATACACTGGAAAAGTTAAAAATCCCATATGAACAAGTGGATAATGATCCTGCTTCGTCGATGGAAGAATGTTCGGCAATTGATAAAGCAATTGGAACAGAGATCCGTAAAAATGTGTTCTTATGCAACCAGAAGAAAACGACTTTCTTCTTATTAGTAATGCCGGCAAACAAGGCGTTTGATACGGCCTCTTTCAGCAAAAAACTTGGCGTATCGCATATGTCTTTTGCTCCACCAGAGAAGATGCTGGAACACCTTGGAACCACACCGGGATCTGCAAGTGTCGCAGGACTTCTTACAGACGAAGATGATTATGTACAGGTAATCGTTGATAAAGAAGTAGCAGAAGCAGAGTGGTTTGGATGTAATCCTGGCATTAACACCAGTCATCTGAAATTCAAAACCAAAGACCTGCTCCAGAAATTTCTTCCGGCAATTCATCACCGGGCAAGGATTGTAGATCTGTAAGGAAAAAGAACACAGGCAGGGAGTAGATATAAAAGAATCATGAAGACAGCAGAGGATTTAAGACAGTTGCTGGAAAGAATCGATCACAGAGGATATCCGGCATATAAAGAAACAAAAGGCGCTTATCAGTTTGGTAAATATATACTTTTTATAGATCATGTACAGGGAGATCCCTTTGCATCGCCATCCAGACTGCATATTCAGGTACCTGGAAAAACAGCAGGACTTCCACGGGAAGATTATGATCAGCCATGTAAAAAACTGGCTGTTACGGACTATATACTGAGAAATTTTTCCAGACAGATAGAGCGGTATTCTTTCCAGGCACATGGTTCAGGAAAAAGCGGAATCATTCAGGTATCCAGATGTGGACAGGAGATCCTGGAGCGGACCGCCTGCGAAATTAACGGAAAGTCCGGTGATATTATCGTAAGGTTTGAAGTTGGATTTCCTGCAAGGGGACGTACGATACAGTCGGGAGAACTTCGGAAAATCTTATATGATTTTTTGCCCGTATGTGTAGAAAAGGCGTTGCTTTACCGGAATATGAATCCTGATACAGTAAGAAAAACGGTTGAACTTTCTGTAGATCAGACATATATCCGCGAACAATTAAAGGCAAAAGATCTGATAGCATTTGTAGCCGATGGATCTATCCTTCCAAGAGAGTCCGGCGTTTCGTCAAAGCCGATGAAAGGTGCAATTCCGTTCGTATCACCGGAGTCTATGAAAGTAACGATGACACTTCCGAATAAAGGAGCCATTACCGGCATGGGAATTCCGAAAGGAATTACCCTGATTGTCGGAGGTGGATATCATGGGAAGTCGACACTTTTAAAAGCTTTGGAATGTGGCGTATATCCGCATATTCCGGGAGACGGAAGAGAATATGTCATTACCGATGCAGCAGCGGTGAAAATCCGGGCGGAAGATGGCAGAAGTATCCGGCATACAGACATTTCCATGTTCATCAATGACCTTCCAAACGGAAAAGATACGCATGCTTTTGATACCGAAGATGCAAGTGGAAGCACTTCACAGGCAGCGAATGTAATTGAAAGTCTGGAAGCCGGTGCAACCGTATTTTTGATAGATGAAGATACCAGTGCCACAAACTTTATGGTAAGAGATGAACTTATGCAGCAGGTCATTCACCGGGATATGGAGCCGATCACACCTTTTATTGAACGAGTGCGTGATATTTACGAACAGTATGGAATCTCTACAGTACTGGTAGCGGGAAGCTCGGGTGCATATTTTCAAATTGCAGACCAGGTGATCCAGATGGAGCGCTATATACCAAAAGAGATTACAAAACTTGCAAAATCTGCAGCAGCGCAGTATCCGGAGCTTAAGTTTCCGGATGCAAAACCACAGATGCCATCTTTTGACCGCAGAATCAAAAAGAATCCGGGCATACGTCAAAAAGGGCGTGTAAAATTAAAAACACAGGGAAAAGATGCAATCTCTATTGGTTATGAAACGGTTGATCTGAGATATGTAGAACAATTAGTAGATACAGAACAGCTTAATACGCTGGCGCAGAGCCTGCGGTATCTGGAAGAAGAGATATTTGACGGGAAGAAGACGCTCCGACAGGCAGTCACAGAGCTTTCAAAGGTTCTTAAGAGACAAGGGATCGCAGGCATCTGTGAGGGGACAGTCGTACCGGGGAATCTTGCTATGCCGAGAACACAGGAGATTTATGCCTGTATGAACCGTTACCGTAAGCTCGGAACACCAGCCGATAAGAAAGGAAAGTAATAAATATATGAGAGTAATTGCAGGAAGTGCAAGAAGAACACAATTAAAGACGTTGGAAGGTATGGATACCAGACCGACTACAGACAGAATCAAAGAGACATTATTCAATATGATCGCACCGTATCTTTATGACAGTGTTTTTCTGGATCTGTTTGCCGGAAGCGGTGGAATTGGAATTGAGGCGTTAAGCCGCGGCGCTATGGAAGCAGTATTTGTAGAAAAGAATCCAAAGGCAATGGAATGTGTAAAGGAAAATCTGAAAAAGACACATTTTGAACGCAAAGGAATGACAATGCAGATGGATGTAATGACAGCATTGTATAAATTAGAAGGTGAAAAACAGTTTGACTATATCTTCATGGATCCGCCATATAATAAAGAACTGGAAAAAAGCGTATTAACCTACCTTTCCGGATCATCACTTCTGGCAGATGAAGGGATTATTATCGTAGAAGCTTCGAAGGAGACAAAGTTTGATTACGCAGAAGAGCTTGGATATACAATCATAAAAGAGAAAGAATACAAAACCAATAAGCATGTATTTTTAGAACCTGCAGGAAGGAAAGAGATATGTTAAGAGGAATTTATCCGGGAAGTTTTGACCCGGTTACATACGGCCATCTGGACATTATAAAAAGATCATCCGAAATGGTGGATGAACTGATTGTCGGAGTACTGAATAATAAAGCAAAAAGCCCGTTGTTTTCCGTCCAAGAACGTGTTAAAATGTTAGAGGATGTAACAAAAGACATGCCAAATGTTAAGATTATTCCGTTTGAAGGATTACTGGTGGATTTTGCCCACAAGCTTGATGCAAAAGTCGTCATAAGAGGACTTCGGGCAATTACGGATTTTGAATATGAATTGCAGATGGCTCAGACTAATCATAAGCTGGCGTCAGATGTGGAGACGATTTTCCTTACGACAAATCTGAAATATTCATACTTAAGCTCCACCATGGTGAAAGAAGTGGCAGCTTTTGGAGGGGATATATCCCAGTTCGTGCCAGAATATATAGAACAACAGGTATGGAAAAAACAGAAAGCAAAAGCATAAAAGGAGAGTGCAGATATTATGAGTAGCCGTATTGAACAGATTATAGAGGAGATTGAAGAGTATATTGACAGCTGTAAATTTCAGCCACTGTCAACAACAAAGATCATTGTGAACAAAGATCAGATGGATGAGCTTTTAAGAGAGCTGCGTATGAAGACTCCTGATGAGATCAAACGTTATCAGAAGATCATTGCAAATAAGGATGCGATCCTGGCAGATGCACAGGCTAAGGCAGACAATATGATCCAGGAAGCAAAGATCCAGACAAGTGAGCTGGTAAGTGAGCACGAGATCATGCAGCAGGCATATGCACAGGCCAATGAGATCGTAACAACAGCTACAGAACAGGCTCAGCAGATTCTGGACAATGCAACAAGTGATGCCAACGAGATCCGTATCGGTGCGATCAATTACACAGATGATCTTCTTGCACAGGCAGAGGCATCCATCGGACGTACATTAGATACATACACAACAAAATATGATAGTCTGGTTAATTCTCTTCAGGAATGTTATGACATGGTCCGCAATAACCGAGCAGAACTTGAGATTCCAACAGAAGAACCTCAGCAGGAAGCAGATGACTATGTGCCAGAAGAGTATCCGGTAGAAGATTATCAGACAGAAGATTATGCAGAAGAAGATTATCAGGAAGCTGCTCCTGCAGAAGAATATGATGATCTGGCAGGCGAGGATACGATTGACTAATGTCAGACTAATACGTATAAAAGCAATAGACGTAAGCGGATATAAGGAGACTGGTTACCACAGCGGTGACCAGTTTTTCTGCTATATATGGAAGCATGGGTATGTGGGTTTCAGATGTCATGGAATGAGTCTGCATCACACAGCACCATCCGCCAAATGTAGTTAAAGAAGCTGAAAAGATGATCTTGTAGGCGGCCGGATAAGAAGACTGTGCAATCATACGGATTCCGGTGCTTAATTCCAGTGTTGCATATAGCAGCAGCGTAAACGGATGCTCTGGGAAGAATTCAGATAAAATCCGGATAGCGATGGTAAAGAACATCATATAACCACCAATCCTGATAAGTGCTTCAAAAGCATTCATAATACATATGTCAAAGAGATCTGCCTGCTTTCTTTGAACCGAATCAGATTCCAGGAAAGATAAGGAAGACTCTGTTATGATATTCCCAGGCAAAGAGTAACATTTCCGGAAAAGAAAGCTTGATAATACCGGGGAAAGAAAGAGGATCAGAAGGAAGGGTGTTGTCAGTGCCGGATCTTGCAGATTCTGCTGAACTACATAGCTGATCACGAATACAGGGCTGGTATTATTAGAGAATGATAACAGATAGGCGGCTTCCTTATAAGTAATCTGTCCTTTTTTCAACAGATCAGAAGTCGTTTTAGCTCCGACAGGGTATCCACATAAAAATCCACTCAGGACAGCAAAGGATCCATAATAAGACGTAGCAAAGATACGACAAAGAACTGGAGCTGCCACCCGGCATATCCATTGAAGAGCAGAAGTATGTATCATGAGATTATTCAGTATCATATAGGGCAGAAGTGTTGGAAGAACTGTCTGAAACCATAAAAGCAGTCCTTCACTGGCACCAAGAAATACCGTTTTCGGATATAGAAGCATCAAACAAAAAAAGGATAGAAGAAAGATAGTCAATACACGGTGTTTTATCATAACAGACCTTTCCATGGAACAGAGAGTTGTCAATGTATTTATATGATAAAAACCACAAAAGTATTAATTCCTATTGTCTGCACAGTGGGTGTTTCTATGCTGAGTGAACAGTAACTGCAAATTATGATTATGTGTGTACAGCCGCTTATATCAGTTGATTTTTTTAGAAGTCTGTTAGATAATAGATAACAGCGTAATGTAAGAAGGAGTGTAAAAAATGTCAGTATTAAATGAAATAGAACCAAAAGAAGTCTTCCGCTTTTTTGAAGAAATCAGTGCAATTCCAAGAGGAAGCATAGATACAAAAAGAATCAGCGATTATCTTGTAAAATTTGCCAAAGATCGTGACCTGAAAGTGATTCAGGATGAAGTGAATAACGTTATCATCTTCCAGCCTGGAACAGAAGGCTATGAAGACAGTGAGCCGGTTATCCTTCAGGGACATATGGATATGGTATGTGAAAAAACATCGGATTCAGACCATGACTTTAAAAAAGACGGGTTAAAATTATATGTAGAAGATGGATATCTGAAAGCAAAAGATACCACGCTTGGTGGAGATGACGGAATTGCTGTTGCGATGGCACTTGCGTTAATGGACAGCAATGATATCCCGCATCCACCGGTGGAGGTCGTATTCACTGTTGATGAAGAACTTGGGATGGACGGCGCCGAAGCGATTGATCTGTCCGTATTAAAAGGGAAAAAACTGATCAATATTGATTCCGAAGAAGAAAGAACCTTAACCGTCGGATGCGCCGGTGGTGTGCGTTACCAGTCATTGATCCCGGTAGAAAAAGAAACTGTATCCGGAGAAAAGATTGAGATCCAGATCAAAGGATTACTTGGCGGCCATTCCGGAGAAGAGATTCACAGACAACGTGGAAATGCTAATAAAATGATGGGACGCCTGCTTTATCATATGGAAAGCGAGGCTGAAATTTACTTAAGTGAGATATATGGTGGATCCAAGGATAATGTCATCGCAATGGAGGCTGTGGCTTCTATCGTAGTTGCTGAAAATGATGCAGAAAAGATTGTTTCAATGATCCGTGATATGGAAGCTATCTGGAATACAGAATTCATGGGAGAAGAGCCAGGACTTACCGTAAATGTACAGACAACAAAAGAGAAAGATATCGAAGTGTTCTCAAAAGATACTACGAAAAGAGTCGTTGGATTCCTTGCTGCATGCCCAAACGGACTTCAGGAATACAGCCGTAAGGTAGCCGGTGCTGCAGAAACTTCCCTGAATCTTGGAACTGTAGAGATGAAAGAGAACGGTGTTGAAGCAGCATTCCTGATCCGCAGCTCTGTAGACAGCAGAAAACAGCAGATTCTGGAACAGGTAGATGCTGTGACAAAAGCTTTCGGCGGAACAGGAACAATTTCAAGCACTTACCCTGCATGGCAGTATAATCCGGATTCACAGCTTAGACCGATTATGGAAGCTGCTTATAAAGAAGTGTATAAGAAAGATCCAGAAATCTGCATCATCCACGGCGGACTTGAGTGTGGACTGTTCCTTGGGAAACGCCCGGATCTTGACTGTGTATCCTGCGGCCCGGATGTTTTGGACATTCATTCCTTTAATGAACGTCTGGATATTGCTTCGACACAGAGAAGCTGGGAATTCCTGAAACTGGTTTTGAAAAACTGTAAATAAAAACGAACAATAAACAGTACTCATAAAATCAAACATCAAAAAGCTTAAGAGTACAATTAGAAATGACGGAGGAAAAAATATATGAATCTGCCAGCAGCATTTGAAGAAAAGATGCGTGCACTTCTCGGAGATGAGTTCGATGCGTATATCGCCTGCTATGAGGAACCAAGATATTATGGTATGCGTGTTAATACAGGAAAAATCTCCGTAGAAGAATTTGAAAAGATTTGTCCATTTGAGATAAAGAAAATCCCATGGATTGAAAATGGCTTTTACTATGATGGAGATAAAGTATCTCCGGCCAAGCATCCATATTATTTCGCAGGATTATATTATCTCCAGGAGCCAAGTGCCATGACACCTGCAAACCGTCTTCCGGTCGAACCGGGAGACAAGGTACTGGACGTATGTGCAGCACCGGGTGGAAAAGCAACCGAACTTGGAGCAAAACTGAAAGGAGAAGGAGTTCTGATCGCCAATGATATCAGCAGCTCCAGAGCGAAAGGCCTTTTAAAGAATATCGAAGTATTCGGTATTGGAAATGTCCTGGTACTAAGCGAAGAACCGGGACGTCTGGAGAATTATTTTACCGAGTATTTTGATAAGATCCTGATCGATGCACCTTGTTCCGGAGAAGGAATGTTCCGGAAAGACAAGAAGATGGTAAAAGCATGGGAAGAACATGGGCCGGCATTTTTCAGCAATCTGCAGAGAAATATTATCCTGCAGGCTGCGAGGATGTTAAAACCAGGTGGTCTTATGCTGTATTCAACATGTACATTTGATCCAAGTGAAAACGAAAAAATCATTGAACACCTGAAACGGGAATACCCTGAGTTCCATGTCCTGGCAATGGAACCATATGAAGGGTTCTGCCCGGGCATACCGGAAGTAACAGAAGAAAAAGACGAAGAGCTTCGTAAAACCGTCCGCATCTTTCCTCATAAGATGAAGGGGGAGGGGCATTATGTTGCATTACTGCAAAAAGGTGACCCACTTCCGGTAAGAGAATTAAAAGCAAAAAAGAAAAACGGAAAGCTTCCGGCAGAATTAGAAGAATTCATGAAGCAGGTATCATGGAAGCTGGACGCATCCAGACTGGATATCCACGGTGAACGTATCTATTATATGCCGGAGGGACTGCCGGATGTAAGAGGCATCCGTTTCCTGCGGACAGGACTTTTACTTGGTGAACTGAAAAAGAACCGTTTTGAACCAAGTCAGGCATTTGCTATGTGTTTAAAGAAAGAAGAATATACACAGATCATCGATCTTCCGTGCGAAGACGAAAGAGTCAGACGCTACCTGAAGGGCGAAACCCTTGACGTAGATGACCTGACAGAACGGAAAGAAAAGGGCTGGTACCTGGTGTGTGTAGATGGCTTCCCACTTGGATGGGGAAAAGTATCTGGTGGAACACTGAAAAATAAGTATCTTCCGGGATGGAGGCTTTGTTAACCATGATGCGTCTGGATAAATATCTGGCGGAAATGGGTATCGGAACCCGTCAGGAAGTGAAAAAAAAGATCAGACAGGGCAACATATCTGTAAATGGGACCGTTGTAAAGGCCGCTGATACAAAAATCGATGAAAACCAGGATGAAATTATGGCAAACGGCCAGCCGGTTTCCTATGTGTCTTATGAATACTATATGCTGAATAAGCCAGCCGGAGTAATTTCCGCAACAGAAGACAGGAAAGATACAACGGTTCTGGATCTGATCAAAGACAAAAAAAGAAAAGATCTCTTTCCGGTAGGAAGACTTGATAAAGATACCGAAGGACTTCTTCTGATCACCAATGACGGAGATCTGGCACACAGGCTTCTTGCTCCGAAAAAGCATGTAGATAAAGTATATTATGCAAAGATCCGTGGAAAAGTAACAGAAGAAGATGTAAAACAATTTGAAAAGGGTCTTAATATCGGAACAGAAGACAAGCCCGAGATGACCAGACCCGCAAGTCTTGAGATACTGACAAGTGCAGATGAATCACAGATCAGACTTACTATTCATGAAGGAAAATTTCATCAGGTAAAAAGAATGTTTCTTGCCGTTGGAAAAGAAGTGACTTATCTGAAGCGTGAACGTATGGGAACTTTATGCCTGGATGAAAACTTGAAGCCGGGAGAATACCGGCCGTTAACCAAAGAGGAGATGGAACATGTCAGAAAATAGATTTTTACCAATCTGCAAAAAAGATATGGAAGAACGGGGATGGGACCAGCTGGATTTTGTATATATTTCCGGTGATGCGTATGTAGATCATCCGTCTTTCGGACACGCCATCATCACCAGGCTTCTGGAGGCACATGGCTTTAAAGTAGGGATCATTGCACAGCCGGACTGGAAAGATAAGAACAGTATTACGATTCTCGGAAAGCCGCGGCTTGGATTTATGGTTTCTGCCGGTAATATGGACTCCATGGTGAACCACTATTCGGTTTCAAAAAAACACAGAAGAACCGATGCATATACACCGGGTGGTGTCATGGGAAAACGTCCGGACTATGCGGCAGTCGTATATAGCAACCTGATCAGACAGGTATATAAGAAAACACCGATCATTCTCGGCGGGATCGAAGCGAGTCTGCGCAGAATGGCTCATTACGATTACTGGTCTGATAAATTAAAACGATCTATACTGCTGGATTCCGGAGCAGATCTGATCTCATATGGAATGGGAGAGCATTCCATCATTGAGATCGCTGAAGCATTAGACAGTGGAATTGCTGTCAGTGATATTACATTTATCCCCGGAACGGTATATAAAACTAAGAGTCTGGAAAGTGTGTATGATGCGGAGATCCTTCCGGGATATGAAGAAATGAAACAGGACAAGCTTTCTTATGCGCGAAGCTTTTATGTACAGTACTGTAATACAGATCCATTTTCAGGAAAAAGACTGGTCGAGCCGTATAATGATCATTTATATGTTGTACAGAATCCTCCGGCCACACCACTTTCACAGGATGAGATGGATGACGTATACGGACTTCCATATATGCGGACCTATCATCCTTCTTATGAAAAGGACGGAGGCGTACCTGCCATCTCTGAAGTAAAATTCAGTCTGATCAGTAACAGAGGATGCTTTGGAGGATGCAGTTTCTGCGCGCTGACGTTCCACCAGGGACGTATTATGCAGGTCAGAAGTCATGAATCCCTGCTGGATGAAGCGAAGATGATCACACATGACAAAGACTTTAAGGGCTATATCCACGATGTAGGGGGACCGACGGCGAACTTCCGGCAGCCATCCTGCCAGAAACAGCTCACACGAGGTGTATGTAAAAACCGCCAGTGTCTGTTCCCGAAACCTTGTCCGAATCTGAAAGTCGACCACAGAGATTATGTAAAACTTTTGCGGGAGCTTCGCGATATTCCAAAAGTAAAGAAGGTATTCATCCGTTCCGGAATCCGCTTTGACTATGTCGTAGCCGATAAAAATGATACATTTCTGGAAGAACTTTGCCGTTATCATGTAAGCGGCCAGCTGAAAGTAGCACCGGAGCATGTATCGGACGACGTTCTTAAACTCATGGGCAAACCGGAAAATGGTGTATACAAAGAATTTGTCCAAAAATATAATAAGATGAATCAGAAGATTCATAAAGAACAGTATCTGGTACCGTATCTGATGTCTTCGCATCCGGGATCTAAGATGAAAGATGCGATAGAACTGGCGGAACACATCCGGGACCTTGGCTATATGCCGGAGCAGGTACAGGACTTTTATCCGACTCCTTCAACGATTTCTACCTGTATGTATTATACGGGAGTTGATCCAAGAAATATGCAGCCGGTATATGTACCGAAGAATCCACATGAAAAAGCGATGCAAAGAGCACTGATCCAGTACCGCGATCCAAAGAACTATGATCTTGTCATGGAGGCTCTGAAAAAAGCACACCGCATGGATCTTGTCGGCTTTGACAAACACTGCCTGATCAGACCAAGAAAAATGGAAGGAAAGGCATCATATAAAGAAAATAACGGAAAAAAGATCAGCAAAGATAACGATGCAGAAGCTAACAATAAACGTCGTACAACCAGCAGCCGTAGCAAAAACACGAAAAAGTTTTCTAATACAGGTGCTGTGAATCACAAATCAAACCATAAGAAAAAAGCAATACGAAATGTACACAAGAAGAGGTGATCCTATGAACATTGCAATTGTTACAGGCGCTTCATCCGGAATGGGTAAGGAATTCGCACTTCAGATTCCGCATCTGTATAAGAATCTGGATGAATTGTGGGTGATTGCCAGACGTACCGGACGGCTGAAAGAACTTCAGCAGGAAATCCACATTCCCATACGGATCTTTGACGGTGATCTTCAAAGAGATTATATATTTGAAAAAATAGAACGTGAACTTTCGCGTAACGAAGCCAATATCCGTATGCTTGTAAACACAGCCGGATACGGAAAAATCGGTGTCATAAGTGAATTGGATACAAAGGAGCAATGCGGAATGGTTGATTTGAACTGCAATGCATTAACCCGTATGACCTGCGTATGCCTTCCATATATGAGAAAAGGCAGCCGGATCATTCAGCTGGCTTCTGCGGCTGCATTCTGTCCACAGCCTGGATTTGCCGTTTACGCAGCGTCCAAAGCTTATGTATTAAGCTTTTCCCATGCACTTGAAAAGGAAGTCCGTAAAAAAGGAATCTCTGTTACAGCAGTATGTCCAGGCCCTGTGCGTACAGAATTCTTTGACCGGGCAGGTTCGCTGGTATCCGGCGAAAAAGAAGCACTGTGTGCAGATGCCAGAGACGTCGTAAAACAGGCACTGATCGACAGTGTACATGGAAGAAGTATGTCTGTATACGGCGCGTCCATGAAGGCATCAAGAATTCTTTCCAAAATACTTCCGGACTCGCTGCTGGCATGGGCCATGATGAAAATAAATCACATATAAGGAAGAGATAAGGAACGAAAAACACAAAGGAGCTGTCATCCCCGGACTTGTTCTGAACAGATGACAGAAAAAATGAGGCGGGGCATCATTATAGAATTTATATATAGAAAAGGACTGAAAATATGAAGACAGAAAAAGGTCAGAAAGGCTATCTGAAAGCCAGAAAACAAAAATATCTGATAGCGTCGGTCGTAGAATTTGCGGTTGTGATCGCTGTATTTGTTACAGGATATATCCAGACAGGTTCCAGACTGAATCTCCTTACGGTTGTTGCAGTCGTTGGATGCCTTCCGGCAGCAAAGATGCTGGTAGAATTCATTACCATGGCACCATACAAGGGAATATCAGATGAAAAATATCAGAAATTAGAAGAACATGCACCACTCATTTTACGTGCTTATGACATGATCATTACCAGCTCACAGAAAGTCATGCCTCTGGATGCGGTTGTTGTATCCGGACATGTGATCTGTGGTTATGCAAGTAACCCGAAGACAGATGAAGCCACACTTGCGCAACACATGAAAGAAATATTAAAAAATAATCATTATGATAAAATGACGATAAAAATCTTCCATGATTATAAAGCGTTTTTATCCAGAGCAGAAGGCATGAACAATATTGCTGCTGTAGAGAAGAATGAATCATTACGAAGAGAACGTGCAATTTTGAAAATCATATTAAATATCTCGATGTAAAATCGTATAAAATTATATAAATTTACATCAAACGAGCAATCACAGGAGTGAACACTAACATATGAAAGAACTTATCATTCATGATAATGAAGCCGGACAACGGCTGGATAAACTGCTTCGGAAATATCTAAGTGAAGCACCGGGGAGTTTTATTTATAAGATGCTCCGTAAGAAAAACATTGTATTAAATGGTAAAAAAGCAACCGGCAATGAACATCTAAAAAAAGGAGACAGTGTAAAGCTGTTCCTGGCGGATGATACCATTGCCAAATTCCAGGCATCAAAGCCTGAACATGTGCAGCAGTTAAAGGGAACCGTAAAACCCGATATTATATATGAAGATCACAATGTCCTGTTTATCAACAAGCCTTCCGGGATGCTGTCACAGAAGGCAAAAGAATCGGATATCTCCGTTGTAGAAAATGTAACCGCCTATCTGTTAAATTCCGGACAACTCACAAGCGAAGACCTGCGTACCTTCAGACCTTCCATCTGTAACCGTCTGGACCGAAATACGAGCGGACTGATCGTTGCCGGAAAAAGTCTGGCCGGCCTGCAGCAGATGGGAGAATTATTCAAAGAACGTACTTTAAAAAAATATTATCTGTGTATCGTAAAAGGCAGAATCCAGGAGCCTGCACATATCCGTGGATACCTTTACAAAGATGAAAAGACGAATACCGTCCACCTCTCATCCAGACAGTTAAAAGACAGTCTTCCGATCGAGACGGAATATATGCCAATCGCATGGAATGCAGAAATGACATTATTAAAAGTACATCTGATCACCGGGCGTACCCATCAGATAAGGGCCCATCTTGCAAGTACCGGTCATCCGCTTCTTGGAGATTATAAATATGGCAACAGGAACTGGAATGACAGGTATAAAAAAGACTGGAAGATCGAAGATCAGGTACTTCACGCATATCAGTTAAGCCTTCCGGCAATGGAACAGGAGCTTGAAAATCTTTCCGGAAAAACATTCTACGCAAAAGTACCGGATCTATTCTGGAACTTGATAAAGGAGACGGCATGGGAACATGGAACTCAAGAGGCCTTAGAGGTTCTACACTAGAAGATATGGTCAATCGTACCAATGAATGGTATCTGGAAAAAAATCTGGCACTGATGCAAAAAATCCCGACACCGATCACACCGGTACGCATGGATAAAGAACACAGACAGATCACTCTTGCATACTTCGACCAGAGGAGTACGATTGATTATATCGGAGCTGTACAGGGAATACCGGTATGTTTTGACGCTAAGGAATGCGTGGCAGAGACATTTCCACTCCAAAATATTCATGAACATCAGGTAGAATTCATGAAGAATTTTGAAAAACAGCAGGGAGTTGCATTCATTCTGATCTATTATTCATCAAAAGATCTGTTATATTATATGCGTTTTGAAGAACTATACAGATTCTGGATGCGGGCAAAAAAAGGCGGAAGAAAGAGTTTCCGTTTTGATGAACTGGATGAACGGTTTTTTATGAAATTTGCAAGGGGATGTTATGTTCCGTACCTGGATTCTCTAAATCTTGATCTGGAACTGCGGGATGAACTTGACAAAACGGATGAAACTGCGTATAATGCAAAGTGATTTTTTAACATGGTAGCACACTAAAGTGCACGAGAAAATATAACAATTTGGAGGACATATGAAGAAAAAACTACATACTCCGGAAGGAGTCAGGGACATATACAACGTAGAATGTGGTAAAAAACTTGCGTTAGAAGGAAGACTTAAGAAAGTATTTCATTTATATGGATATCACGACATCCAGACTCCAACGATTGAATATTTTGATGTGTTCCGTGAGGAAATCGGAACAACACCGTCAAATGATCTTTATAAATTCTTTGACAAAGATGGAAATACGCTTGTATTAAGACCAGATATCACACCATCTATTGCAAGAGCATCTGCAACATTATTCAAAGACGAACATCTTCCGATCCGTCTTTGCTATACAGGTAATACATTCGTCAATCATTCAAATTATCAGGGAAGACTTCGTGAAACAACCCAGATGGGAGCCGAGCTTGTAGGAGATGATTCTGTTGAAGCAGACGCAGAGATGTTAGCACTCGTGATCGAATCCATGCTGACGATCGGACTGAAAGAATTCCAGCTCTGTGTAGGTAACGTAGACTTTTTCCAGAGCATCATTGAAGATGCTAATCTGGATGAAGAAGCAGAAGAAAGAGTCCGTGAACTGATTGGAAACCGCAACTACTTCGGTGTAGAAGAATTTCTGGATAACATTCAGGCAAAGAGAAGTGCAAAAGAGGCATTTGGCGCATTAAATGAACTGATCGGTGGTGTTGAGATTCTGGAAAAAGCTGAAAATCTTGCACCAAATTCCAAAGGAGTCATGGCAATCAGACGTCTGGAGAGAATCTATGCGACACTGCGTCAATATGGCGTTGAAAAATTCGTGACATTTGATTTTAGCATGACAGGAACCTACGGTTACTATACAGGTATTGTTTTCAGAGGCTATACATATGGAACAGGAGATGCGGTAGTAAAGGGTGGACGTTATGATCATCTGATTGAAAAATTCGGAAAGAAATCACCATCTATCGGTTTTGCAATCGTAATCGACGAACTTGTAAATGCACTGACACGTCAGAAAATCCGTATTGTATATCCTAGAAAGAATACGATCATTGTATATGCTGACGGAAGACAGATTGAAGCAATCAGACTTGCGAAAGATTTCCGCAGAAAATCAAAAAATGCTGAATTGCTTAAGAAAAATCCGGTATGTACACTGGAAGATTATATCCGTTACGGCAATGACTTTTATGCAGGCAATCTGGTCTATATAGAAGAATCCGGAGATGTAACAATGGTGAATCTGGCTACCGGAGAGAAGAGAGTCGTAGAAAGTCGTGAATAGTACAGATAGGAGTTAGACATTATGAGATACCTGACATTTGCCCTTGGCAAAGGCCGTCTGGCAAAACAGACATTAGAATTATTTGAAAAAATCGGAATCACCTGTGAAGAGATGAAAGATAAAGATTCCCGGAAACTGATCTTTACGAATGAAGAATTAAAACTTCGTTTCTTCCTCGCAAAAGGACCGGATGTACCGACTTATGTAGAATACGGTGCAGCTGATATCGGGGTTGTTGGAAAAGATACCATTCTGGAAGAAGGACGTAAAGTACATGAAGTACTTGATCTTGGATATGGAAAATGTAAAATGTGTGTATGCGGATATAAAGATGCGGCACCGCTTCTACAGCATCACGAACTGATCCGTGTAGCAACAAAATATCCAAATATTGCGAAAGATTATTTTTATAATACCAAGCATCAGACGGTAGAAATCATTAAACTAAACGGATCTATCGAGCTGGCGCCGATCGTAGGACTTTCCGAAGTGATTGTTGATATTGTAGAAACAGGATCTACCCTTCGTGAAAACGGTCTGGAAGTGTTAGAAGAGGTTTGTCCTCTCTCTGCAAGAATGATCGTAAATCCAGTCAGCATGCGTATGGAAAGTGCAAGAATCAAAGATCTTCTTACACGACTCCGTGAACAGATTAACAAATAAGAAATAGACAAATATGAGAGGATGGCGACATTATATGAGAATACAGCGTTTAACAAAAGATGCAAAAGAAAATCTTCTGGAAGATCTTCTGAAGAGAAGTCCGAATAATTACGGACAGTACGAGCAGGGGGTACAGGAGATTCTGGATCATGTAAAAGCCGGAAAAGACGAAGCAGTCTTTGAATATACAAAAAAATTCGATCACGCAGATATCAATGCCGAAAATCTAAAAGTAACAGAAGCTGAGATTGAAGAAGCATATAAAGAAGTAGATCCTGAGCTTGTAGAGATTATCCGTAAAGCTTTGAAAAACATCCGTACTTATCATGAGAAACAGAGACAGTACAGCTGGTTTGACAGCAAACCGGATGGAACCATTCTGGGTCAGAAAGTTACACCACTTCACAGAGTCGGTGTATATGTACCGGGCGGAAAAGCCGTATATCCATCCTCTGTACTTATGAATATCGTACCTGCTAAAGTGGCCGGTGTAGATGAAATTGTTATGGTAACACCTCCTGGAAAGGACGGGAAAGTAACAGCGAATACACTTGTTGCAGCCCATGAAGCCGGTGCAGATGTCATCTATAAAGTAGGTGGTGCACAGGCAATCGCAGCACTTGCTTATGGAACAGAGAGCATTCCAAAAGTAGATAAGATCGTAGGACCTGGAAATATCTATGTTGCACTTGCAAAAAAGGCCGTATACGGACATGTAAGTATTGACGCCATTGCCGGACCAAGTGAGATCCTTGTAATTGCCGATGAGACAGCGAATCCAAGATTTGTTGCAGCAGATCTCTTATCCCAGGCAGAACATGATGAACTTGCATCTGCAATTTTAGTTACAACATCAGAAGAACTTGCTAAAAAGGTATCTGATGAAGTGGATGGTTTCTTAAAAGAGCTTTCAAGAAGTGAGATCATTCAGAAATCCCTGGATAATTATGGATATATCCTTGTGGCAGATACCATGGATGAAGTTATTGATATTGCAAACGAGATTGCATCCGAACATCTTGAAATCCAGACTAAGAATCCATACGATGTGATGACAAAAGTAAGAAATGCAGGAGCAATCTTTATCGGAGAATATGCAAGTGAGCCTCTTGGAGATTACTTTGCCGGACCAAACCACGTACTCCCGACAAATGGAACTGCAAAATTCTTCTCACCATTATCCGTAGATGATTTCATTAAAAAATCAAGTATCATCGGATATTCCGAAGAAGCACTCAGGGAAATCCATAAAGACATAGAAGCATTTGCAAAAGCAGAGCAGCTGACGGCACATGCCAACTCTATCAAAGTACGTTTTGAAAACGAAGATTAGAGTAAAAATCCCGGCAAACGCCGGGAGCACTTAAAAATAACTACAGGGAGGCGAGGAGCTATGAACAGAACAGTCACCAGAACAAGAACCACCAAGGAGACAGACATTACAATAACTCTGAACCTGGACGGAACAGGAAAGGCAGAGATTGATACTGGTATTGGTTTCTTTGATCATATGTTAAATGGTTTTGCAAGACACGGGCTGTTTGATCTGTTCGTTCATGCAAAAGGAGATCTGGAAGTTGACAGTCATCATACAATCGAAGACACCGGAATCGTACTTGGACAGGCAATTTTAGAAGCAATCGGGGATAAGGCCGGTATCAAACGGTATGGACATTTTATACTCCCAATGGACGAGACTCTGGCACTTTGTGCCGTAGATCTCTCCGGAAGACCTTATCTTAATTATGATGCGGAGTTTACTTCAGATAAGATGGGCGGTATGGATACCGAGATGGTACGGGAATTTTTCTATGCTGTTTCTTACAGTGCGATGATGAATATTCATCTGAAGATTCTCGATGGCATAAATGACCACCATAAAGCAGAGGCTCTTTTTAAAGCATTTGGAAAAGCGTTAGATATGGCAACCATGGAAGAGCCAAGAATAAAAGAGGCATGGACTACAAAGGGAAGCCTCTAAAAGGAGACACGGACAGACTATGAGCTATAAAAGATTAATACCATGTATCTTCATCAAAGAGGGAAAAGCTGTAAAATGGTTTGGTGATGACACCGTTGTATCGGACGACGTGATCGGACTTGCAAAATATTACAGCGACCACGGAGCTGATGAATTGATCGTACTGGATCTGTCAGTTTCTGATGAAGAACACGACGAAGCAATCAATCTCATGAAACGGATGAACCGGGTAATCCGGATCCCGATGATTGCAGGTGGAAATATCAAAAGACAGGAAGACATCAAAAAAATCCTGTACGCAGGTGCCAAGCGTGCCATGCTTAACTTTTCTAAGCCAGACAGTGTAAAACTCATTGAAGATGCTGCAAAACGGTTTGGAAAAGAAAAAATCGCTGTATCTTTGTATGATTTTGATGCATTGTTCAAACATCAGCATCTGATCCAGGATTATAGCAGTGAGATTATCTTCATGCACAGACTGGATCTCAACTCGATTATGAATGTTACAGATGTACCATGTGTGATCATCACAGATACAGAAGAGGAATCAGAATTATTTAAAATATTAAAGTGTCCGGGCGTACGGGGATTATCCGGTAAATATGTAAGCAGGACAGATATGGATTTTGTTGCATTTAAAGATAAATGCGCCGGGGAAGATATTAAGATGACTTCTTTTGAAAGTATGATGGAATTTTCACAGTTTAAAACCAATGATCAGGGACTTATCCCGGTTATCGTACAGCATTATAAGACACAGGAAATCCTGATGCTGGCTTATATGAACGAAGAATCGTTTTACGAAACGATCAAAACCGGAAAGATGACTTATTTTAGCAGAAGCCGTCAGAAATTATGGGTAAAAGGAGAGACCAGCGGTCACTTCCAGTATGTAAAATCACTGACGATCGACTGTGATCTGGACACACTGCTTGCAAAAGTAGACCAGATAGGTGCGGCCTGCCATACCGGTAATCCGACATGTTTCTTCCAGCCGCTGGTTGGAATGGACTACGATGAATCAAATCCTCTCAGAATTTTTGAATCTGTGTATGATACCATTGCAGACCGTAAGGAAAATCCAAAAGAAGGTTCGTATACGAATTATCTTTTCGATAAAGGAATCGATAAGATTCTTAAGAAAATTGGTGAGGAAGCAACAGAAGTTGTCATTGCAGCAAAGAATCCAAATCCAGAAGAAGTCAAATATGAACTGGCTGATTTCCTGTATCATGCAATGGTGCTGATGGTGGAAAAAGGACTGACATGGGAAGACATTGTAAAAGAGTTGGCTGACCGCTAATTGTTATCGAAAGATATCATTTGCAGACCGTTTCTGATATACCTGTTCTTTTCGCATGACAGAAGCTTTTCATTCATATAATAGTTCTGAGGTGAGTGCATGTGAATGAAGCAGCGCAAAGAAGGAAAGAACTTCTGGAACAGACACGGTATATGTATCAGGAAACAGAGCTTCCTGCAGTACATCCAAGATACAGTTCATGGTATGGTGAACTGTATAAAACAGAAAAAACGGAACAAGGAAGTTTCGGATTACGTACATTTATCTGTATGATTTTATTTGCAGTATTTGTCTTTATGCAGAACGAGGGGAAAGATATCCTGCATGTAAGTTGTGCGAAAGTCATACAGGAAGTCAGTCAAAACACTGACATTACCGATGTATGGAAAAAATTACCATAGTGGAGTAAATTTGAGACCGTTGGTTAAAAATTGAAACTAACGGTCGTCTTATATTGAGGAGGAATACATATGTTAAAATTATGGATTGTTGGCGCATCCGGTCAGATAGGAACTGCTATTAATGAAGTACTGGACCCATTAGAGATGGAAGTATTCAACACAGATAAAGATGAACTGGATATCACGAATACCGATGAGGTTCTGAACTTTGGAGTCATCAACCGTCCTGATGTCATCATTAACTGTGCGGCTGTTACAGATACCGATTTGTGTGAAAAAGAACCAGAACTAGCATACCGTGTAAATGCACTTGGTGCAAGAAACTTAAGCATTGTAGCAAGAAAAACAGGTGCCAAGATGGTACAGATCTCTACGGATGATGTATTTGACGGAATCAGACATACCCCATATACAGAATTTGATGATACGAATCCAAAGACCGTATACGGACGTTCCAAACGTGCAGGCGAAAATTATGTAAAGGAATTTACCCATAAGCACTTTATTCTTCGGAGTAACTGGGTATATGGAAATGGTAATAACTTTGTCAACAGAGTGTTACATGTAGCAGATACCAAAGATGAGCTTCTGGTCGCTTCAGATCAGTTTGGTTCACCGACAAGTGCAAAGGATCTGGCACGCATCATTCTGTATCTGATCCAGACCAATGAATACGGAACTTATCATGCAACCTGCCAGGGAGTATGTAACCGTTATGAATTTGCACAGGAAATCTTAAAGCTTGCAGGAAAACAGATCAATCTGCGTCCGGTTATGACAAGTGAGTCAGATCTTTCTTCCGCAAGACCGGCCTATGCGGTACTGGATAACTTCATTCTCCGCATCATTAATGTATATGATATGCCGGAATGGAAGACTTCACTGAGAGAATATATGAATGAAAGAACGGAGGGCTAATATGGCAGAGACACAGAAGAAAGAAAAGAAAAAAATAGGACTTACAACGAAGATTTTTATTGCATTGCTTGCAGGAGCGGTATTTGGAATTATTTTATGTTATGCGGTTCCAAGTGGACATATCAAAGACGACATTATCGTAGAAGGCGTACTGTATGTGGTCGGCCAGGGATTTATCAAACTGATGAAGATGTTGGTTGTACCATTGGTATTCTGCTCGCTCGTGTGCGGAAGTATGTCGATCGGAGATACGAAGAAGCTTGGTACAGTCGGTGCAAGAACACTGATCTTTTATCTGGCAACAACCGCACTTGCGGTTACCGTAGCATTATCTGTCGGAAACCTGATCAATCCGGGTGTGGGACTGGACATGAGTACGATCAAGACCAATGCAGCATCCGTAGAATCCATGAAGGCTACTTCATTGACAGATACGCTGTTAAATATTATCCCGGATAACCCGATTAATTCTCTTGCAAGTGGAGAGATGCTGCAGATCATCGTATTTGCATTGATCATCGGTGTGATCCTTGCAAAATTAGGAGAACGTGCAGAGACAGTTGCGAACTTCTTCAGCCAGTTTAACGATATCATGATGGAAATGACGATGATGATCATGGCACTTGCGCCAATCGGTGTCTTCTGCCTGATCAGCCGCACATTTGCAAACATCGGATTCAGTGCATTTGTACCGCTGGCAAAATATATGATCGGTGTATTGATCGCACTGGCAATCCAGTGTTTTGGTGTATATCAAATCTTACTGAAGATATTTACCGGACTGAATCCTCTGAAATTTATCAAGAAATTCTTCCCGGTTATGGCATTCGCATTCTCAACAGCAACATCGAATGCAACGATTCCGTTGTCAATCGATACCCTGTCCAAGAAGGTGGGAGTATCTAAGAAGATATCATCCTTCACCATTCCTCTTGGAGCGACCATCAATATGGATGGTACTTCGATCATGCAGGGGGTAGCCGTTGTATTTGCCGCACAGGCATTCGGAATTCACTTAAGTATGACAGATTATATTACTGTAATCGGAACTGCAACACTTGCATCCATCGGTACGGCCGGTGTGCCAAGTGTAGGTCTGGTAACACTGACAATGGTATTCAATTCTGTCGGACTTCCGGTTGAGGCAATTGGTCTGATCATGGGTATCGACCGTATCCTGGATATGACAAGAACTGCCGTTAATATCACAGGTGATGCTGTATGTACAACAATCGTTGCACACCAGAACAAGGCACTGGATAAGAATGTGTTCTATGCGGAAGAAAATTAGGATCGAAGATATTAATTTTTAAAAGATGTTCTAATAAATAAAAAACGTATCTCTGAGATGCTTCCTTTTCAGACAGTGGGGAAACATTGCAGAGATACGTTTTTTATATTGTCATACATTTAAAAGAGATTGTCTTACAGGTAATGATACTTGTCTTTCTGACGGATGAAAAATGTAATGGTCATGATAAGTGTCAGCACCTCCGCAACGCTGATCGCACTCCAGATACCGTTGATCCCGAACCAGATTGGAAGTGTCAGGACCATGATGACCTGGAACACTAACGTTCTCAGAAATGAGATGACAGCCGATACCAGGCCGTTATTCAGTGCAGTAAAGAACGAGGATCCGAAGATATTGATACCGATGATCAGGAATGCAATGGCATATATACGGAAGCCGTGCAGTGTCATAGCGTACAGGCCGGCATTGTAACCGACAAATATCTTAGACAGAACAGGTGCCAGTAACTGTGCGGCACCGAACAGGATCACGCCCCAGACCAGTATGATAGACATACTTTTTTTATACAGATTTTTAAGCTCTACGTGATTTCCAGCACCATAATGGTAGCTGATAACCGGGGCACAGCCAATTGCATAGCCTAAAAAGGTGGCAACAAAGATAAAATTGACGTACATAACTGCACCATAAGCAGCAACACCATTTTCTCCGGCAATCTTCATGAGCTGGAGATTGTATAATGCATTGACTAAGGACATGGACAGGTTAGTCATGAGTTCCGAGGAACCATTGGTGCAGGTCTTAAGAAATACACGTCTGTCGAATACCGGCTTTACAAAGTGAAGGAGGCTGTCGTTCTTACGGAAGAAATATACCACCGGGAGCAGACCGCCGATAAATTCACTGGTCATGGTTGCGAACGCGGCGCCTGCAATTCCAAAGTGTAATACACCGATGAACAGGGCATCGAGAACAATGTTTGTACAACCGGCAGCCACAATGACTTTCAGTCCAAGCTGGGGTTTTCCAGCAGCCACAAAGAAACTCTGGAAGACATTCTGCAGCATGAAGGCGGTAAGGGATATGCAGGAGATCCGTCCGTAAAGGGTACAATAATCAATCAGATCACCGGCGGCACCAAATGCCATGACAATCCGCCTCATAAATATAAAACTGAGAACAGATAACACAAATCCTCCGATAGCAGCAATCGTAACCAGCATCGAAAAATACTGATTTGCCAGTTCTTTCTTTCCTTCACCAAGGGTTTTTGATACAAAAGCACTTCCTCCGGTACCGATCATAAATCCAAGTGCACTGATTCCCATCAGGTAAGGCATAATAAGATTCACGGAAGCAAATGCTGATTTTCCCACAAAGTTCGATACAAAGATGCCGTCCACTACACTGTAGATGGAAGTAAATACCATCATAATAATGGAGGGCAGGATAAAACGAAGTAATTTTTTATAGGTAAAATGCTCTGATAGCTGAATATTCATACGTATTCTCCTTTTTTATATTTACTGATATCGATGTTTACAATGAATGTAAATGAAAACATATAAGCTAAGTGATTATAGGTTGTTTTTGATGTTCTGTCAAGGAAAATGTCTTTACACATATAAAACGAATTAATAATTAAATGTTCACAAACGATAAATCTATGTTACAATAAAAATTACGGCTTTATGCTTTGATTGAAGATATTACTATAAAAGGAGAGAGTTGTTTTGAAGAAAAATAAATATGAGATTGATATGTGCAATGGAACCATCATGGACAAATTGATTTCATTTTCCATACCATTGATGCTGTCAGGAATCTTACAGCTGATGTTCAATGCGGTGGATATCGTGGTAGTGGGACGTTTCAGCGGAAGTCAGGCGCTCGCAGCGGTGGGTTCGACAACGGCACTGATCAATGTGTTTACCAATCTTTTCATCGGAATCTCATTGGGAGCAAATGTACTTGCAGCGAGATATTATGCGGCCGGAAAAACAAAAGAAATGTCGGAGACGGTACATACGGCTATTGCACTTGCTCTGGTAAGCGGAGTGGTGATGGCGGTGATCGGAGTGGTTTTTGCCAGAGGTGCGCTGGAAATTATGGGGACACCGGAGGATGTAATTGCCAAATCCACACTTTATATGCGGATTTATTTCTGCGGTATGCCATTTTTCATGATGTATAACTATGGTGCGGCTATATTAAGAGCTGTGGGGGACACCAAGCGTCCGTTGATCTTCCTGATCGTATCCGGTGTGATCAATGCAGTATTAAATCTGTTCCTGGTCATTGTATTCCATCTGGATGTAGCAGGTGTTGGGGTCGCAACTGTGATTTCTCAGCTTGTATCCTGTATTCTGGTACTCCAGTGTCTGCATCACACAGAGAGCAGCTATCAGCTTCACCTTGCAAAGCTCCGGATCAGATCCGTGTATCTGAAGCAGATCTTCGAAGTTGGGGTTCCGGCGGGAATCCAGAGTACGGTAATCAATATTTCGAATGCGATGCTGCAGTCATCGGTCAATTCTTTTGGATCGATCGCAATGGCAGGATATACGGCGTCGAATAATATTTTCGGATTCTTATATGTGTCGGTGAACTCCTTCACGCAGGCCTGTATGAGCTTCACAAGCCAGAACTTCGGAGTGAAGAAATTAAAACGTATGGACAGGGTTCTGATCGACTGTATGATCCTTTCGGTTGTGGTAACACTGATTCTCGGAAGCAGTGTGTATGTATTCGGACCGGAGCTTCTGCACATTTATAGTGATCAGGCAGATGTTATCCAATATGGTATGGAGATATTCTCCTATACAACTGTTACGTATTTCCTGTGCGGACTGATGGATCTGTTCCCTGGAGCACTGAGAGGAATGGGATATTCCACAGTACCGATGATCCTTTCTATTATTGGTACGGTCGGAGTCCGGATCATCTGGATCTACGGACTGTTTCCGTCGCACAGATCACTGACCTTTTTATTCCTGTCTTATCCGGTATCCTGGATTGCAACGATCATCATGCAGGTGATCTGTTTCTGGTTTGTAAGGAAGAAGATTCACAGGACGATGGCGGTTACGGCAGAGTGAGCTTTTTCAAACATATCATATAATGATAAAAAACTCCCGGAGTCTTTGGTGGCTCGGGGAGTTTTTTGCATCGCGATGTGTTCGCTGTATCGTCATATGACCGGAAGAGGCTGACAAATTTGGCCGCTTACTATAAAATTAAAAAATAAAGATAAAATCTGTAACAAAATATAAGTTCATGCGTCTAATAAATAACAGAAGGGAGGTGACAGGTACTTGAAGCTTGAGTTGGAAGAGATTTATAAAACCTATTTTCAGGATGTGTATTATTTCGTTCTCGCAATGAGTAAGGATCCGCACATTGCAGAAGAGATTACACAGGAGACATTTTTCAAAGCACTAAAAGGAGTAAAGCATTTTCAGGGAAAATGCAGTATCAAATCCTGGCTGTGCCAGATTGCCAGGAATGAATACATTTCTTATACCAGAAAGAAACACCGTACGGATCAGGAACTGACAGAACAGGTATATGGAGACGGAAAAACGGAAGGACCCGAACAACGTATGCTTCGGAAGGACGAAGCCATGACGGTTTATCAGATCCTTCATTATCTGGACGAACCTTATAAAGAGGTATTTACACTAAAGGTACTTGGCGAATTAAATTATAAAGAGATTGCACAGATATTTGGAAAACAGGAGACATGGGCGAGAGTTACCTATCACAGGGCCCGGGTGAAGATACAGGACATTCTGGAAAGGAGGAGTACATAATGGCAAAGATTCCATGTGAGATCATAAGAGACCTGCTGCCGTTATATCAGGATGATATATGCAGTGAAAAGAGCAGAAATGCAATAGAAGAACATATAAAAGAATGTGAATCGTGCAGAACATATCTGAAAAAGATGGATTGCGAGATTCCGATAGAAGCAGATGAAACAGGAGGCATGGACGAAGAGTGGAAAGTCTTTCGGGAGTTCTCAGAAAAGATCTCAAAAAGATTAAACCGAAGAATTGTCATGGCAGGCGGACTTATTTTACTGATTTGTATGATGCTGATGGTGATTCTGTCTTCGGATGCTGTTCAGTCTTATCATTTGTCGAGAATTGCGGCAAAAGATATAAAGACAGAAGAAGTGTATCAGTTAAAGGATGGCAGACTGTATGTACATGTGAAGAGTAAGCGCAGAATCACAGGCCTGTCTTATCCTCAGACAGGTACAGACACAGATACAAATACGGCAGCAGGTAAAGATGCGGTTGGAGCCGTGCGCGAGCCAAAGAACACTGCCACATATGAAATATCGATGGATTCGAGTATAAATCCATTTGCAAGAGTGATGTATATTACATTCAAAGAGGCTGCATATGTCATTCCGTTCGAAGATGGACAGATCGTCACAGAAAATGGAACAAAGGTATCGGAATTTGACTATATCGGAAGATCCGGTGAGAAAAAGATTCTGTGGCAGGAAAATGATGAAGTTAAGCAAGCACCGGAGAGGATCGAAAAATTTGTGAAAGAATCATTGACTAAAGAAGATGATGACCAGCTGGATGAAAATACGGTGAACATCTTCTGGATAAATCCAAGTATGCCGATCCAGTGATATAATATGTGATGCCATGATATTTGGCAGTATTTAAAGGTGATTTAGCGTGTTCAACCATAAGTGGAGTGCTTTTCCGAGTGAAATATGGCATAATAAAGCCGACAGGAGGTGACGCATATGGTTGAACCATTAGAACTTGGAAGGTTCATATCGACATGCAGAAAGGAAAAGAATCTGACACAGACAGGGCAGTATCAAAGTGGGAGAATGGTGTTTCCCAAACAAAAAGATATTAAGAAACAGCCCATGTTTACCTGCTTGCAAACAAAAGAATATTGCTACTAGACTAAGAGATACTACATAAGTGTGTTGGTATCTCTTTTTTGTTGCCGTGAAACAGCAGACTATTTCATTTCTGCTTGATTACCTTAAAACTTATTAGTCTATGGTTTGTCAAGGGCTTGTTGCGTGAGAAATGCTGAATATCACCCTTTACAAAACATAGGCTGATAAGTAACTTTTCAAAAGCAGAAAAGAAATGGCAATGCTTATAACAATATGATATAATGCAGATGAAGACAAAAAAGGAATTTGTCGAGCTGGTTAGTTCGAGATAATTTTGAGTTTGTTAAGATGTGGTGCACTTGATGGAATCACAGGTACGACATCATATTATGGAGGATGAAATAGATGATAGGTTTGATTGTTGCGAGGTCAAAGAATAATGTTATAGGCAAGAATGGTAATATACCATGGAAAATAAAGGGAGAACAAAAGCAATTTAGAGAGTTAACAACGGGTAATGTGGTTATTATGGGGCGAAAGTCTTATGAAGAAATCGGTCATCCGTTGCCTAATAGAATGAATATTGTTGTTTCCACCACAACAGAGTATCAAGGAGATAATTTAGTTTCAGTTAAATCATTAGAAGATGCATTATTATTGGCTAAAGGACGAGATGTATACATATCTGGTGGATATGGACTATTTAAGGAAGCTTTGCAAATAGTAGATAAAATGTATATCACAGAAGTAGATTTAAATATTGAAGATGGAGATACATTCTTTCCAGAATTTGATATCAATGATTTTGAAGTTTTGATAGGGGAAACACTTGGTGAGGAAGTGAAATATACGAGAACATTTTATGTAAGGAAAAAATGAATTGAGTAAATTTTGGATTTAGGGTGTTTTCATAAATATATTGCTTTTTATGCATATATAAATTGTTGTAAGACAAATTCCAGTTGAACCAAATCGCTGCGCGATGGCCTGCCAAGGCTGTGGCGCAGCGATTTGGTTCAATTGGTAAAAATCGGTGTGCAGTCCAGAGGAATGGGCAGATACATTCTAAATGTAGTCTGCTTTTTCCTCTGTCCTGACGCCGATTGTTTACGAAATAATTTGTATGGGGCGATAAAATCAGAATTTGAGAGAGTATTGAATATGAATAAGGAATGGTCTGAACTTAATAAAACAATGCAGGCACAAATAAAAAAGAAAGATACTTATAAGAGGGGTATTGATACTTTACTTACTTTACGAAGTCAGTTAATACAAACCTTAGTATCTTTCAAAGAAGAATTATGCAGAGAAGATTTTAACTCAATCCCCTTCATAAACGCTGATGGTTATCATAGTAAGACGATTGCTTATTCTATTTGGCATATTTTCCGCATTGAAGATATAGTTGTGCATACAGTGATAAATGAAGATGAACAAGTATTTTTTGCAGGCAATTATCAAGAGCGTATCAATTCACCTATCATTACAACAGGAAATGAACTCATGAAACAGCAGATTGCAGACTTTTCAAAACAGCTTAATCTGGAAGAATTATATTTATATATTTTCGAAGTATGGGAAAGCACTGAGAAAATGCTTGAACGGTTATCTTATGATGAATTGAAAAGAAAAATACCGAAAGAAAGAAAAGGATACTTAGAATCGTTGAATGTAGTAAACGACAATGAAAAAGCAATTTGGCTGATTGATTATTGGTGTAATAAAGATATTTGTGGACTAATTCAAATGCCGTTTTCAAGACATTGGATTATGCACACAGAAGCCTGTTTGCGTATAAAGAACAAGATACATTCATAGGCAAAAATTTCAGTTTGTAGAACTAAGGAAATTGGAATTTAAGGAGGAATAAAGTATGGTTAGTGATTTTATAAGAGCAGCATTTCCATGGATTTTAATGGGTTTATTTGTAGCAATCAGTTGTTCCCTTATGAGTAAAAAAGAGAAATAAATTCCTGTTTGTATTTATAAAAGAGAAAAAATGAGAAAAGTAGTTTTATTTATTGCCATGAGCCTTGACGGATATATTGCGGACGGTAATGGTGGAGTAGCTTGGCTAAATGGTCATGGAAATGACAATGAAAACATCGACACTTATACAGAATTTACCAAAGATATAGATACTGTCTTAATGGGGTGGAATACTTCTCATCAGGTTGTTACTGAACTTTCTCCGCAAGAATGGGTATATAATAAATTTACAACTTATGTATTAACACATAAAGAGTGCAATTCTTCCCAACAAATTCATTTTACAAGTGAAAATCCTGTTTTATTATTGGAACGGCTAAAACAAGAAGCAGGAAAGGATATTTGGATTTGTGGCGGAGCAAATCTTGTTCAGCAGTTGGTAAGCAAAAATATGATTGATAAATATTACATTTCTGTTATTCCTACTCTGTTAGGAAATGGGGTTCGTCTTTTGGGCAACATAGACAGGGAAATAAAGTTAAGGCTTTGTAAAACACAGACTTATAACGGAATAACCGATTTGATTTATATGCGTAGATAACTAGAGAGAAACAGAAAAGCTGTTAAACCGACGGAGCGATCCGACCACGTTGGCGGGAAAATCCTTAAGATTTTTCCGCCATGCTTGCAAGGGGGCGGTTCGCTTCGGCGGTTCGGCGAGCTTGCGAGCCGTTCAAAGCCCCCGTTATCTAACAAGGGGGGCACAAAAAACAAGAAACACTATACACTAACAAGCGGAAAACGCTGTATTTATAAGGCAAAACCCCATTTTTACAGTAGTGATATAAATTGTACCTATATCACTATGAAAATTGAATAGTAAATATGAGAAAGACAGTTGATTTCAAAAAATAAGAAATTGATTGTCGTTTTCTTTTGCAGAAATTTAAGTGCAGGCAATTATGGTAGTTGTCGTAATTGCTGTCAGCTCAGTGTTTATCACTGATGGTGTGAAAGATTTACGGTTGGAGATGTTCAATAAGATTATTGGTGCTTAATTATTTTTATTGTAGTGCTGATATGAGAATGTTATAATTGGGGTATAAAACATACAAATAAATTTGCTGAAAAATGAGGTATCAAAATATGGAAAATGAATTACTGGAAAACTTAGGAAGACTTCACACAACTGAACTTGGCGTTATTAGAATTAAAAAGAACTTATCTTTGAATGTAGAAAATGTAATTGAATGGTGCAAAGAAAAAATTAGCCTTTCTAATGCGGAAATCACAAGAAAAGGAAAAAACTGGTATATAACGATTGATAATTGTATTATAACGGTAAATGCGTACAGTTATACCGTTATCACTTCTCACAAGGTAAAATGATAAATTTTTCTATAAAGGAATTAAACGCATTTGCAGTTATTGGGCAGGAAGTAGAACTGACTAATTATCAAAAAAAGAATATTCAGATTAGTACACAGTTTTGGAGAAAGTTTAACAGTAGTTTGAAAAAAGCGTATCTTTCACAATCAGGAAATTGGGTAAAATATGCTTTTATGGAAAGAAGAAATGGAAAACTTTATTATTTCTGTTCTATTCCCCAAAGAACCATTACCCCAGAGGGCTTTCTGTATAAAGAAATACCGTCTTATAAATATTTGGTTGTGGAGCATATTGGTGCTATGGATAAAATATATGAAACTTATGGCAAGATTTATGAAGAAATTATTCCTAGTACATCGTATATTCCTATAAAAGATATTATCCTACACTTTGAAAAATACGATTATCGTTTTCATTGGAATAGTGATAATTCAGTTATTGAAATTTGGATACCTATTCAAGATTAGAAGCAATTTTATATCCATACACACAAAGCAGTTAGTCTTAGGATTGACTGCTTTTTCTATACAGATTTTTAATGACAGGCAATTATCAATTATGGTAGTTGCCTTTTTTGATTGGAGGAATTGAAGAATGAATGATAAAAACTTTATTGAAGAACTA
>ERZ826242.178-NODE-178-length-103863-cov-8.187250_pt1 | contig 103863 bp, 113 predicted proteins | sample MGYA00519871_ERZ826242 | MGnify/ENA primary metagenome ERZ826242 (study PRJEB31778, sample SAMEA3449226) | human gut metagenome | biome: human gut; feature: human-associated habitat; material: faeces | place: United Kingdom | collected 2010/2012 ... | reverse complement strand
CCCTAAAGTTGTCCCCTAAATAATTTGGCTTTCCCCCTAAATTATTTGGTTACCCATTGATTCATATTATTTGTTATGCCTTTTATATTTAACTAAAATTATTATTAAACAAGAATCCATTCAATAGATCATTATTTACTTATTCTATTTTTAATCGTATTTTCAACTTCTGTAATACGTGCTACAACTTTTTTTACTTCCATAAATTTCCAAGTTTCTAAATAATCTATAAATTCTTCTGTACCATCTTCTTCTATTTGATCAAGGACACGCATGACAACTTGTCTATTTACATTTTTCATATCAAAAATAACACGAGCATTCTTTTCTTTTATATCCAAACAGAACCTTTGATAAAGCTCTTTAGCATATGTTTCTTTTTCTATCTCCCAACCTTTTTCTGAAAAGACAAATAAAGGAAGTCGCTGATCATATTTAATTCTTAGATAACCATTATCAATCATCCAATCAATACATTTACTAATATCAGCTAATTTTAAATCATGATAATATCCATAAGCCGGACATTCATTGAGCTTATATTCTAATATCTTTTTATCCTTTGATCCCTTTAAGATTTTAGATAGCATAGTTCTTCCACCAGTCGAAATTAATTCATCTGCACCTCTTAAAATCATTTCAATATCTTCCTGTGGTAACTCTTCTATTTCTCCCGTATCTAAAACAACTGGTACTCTATGTACCTTCCTACTCATCATTCTCCTCCAATGCCCATGGAATTGAATAATAAGCTTCATATATTTCATCCTCTATTTGCCAAATAACATCTTCTAAATTATGAAGAATATTTTTTAATCTATACTTCCACATCTCATATAACTCTTTATTATTACTTGCTGCTACTGTAGCACCATTATAAGCATTAGCAAGTGCTTCATAAAAATCTTCACTCATATCTCCATAGTTCATAGTAAATTCAGTTGCACATTCAGCAAAATAAAGTGCTAATTCTCCATACAATCTTCCACAATCATTTAAACATACATTTCTAAATTTTAATAATACTTGTTGCGCATTTTCAAGAGATAATCCTCTTCGAGAATTAAATGTTTTATTTAATTTCTTTTTATAAGTATTAAGTAATTGATCTCCATATGTATCTCCTAGTATTTTTAAATTAACACTTTGTTCTACAAATTGATTAGATATATATAAATTCATAATTAGATGAATAAGTTCATCTTCTGACATATCATGTAGCTTTTTATCTAATGATTTTACTGTTAATTTCTTTACCATTTTAACATCAGCTTTCAATAAAAAAATTTCTTCTATCTCTTTCAAAGTTTATCATTATTATAAGTAGTGTTCAATGCTATAAAACTAACAGTAACTATAAGACATCAACAATCTATAAATCTTTGCTTATCTAAGGCTATTTTAGTTTACTAAGTTTTCTATACTTTTAGCATATTTATGATAGACAAAGTTTTTATATTCTTTCCAATGAAATTAAAAATATTTTCTTTATATTTTCATTTAAATCATCATTAATTTCTACATAGCTTAGCCCTAAAGAATATTTGCAACCAATGCTGGTATTTCATCTTCTGTTAAAAACCACTTATCAAATTTAACGTAATCATATCCTCTTCCATTTACTTCTTCATATGTTTTATATTTTCCCCCATAGAACTGATATATCAAAGACTTTATTAATAATCCGCAAAACAATTGTGGCTCTACTTAATTTCACAGAAAGTTTTTATAGCCATATTTTCAAAAATCCCTACTGGATCATTCATGTATTTTCCTCCTAACATCTAATCCAATAACTCAATTTACGTTAACTAATCCGATGTTATAAGTTATAACCTCTTATTTTCGTAGTAACTATGTTTCCATATAATAAAGCTAGGCCTTTTCGAAAGTTAAGTTACTAATCACAACTTCCGAAAAAAACCGAAAACAAGCTGTCCACACATGAAATACTTAGGCTATATCCCAATATGCTCATAAGTGCTTATAAATCTCTATTATTATATAATCTATACCAATTTCATCCTTTCAATTATATGTATGCTAATTAGGCTATTTTTTTGTATACCCCCAATTTATATAAGTTTCTTTTGTGTAACAATGTTTCGAACCAGTGAGAATATTATTCCCAGTACTATGAACGGAAAATTGTGATATAGCACACATTATTGCCTTTTCCTTAAATGGAATGTGTATGCACTTAGCAGACCCTTCGCTGATTCTTTCCTTTAATGCTTTAGGCCATTTATTTTCTAATTCATCGTCAACTCCCCAAATAGCTCCATATCCAGTATAAGCAATAATTAAAGGTATTTTATAATAATCAACAGCTTTTTCTATTTCAAAATTGAGTAGTCCTCTATCATAATTTGTATCATCAGAAATAATTAGCAACATATTTTTTGAATTTTTCATTCTTTCCAACAAACGTTTTTGCAATGTTTGTTTTGAACTGTTATCCATAACTTGATAGGTTTTTAAATGACTATCACTAAAATTAAGTTGGTGATTACTTGAATTATTCCAACTTTTTAACAACGCATAGTATTTCAAATCTCCTTGTGTTGGATCAGTAGTTCCATTACCATCAAACGCAACATATGTTCCATTTCTATACACCATAATTATTGTCCTCCTATTTTATATTCATAATTGCAACCTGATTCTTTATATCATCTCTAATGACGATGTGTATATCACAATTAATTTCAGTTTTATTAAGTTTAAATGAATTTATTAAATATGATATCACATCATGTTGTTCCTTTTTTGTTCTTGACAATCCAGTACCAACAACTGGTATCACAACTGGAAATCCTTCTGATTCCTCATTACATGCTTCGACTAATTTTTGAACAGCCAAAGCATAATCCTGCATCGTAGTATGTGCTTTTAAATTACTATCAAATGTGCTCAATGCCCAAAGTAAAAAATGTTCATTATTATCTCCTGCTAAATCAATAACAGTTCCAACTGGAAATCTTTTTCGATTTCCAACAGGTTTTTTATTTTCACTTAAATATTCATATTCTTTATTTTTAAGCAATTGTTGTATTGTTGAATTTAATGAAACTTCGGTATATATTTCTTCCTCGTAAAAATGTTTAAATACTTTTCCATGAAGTGTACGCTCAGAAATAAGATGATTATCAATAATAGTATCAAAACACCTGTTTACAGGAATAACTATATTTCTACGTTCTTCTGGAACAAGAACTTCATTTTTATCAAATAAATCTCCATATTGTAAATATAATTTATGACCACTATTTGCATCAATAACAACATACCTCTTTTTTTTAATTAAAATTATTCCAACTATCAAAAAACAAACAATCAACAAGATTAAAAAAACTCCTAAACTAATTCCAATTCTTATCCAAATGTTAAGTGTATCTGACAATATTTCATCAAGCGGAACTAACGTTCCAATAAAGCCAAAAAAAGCATACAATCCGCCTATGACAGTTATTGCTATTTTAAAAATATACTTTCTATTTATCCATATTTGTTTCATAGACATCCTTCCTTTCATAAAAATACACTATTTCTTGAACTATATTTTTTTACTTTTGCTCTTTTTTCTATTTTTGAACTTTTATCGCATTATTCCTCTACTATTTTTCTTTTCCTGTAGGCAAGAGTATTGTTCTCTTTTCAAGCTCCTTAACGATATCTAAAACGCTTTATCCACCAAGATATAGTTCAAAAATTGATTTTTGCTGTTTCAATCAGGCTATTTTCAAATATCTTAATAGGTCTTTTACTTTCTTTAACACTAGAGTATACTCCCATGTATGATTCTTCTTCACTGATTCATTCAATGTATAAACAAGTATTTCATCATAGTGTATGTGTGATTTCTAAATCAACAATTCATGTAACCTATTTACTAGAAAAATAAAATAATCTTTAGAAGCAAAGATAACTCAATTGGCCATTGTTGTTCTAGATAGCGCCAATCCTAATTGTTTCCATTTTGCTTCTTGTCTATAGTAGTATATGACTAACATATTTATCAATGATTACTTGATATACAATGTTTGATAATGTAAATAAGTGTGGAATAACTGGTTTAGGTGTTTCTGATTTAAACATGACATCTATACCATTCTTTCTACAACAACGTCATTCATATGTTTTTTATAAATATCTTTTACATATATTCTTTCCTTTTAATCAATATTGTCAACTTTCTTTGTATATTTAAGTTTATCTAATTTAATATCAACTATTTTTTTATTTCTTCTTATCTCTAGTATATAAAATATCTTTAAACAGCTCTATTTCACATACGTTTTACTTCATTAAAAAGAGAAAATTAATCTTTAGAATAGGCTAGTTTTCACTTTTCGTACCAAACAGTTTCTTCTTTAAATATACATTTTTCACGCAAAAGAGCATTGTTGTCTACAATATTCATTGTCAGCTTTCAAACAGTCAATAGTATTGTTTAAAAATTCAATAACAATATTTTGAGATGTAATCATAGCTTTTAGTTCTTCAATAGATTGTGATGTTTTTGCAATTACCAAAGCTAAATTTTCAACTAAGCCTGCAGTAAAATTAGCCATCGAAAACACTTACATTTCACATATCTATCATACCATAAACAGGTCTATATTCCTATGAAAAGAGGAATTTACAATACAACTTGTAGATAGTTCATTTTAATGGTTTTAAATTGCTTAATAGACAATCATTCAAGTAATCACATAAAATTGTTGAAATGTAATTTTTCAAGCTTTAGATTCACTTCTAGGACATTTGAACTTTCCATTTATAAAACAGGATAAATCTATTACCTTTCCCTATACAGTATCTTCACAATTCTTGAATCTCTTTCACAAAAAAAGAAACACAGAATCAGAAAACGGATTAAAATTGAAAATATGTTGAACGATAGCTGATAAACCATCAATTTATTTGTGCATATCTATATAACCTACAACTATGTAGATATGTTCAGCTTTTGAAATATTTCTTATCATAACAGAGATTACAAGAGAAGTTCAATAGATGAATAAGGTATATTGGAATCAAGTTTGATTTTAACACTAGCTTTGCTAATAATTATTTTTTCATCATACTTGTCTATCAACAAACATAAAAACAATCTTATTTTCAAGTTCATTTTTATTATTTAAATGATTGTATAAAATACTTTTGATCTTTTGTTGACATTTGTAATAAGTTGATAATATTTTAATATTATTTCTTTCACAAAAATCTTGAATAGATAATTACTTCCTTTAAACTCTTTGATTTTCAAATACTAGAACTTACATTTTTCATTTTGAATTAATTTTTGTATAATCTTAGAGAATATAAAAAACTATAATATAGTTTGATAGTCTCCATATTCCATATTATAGTTTTGATAACTAAAAATAAAAATTCATGTAAATTTCATTGGCTACTGCCTGCTTTCCTGTTCAAAATCAAGCAGTAATTCAAATAAAAGAGATATCCTAACAACTTACGACAGCTGCCTATCCCCCATTAATAAATAAATCAAAAAATTTATTATAACTTTTTTCACTTAACTAATAAACCATTTGAAATCAAATATTCTTCATGTTCGTAATATATCATATTATAAAAACAATCTGCATCTTTTGGGTCTACAAAATCTAATGCTTGTTTTTCTACCATATTTGGCAGTTCTTTATATATTTTGTTACTGTTATATGCTTTTACAATATCAGGAAATAGACAAAGCGTCGATTCCGATAATTTTTGTATATAAATTATACACTTACTCTTATAGTTCTTTTCTATTGAATCTACATAAGCTATATATCCACGTATTTTATCATTCATAGTATAATCACCAGTAGCCACTTCATAATGTATCATTGCACGAATGCTTTTCTTGATTTCTTTAGGAGCCTTTAATAGACTGTCATTTATTGTAATACCTAGTACTACTCTGTGGCATTTAGGAGTCATGAAAATTGTTTTCTTTTGATTTAAACAAAAACCTTCATCTTCAACTATCTTTTTAATCATGTAATATATTTTTCTTAATAAATCTCTATCATCACAAGAAAAAGTTAAATCATCAGCATATCTTGTATATACAATATTTCTTTTATTACAATAGCCTGCTATCCTCAAATCTAATTTTCTACAAATCAAATTAGCAAGATAAGATGATGTAACTGCTCCTTGTGGCAATTCACCATCAACAGTACATATGTTTGTTAGTAAATTTGATACGTCTGAATTATATCCTATATTTGAAAAAACATAATATACTTTTTTTCGATTAATCGAAGGATAAAAATTCTTTAAGTCTAATTTTAATACGTATAAATTATTTTTATGTTTTTCAGCACAATATACCAGTGGAGAACCTTTACATTTTTCTTTCGTAAACCCATATGAATATTGTGATACTTTTATCTTATATAAGATATTTTTCAAAACCCATCTTTGAACTATTTTTAACGATAGAGAAGGTGCATTAATTTTCCTTTTATTACCATTTCTTTTTTCAATAAAAAAAGTTTTATATCTTCCTTTGGCATCCTCTTTTGTTAACCAATAAACAAGTTTTCTACTTAAACTTAATTCTTTAACCAAATCATCAAAGCAAGTCAACATTGGAAGACCTAAAGACTCAATAACTGTTTTATTACTATATTTTTTCATAAAATTAGCACCACTTTCTTACCTTAAATTTCTTTATCTCCAATCAATGGAGGAAGTTCACTGTCGTGGAGTTTCTCCATTGATTGGAGCAACTCTATGTTTGTTAATTTTCTTAGGAAGACGAACCATCTTCCGTAAACAGATATGTAAGATATATATCTGTAACGATCTAAGAAAGCAGCGCTAATAATATTGACTATACATAATTTTCAATCTTATTTTATCAATAGCTCTTGTCCTATTTTCTAAAGAAACATATGATAAAAGAAGACTTGCAAAATCATATCCTTTATCTGTAAGTTTATATTGGATTACTTTCTCACTGGGCTCTTCTTTTTTTATCAAACCCTCTTTAAATAATCTTTTTATTGCAGATGAATAAATAATATCAAATTCTTCTATATTGTACTTCATTTTATACAATTTTTTTAAATTATCTACTAACATCTTTACACTTAATTCTTGATAGAAATACAACAATAAAATTATAAAATAATATTGACCAGAAATCAAGTTTAAGTCTTTGATTTTCGACTCTTTCCTTTTATATCCTAAATACCTAAATCTATTTTTCAAATACTTTTTAATCTTGTCTATAGCTTCATCAATATTGTGATTGAAATATATTATGCTATTTTTATTTTTCATTCGAACATGCTCTACAGGCCCCAGCCTAATAAAACTTTTGGTATTTTTATATTTTGTTTGCAATAAAATTACAACTTTTTCTAATGTATCACTATTGTTAACAAATGCTCCTAATTCTGTGAAAGAACCAGGACTTTCGCAAACAATCAAGATTATATCGCTGTTGTTTGCCAAAAACTTTTCTAATGTAAGTAGATCATATTTCTTTCTATTAAGCATCTCCATGAACATATCTTCTGGATATAGTATCGATAAATTAGAATTGTCTTCTAATTTACTCCTGATAATATCCCTATAAGATATTTTTTCTTTTGTACTTGCCGCACCACATAAAAAAAGATCAATGTTCCCGTGCTGTATGTTGCAAAATACTTCATTATATATTTCATTTACAATATCAAAATTTTCCATCAATAATTTTTTCTCCTTTTCATAGAAAAATACTATTTACTTAAAAACCTCAAAATGTTGCACACATCTTTTTTCATTTTTACTTTTTCTAATGTTAAATGCTTCATATTTTATTTTAATTTTTCTACTTCATTATGAGCATATATATTAGCAAGACTAAATCTTTCTTTATTTCTAAGAACTACACGATATGTACTTTGAAGTTGTATTTAAATTCTATATACTTATTTAACATTTTATAAGTTTTTTACTCTTAAGACTTGTAACTTTTTTCTGTTTCCCAATCTCATCTTCGTCAAACTTGAACTTTATATTAACCTGTCCGCCCAACTTATTGTGTAGAAGAAAAAAGCATCAGCATCTTTTTATGAATAGTATAATTATATTATATATTTTAATCCTTACAACATCGTAACATCAAGTATTAAGTAATAAATATATGGTATATTCAAAAACAACAGTAAATAATTTCTTTTTTTCCCCCCCCTCAATACTTCCACATCATATCAAACAATTATCTAACTACTTAATTGCTAAAATAATATCACTCTATCCATCTCATAAATTATTTTTTCATTCCATTTTTACTAAATATCAATAATTTTAAAAATTATCTTAATTAACCATATGACACATCTTATTAAATAAAATTTAAACCGTAATTTTACAAGTAAACTAATGGTTTTTATATTTATAAATTCAATGTATATTCATTACCTGTTTCAGATGGTCAATTAAGAAAATTATTAATATTTGACCTCATTATTAATTTATACACAATTATTTGTTCATTTTCATTATCATACTTATTTTAAAACAATTACAAAAATAGCCAATGGGCTTCCCATTGGCTATAGTTTGTTTATTTGTCTTCTTTTTTCTTCATTAGAACTTTTATAATTTTCAGGAAGAGTTACTTTAATAGATTGAATACCTAATAGTTCCATTACTACATGAATATCCATACAACTTCTTAAACATCTTTCCTTATACATATTCCTTAAATATTTAAAAGTTGTTTTAAAATCAAGATGATCACCTATACGATCTAAACCTCTTTGAAACTTCGTGACATCACTAGGGTGATGTCTATTAGAGGTTAGAAAGCAATCATCACTTTCTTTATCTTTTAAATATTCACTTAAATAAAAAAATAAATCTTTAGGAATAGAAATATCTCTCAAAATAGGCCATTCAACATCATATATATCATAAACAGTTTTAGATCCCTCTTCATCATTTTTTATCCTTTGTGTTCTTTTACTTATATGAATCAATTGTTTATCTAAATCAACATCTTCTACCTTTAAAGCACTTATTTCACCTATTGTCATACCTGTATCCATAGCAAGTAAGATACTTAAACATATATCATTTCTTTCTTTCATACAGTATTGATGTAACTGATAAAACTGTTCATCTGTTAAATACTCATTTTCCTTTTGTACATCCTCTATTTTAATTAAAGAAAAATGGGGCTGTAAAGAAACCTAACCTTTTGGATTAGGTTCATCAGCCTCTTTTTTTAGCTTTTTTCTATTTACTTTATTCGATAATCTTTTAGCACTTGGTTTTTTCTTTGTTTCTGGTTGTAAATCATTAGGTGCAATCCAAAATTTATTTTTTGATTTTGCATCATAAAATTTAAATAGTTTTCTAATATTCAAACCTAGACAAACCATCATAAATTCCGTCGATACCTTATCCAGACTTGTCCTTGTAAATCTATCAAAGGGCATATCTTGTTTTATCATTCCAAATGTTCCTTCTACTTGGATACTTCGATTTACTCTCAATTCGATTCCTTTAGGAGATAATAAATTTTCTTCTGATTGGTTTATATATTTTTGAAGTTCTATTACAACTTCAAATATTTTAAAATTTTCTTCCTTTTTGTTCATCCATCTCTTACAGTAATCTTTAAAATCACAGGAATTGCATCCGTCTATTCTAAAGAATGTTGAATTTGATTTTTTTTGATGCCTATTATCTAATTTTACAATATGACCGATATTGCCATTTAAGCATCTAATAGCTGTTTCATTTATCAATACATATTGTGATGGATTTCTTCCGCTTATATTTCCTTCCCAAGAAAAATATTTGACATAGTTTCCAATGTTATGGTCATGTAAGTACCGATAATTATTTAATGAACCATATCCTGAATCAGCACATAGATATTTTGGATAAATACTGTAGGATTCATAAAATTTATCTAAAGCAGGTATCAAATCTTTCAAATCGGATCTTGATTGAGAAACATAATATGTAGCAATCAGCCCTTTACAAACGATAATTTGTGTATTGTATGCAGCATGTGTATTCGTTCCCAATCCAGAATAATAGTCTCTTTTCAAACACATAGCAGTAGCATCATGATTTGTTTTGTAGTATGAATTTCTATCTGGTCCACATATTTTCTCCTTTTCTTCATATTCTAGTGATTTTATCAAAGCAGATTTTAAAAATTCATAATCCTTAAATATTTCCTTATTTGATTTATCAGATATATCTATGTTTGAAATCAAATTATTAAATTTTGTGATTTTGTCTGCAATAGTAGTAGCCGGTATGATTCCAGTTTCAGGAACATTTCTACTCAATTCATATTTTGATAATATAATCCTTATTTTATCACTCAACTTTTGATGGTATTTTGTTGGCTTCCAAACAAACTTATACTTATTTGCATCAGCTTCAAACTTACTGCCATCTAAAAAAGCTGTATTAAAATCTATATTACATTCATCTCTAATAGCATCAGTTATCTTACTGAATAGACTATCACGATTTGGAACAATAAACTCATTATAGAATTTACCAATAGAAGTATGCGAAGGGATAGCGCCATCCATAATATTTATAGCTCTTAGATCAAATTTACAAAAAGTTTCCATATCTCTCAATGAGGTATATCTAAATGCATACGCATAAGCAATTAAAACTATTAGCTTGTGTCTGTCAATTAAAGGTCTGCCACCTTTGTGATATTCTTTTGAATAAACATCATCTATTAAATCAAATACTCCAGATTTCTTAAAGATATTAAATAATTTATCTATTTTTTCCATTTCCTTCGCTCCAATAGCGTAGGAAGGTATAAAAAATACATTACGTGTGATAGAATACATATGTAATTTATTATGTGAACAGTAATATATTACCAAAAAAGTAGCTCCAGGTTCGATTCCTCGAGCTACTTTTTGCGTTAAAATAAAAAAAGCTATAAAGAATGCCTAATCCAAAAGATTAGATTTCTTTACAGCCCCTTTTTTTGTTATATTAATTCTTTATCATATCAAAATATTTGTTTTTTAGTTATAATATAGTTAGGTGATAAATATGTACAAAAGTTTTCAAATAAAATCAAATTATGATCAACTAAAATTAGATGGCATTATTATTTCTTGTGAAAATCCAAAAGGAATTGTACAAATTTCTCATGGTATGTGTGAGCATAAAGAGAGATACATCAACTTTATGAATTTCTTATCAAATCAAGGTTATTTATGTATTATTCATGACCATCGTGGACATGGAAAAAGTATAAAAGACAAAAATGATTTGGGGTATTTTTATGATAATGGTCATCTAGCAATCGTTGAAGATCTCCATCAAATTACTTTGATGATTAAACAACAATATCCTCATCTCCCACTCTATCTTTTAGGACATAGTATGGGATCTTTAGTCGTGCGCTGTTTTTGCCAAAAGTATGATCAAGATATTGATGGTTTAATTGTTTGTGGAAGTCCTAGTGATAATCCTCTTGCTCCTATAGGAATAAAAATAGCTCGTATCTATTCAAAAGTCAAAGATGATCATTATCGTCCTCAATTAATTCAAAATTTAAGTTTTCAAGCTTTTAATAAAAGGTTTCATACAGATATTCCTAACAGTTGGATTTGTAGTGATGAAAATATTGTAGATTCTTATAACAAAAATCCTTTATGTTATTTTACCTTTACCGCAAATGGCTTTGAATCTCTCTTTAATCTTGTAATAAATACATATCATAATGAAAACTGGACAATGTCTAATCCCTCTTTACCTATTTTATTTATTGCTGGTAAAGATGATCCTTGCATTACAAATGAAGTAAAATTCAACAAAGCTGTTTCCAACATAAAATCTAAAGGTTATATGTGTGTAGATTCCTATCTTTTTGAAAATATGCGTCATGAAATTTTAAACGAAAAGCAAAATCAGCTTGTATATCAATATATATTAGAAAATTTAAACGCATGGCAAACAAATATATAAAAATTGTAATTTGAAATACTTATTAATCATTTAGATTATTTTTCATTTTCGTATCTATTAAAATCATACCGTAATATAATAAGTTAAATAAAAATGACTTGAAAGTGATGATTAAGATGAACAAAGAAATAAATAATAATCTTCCTCTTAATATAATTGATATCTTTAACGCTTTGAGAAATAACTTTAGCAAAATTTATACAGTTGATCGACAAACAAAAAGTATTACCATTTATCGTTATAAAAATTTAAACATGGTTGATGAAGAATTCCCTAAAGATGTTCTTTCTTTTGAAGAAGAAATAAAAAAATATATTGATAAATATGTTTTAGGAGAAGATAAAGAAGCTCATGTTTCAACATCCTCTTTTTATCGTCACTATAAAGATAAATATGACGTGATGAATGATAATTATAAAAGGATCTTAAATCAATATATGCATAGTAGTCAAAATCACAATTATGAAGATGTCTTCATTAATTTATTTAATATGAGTAAAGAGCTTCATTATTTAAAAAATTCTTTTGATTATACCGGTATTAATTCTTTAGGAGATTTTATCTACCAATATTCCTATAATACTGTTATTGAGATGTGTAAAATAAAAAACATCCAATTTGAAGATAAAGATCTTCTTTTATTAGATGTTTTTTGTGGTGGCGCTTCTATCATGTACCAACATTATATTCTTGGTAAGTTTGATTTATCTCCTCAACAAGCTGGTAAAACACTTTATCAAATGTTTCCTGACGTTTTTAAAATTTCATGGTAAAAATCAATTACTTTTTATTTTCTTTTAAAATTTGATGCTCTTTTAATAATTTTTCAATAACCGTTCCTTTAATACTTCTTATTAAAGGCTTTTTGATTATATTTAAAGGACCTAAATTCATCTCTAAGGGTGATTTACCATCCATTAATTTTACTGAACTGTCTAAAAGTTCTCGAATATCATAAACACTGCCCCATACTTCTGGAACACCTCGATCAACACCTAATAAACCATAAACAGCTTCCATCGCTGTTCTTACCGAATATTCTGTAGTAAATACAGTATCTCTTGGTGTATGTGCAAATTGTCCTAAAAAGGCAAAATTAATTGCATCTTTGACAATAACATCCGGACGATCTTCTTTTCTTCTTGGCATAAAAAAAGCTGTAATATAAGGCATCATAGTTGGTATACAGATAGCACTGTTGGTTGCATAGTCTTCTATTAATTCTTCTGGAACACCAAGGTGATACAACCATTCCATGGTAATTTCTTTTCCTGTACAATCTTTCATTGGCTTTTTAACATAATCTCCTATTGTATCAGTAAATAATCCATAAACCCACACACAGACTTTATCTTTATCTTGTTGTTTAAATTGGCCTTGACGATTAATGGTCCAACTTAAAAGCCATGATGAATCTTGACAACTGACAATTCCTCCTGTTACAACATGTCCAGTACGAGGATCTCTTTTACAAATATTCGTAATATAGGGAATAATCTTATCATCTAATGTTGTAACTGTTGCCGATTCCCAATTTGTTTTTTGAATATCACTACAGAATTTTTCAGGATGACCAAAAGATTTATCTTGTTTAGCAATATTTTTCCATAAATTCCAGCAGCCACTTGTTCGTATTTCTGCATTTCCATTAGGAGCATGATTTTGATCTCCATAAATTGTACCCTCTGTACAACTTCCATTGGTAATAAAAACCAAATCATTTTCGCTAAGGGAAATTCTTTTTTCTTTTCCTTTTACGTTACATTCAATCGTTTTAGCAACTTTTTTATCAGGTTTAATATCAAATAAAACATTCGTTACCTCTGTGTTAAATTGAAAATCAACCCCATGTTTTTCAAGATACTTTTGCATTGGTAAAATAAGTGATTCATATTGATTATAACGCGTAAATTTTAAAGCGCTAAAATCAGGTAAGCCCGAAATATGGTGAATAAAACGTTGAAAATAAAGTTTCATTTCTAAAGCACTATGCCAATTTTCAAAGGCAAACATGGTACGCCAATACATCCAAAATGTTGAATTAAAAACTTCTTCATCAAAAACATCTTCAATCGTTTTATCATAAAGATCTTCATCTTTTGTCATAAACAGTTTCATGATTTCCATGCAACCTTTTTGACTTAAATTAAATTGTCCATTGGTTTTAGCGTCTTGTCCCCTGTTAATGATTGCACGACATAAAGAATAATTTGGATCCTCTTTATTAAGCCAATAAAATTCATCTAATACACTGGCATCTTTGATTTCTAGTGAAGGAATACTTCTAAATAGATCCCATAAACATTCAAAATGATTTTCCATTTCACGACCACCACGCATGATATAACCTCTAGAAGGATCAAAAATACCATCACAGGCACCACCAGCAATATCCATTGCTTCTAAAATATGAATATTTTTTCCAGGCATTTGTCCATCTCTTACCAAGAAACAAGCTGCCGCTAAACTTGCTAGACCACTTCCTATTAAATATGCATTTTTATTTTCAACATTTTCTGGTTTTTTAGGTCTGGCAAAAGCTTCATAATTTCCATTTGTATAATAAATTCCTTTATCATTTTTATCATACTTTCCTAATTCTGTATTTCGATACGTATTTACCTTTTCATCCTTTTTATTATTCTTTACTTTTTTAGCAACAAGGACTGCTGATGAAACGGCCGTCGCTGTTGTTGCAGCAATCGTTAAACTTTTACGATTCATAAACAACTCCACCTTTCTTTTTACACTTCAATCATAGCATTCCCTTATTTTAGATAAAATTTACAATAAAAAAGAAATGATAAATTTTTTATCATTTCTTCCTATTTGTAAAGTTTTGTATCGATAAATCGATTGTTCCTAATACCGTCATTTCTAAATCATCTAGAATCATTTGATAATCTTCATCCATTCCCGAATCAATCCAATCCAACATTACACCAACAAACCCATATTTATAAAAATGAGCAATAAAATCCTTTTGTTGATTTAAAATAAAAATATCTTTACTTCTTTCTTCAACAACAGATTCTATCAATTCATGAACAAGTTTGAATCATATCTTTTCAATTTTATCTCGAGAAATATCATGATAGACATTTAGAATAAATGGTTTATTAATATAAACCGCTTCAAAAATATTAGAAAGTCCTTCTTTCCAATGTGCATAATCTTTCTTTTCATTCAAAGCTTTTCGAGCATCTTCTATTAAAATCCATTCTGTTAAATCATACAAATCTTGAAAATGATAGTAAAAAGCCATGCGACTTATATGGCATTTATCCGTAAGATCTTTAATCGTTATTTTATGAAATGTTTTCTCTAATAAAAGTTCTTTAAATGCATCTTCTAATTGTAATTTTGTTCTATTTGACATATTTATCAATTCCTTTAAACAATCTTTTACTTGTTTTGGTGGATTCTTCTTATAAAGCAAACCATAAGGCATCTGATAGTCCCATTCAACTGGTAAAGTAATTAAAGAAGGATGGATATTATCCCAAGCATCCAATGTTAATAAAAGACAGCCCTCTTCTTCACAACGATTAAAAGTATCTAAATCATAAAAATAACCAACATCCTCTAAAATAATTTGAGGATAGAATGTTTGCATATCCTTTCTAAAATCATCAAGATTTAAACAATCTCCACTGCTGACACATAAAAGTTTTTCATTATATAAATCCGTAATTGATGGTTTTTCCTTTTTTGCAAGTGGATGACTTCTAGGCAGAGCTACACAAACATTATAAGTTCCTAATTGTTTGCAAGAAGCAAAAGAAAGAATTGGATTTGAATTAAACGCACCAATTAAAAAATCAAATTTTGTCCCTAATGATTGATACACTTCCATAATTTTATCATAATCATCTTCATAAGGAACAACACGCAATTTATAACGTTGAGATAAGGTTGGTATACTATGACATAAATCAATATGAATCATAGAAGATGTTTTCTCTTGGATTTTATTTAAATAATTATCTAAATTTTCGATAAGTATTTTAGCTTCATCATAAACTTTTTGTCCCTATACTGTCAATTTAATGCCACGATGGGTACGATTGACTAATTTTACATGGAGATGTTCTTCTAATGCATTTATTTGTTTCATGACACTTGCTGGTGTAATATACATCTTTTGCGCCGCTTTAGAAAAACTTCCCAATTCCACTACATAGACAAAGGTTTTTAAAAGAGGATTATACACGGTATCTTTCAGTATTTACTTTTGGTAAATACATTGTATCCTAGATGGTTATTCTAATTAATAGAGAATAATAACGCTATTAAAAAATATTTAGTAGAACGTCATCCTCATGATTGTTATATGCTCGCTTCTAAACTTCCAGTTTTTTTTATTCAAAAGGAAGAAGTTGTCCAAATTTTTAATCAACAATTAGAAAACTGTGGTGTTGAATATTTTGATTATTTCTTATTACACAATATGAATATTCATCATTACAATAGTGTTGTTAAAAGCTGTAAAATGTTTGAACATATGCAAGAATGGAAAAAAGCAGAAAAAATTAAACATATCGCTATTTCTTTCCATGATAGTGCCGATGTTCTTGATTTGATTTTAAGCGAACATCCAGAAATTGAAGCTGTTCAAATTGCTTTAAATTACTATGATTGGAATAGTGCATTTATTCAAGTAAAAGCATGTTTTGAAGTTATTAGAAAATATCAAAAACAAGTAATTATTATGGAACCTGTTAAAGGTGGTATGCTTGCCAATCCGCCAAAAAATAGTAACTTAACAGCAGATGCTTCTCTTGCCTTACGTTTCTGTGGAGAATTAGATGGGGTTCTTGCTATTTTATCAGGAATGTCTAATTTGACACAAGTCAAACAAAATATTGAAAGCATGAAAGACTTTCAACCTTTATCAAATGAAGAAAAAGCATACATTGAAAAATTAACTGTTGCTTATAAACAAGGTGGACCTTTAGGAAATATTGATTTTAATCAATACAAAGATGTTAAACCTCATGGTATTTCTTTAGCCTCTCTTTTAGAAACTTATAACAGTTGCATGATTTAACCTAATCCAGGATTTGCGGCTGAACTTAATTATTACTCAATTGAAAAAGCTAAAAATCATTTATTATTAAAAGATTCAAGCTTAGAAGTAGAAGATGAAAAGTTAAATCATCTTATAAAAGAAGCTGATGAATTTTTAGCAAGTCATTCATTTGCAAATTATAATAGCAAATTAAAATAGAGTTCAATTCAATTTGAACTCTATTTTTCTTAATTGATTGCTTCTTTTCCTGTTTCCCCTGTACGAATACGAAGAGCACTTTTTAAATCAAAGCTGATGATCTTACCATCTCCAGGATGTCCTGTATAAGCTGCTTTTTGAATAGCTTCAATTGTCTTCTTTTCCCAATTTTCATCACTTACAACAATTTCAAATTTAATTTTAGGAAGCATATTAATTTCAACTTCTTGTCCTCGAACAATTTCAAGATATCCTTTTTGTTTACCACAGCCCATCACTTGACAAATTGTAATTCCATGAACTTCAATTTCTGAAAGTGCTTCTTTAACATCTTCTAATTTTTCTTCACGTACAATCGCTTCTATTTTAATCACTTTCCATTCCCCCTAATCTAAACCATTAAATGACGGATAAGCTGTTTCATTGTGCTCAGATAAATCTAAACCTACTTGTTCATCACGTTTTTCAACTCTTAAAGGTGTAAACAAACGAACAAGTCCAATACAAATAAGTGTTCCTACAACAGCTACAACAATTGTTACTAAAATACTGATTACTTGTACAATAAATAGGTGTGTATCACCAAAGAATAAACCATTCCACTTAGCTACTGAATTAATAGAAGTTTGAGTAAACAAGCCTGTCGCAAGTCCTCCCCAAACACCACCAATACCATGACAACCAAAAGCATCTAAAGCATCATCATAATCAAATTTTTGTTTAACTTTAGAAATCATAAAATAGCAAATTGGGCTTCCTACAAAACCAATGATCAATGAAGCCCAAACAGGTACAAAACCTGCTCCTGGCGTAATAGCGACAAGTCCTACAACAAGACCTGTCACACACCCTACAAGTGTGGGCTTTTCAGCCATAAGAATATCCATCATCATCCAAGAAAGCATACCAGATGCTGCAGAAATAGCTGTTGTCGCAAAAGCATGAATGGCAAGACCATCCGCTTTTAAAGCACTTCCGGCATTAAAGCCAAACCATCCAAATAAAAGTAAACTTGCACCTAAAACAACAAAAGGAATATTATGGATACGATAATTGGCTTTTCCATAATCCTTTCTCTTTCCTAAAACTAAACACAAAACAAGTGCGCTTACTCCTGAAGAAATATGAACAACATTTCCTCCAGCGAAATCAACAGAACCTATTTTAGCAAGAAATCCCCCAATTCCCCACACCATATGTGCCATTGGATAATAAACAAGCGTAGACCAAAAAATAATAAATAAAAATAAAGCTTTAAATTTCATTCTTCCAGCAACTGCCCCTGTAATTAAAGCTGGTGTAATGATTGCAAACATCATTTGAAACATTGCAAAGCCCAAATCAGGAATTGTTGAAGCATACTCTCCAACTTTACCAGTAAGACCAACAAGTCCTAAATGACTTAAATCACCAATAATACCTAAATGATCCACTCCAAAAGCAAGTGAGTAACCAAATAAAACCCACATAACCGTCGCAATACCAATTACAAAAATAGATGTCATCATCGTATTGACAACATTTTTTCTTCGAACCATCCCGCCATAGAAAAAAGCAAGGCCTGGTGTCATCAAGAGTACGAGTGCACTACAAATCATCATGAATCCTGTATCCCCTGTATCAATCATGTCAATTCCCCCTATTTCATGAATTTGTTATACAGTATAAATGATTATTTATTATCATGCAAGTATTTTATTACCAAAGTGTATCTATATAAAGAAAAAACTTGAGCAAAAATACTCAAGTTTTCCTTTTAAATTTATTGATATTTCCATGCATTTGATTGCATTTGCATATCAACCATATGTTTATAAATCCCCTTTTGTTGTTTTAATTCTTGTGGCTTCCCTTGTTCAGCAACAACACCCTCTTTTAAAACAACAATTTTATCAACACCATCTACTGTTCTCATTCGATGCGCAATAACTAAAACCGTTTTATTTTCAATTAATTTAGAAATAGATTCTTGAATCAATGATTCATTATCTACATCTAATGAAGCTGTTGCTTCATCCATTAAGATAATTGGAGCATCTTTTAAGAAGGCTCTAGCAATAGAAATTCTTTGTCGTTGTCCTCCTGATAATTCAGAACCATTTTCACCAATCATTGTATTCCATTGATCAGGCATTTTTTCAACAAATTCATCACAATGCGCTAATTTTGCTGCAGCAATCACTTCTTCATCGGTTGCATCCTTTTTACCAATACGAATATTTTCCATAACTGTGTTATTAAATAATGTGACATCTTGAAAAACAATTGAATAAAGTTCTAATAATTTTTCAGGTTCAACCTTTGAAACATCCATTCCCCCAACGGTAATCTTTCCTTGATTAATATCATAAAAACGTGCAGCAAGTCGTGAAATGGTTGTTTTACCACCACCACTTGGCCCAATTAATGCTGTGACTTCTCCTTGTTTTGCGACAAATGATACATCTGATAATACTTTTTCTTTTTGATTATAAGAGAAAGCGACATGATCGAATACAATATCATAACCTTCATTTGTAAGAGTGTCCACACCTGTTTGTTCATCGTGTGATAAAATTTCATCCATACGTTTACAATTTGTATCAAGACTAATCATTGCAGATAAGTTTTGTAAAGAAATTTGTAAAGGCTCATACATACGTGTTACAACAAGTAAAAACATAAAGAATGTAAGAACTGTGATTTCACCTTTGACTAATAAATAATTTCCTACGAGTGCAACTGTTCCCATACCAAGTTTTAAAATCATTTGAGCACTGCAAACAAAAGCCGCATTGGTAAATTCCGCAAAGATAGCATGATTTTCTACAGCTTTGATTTTTTTATTAAGAGATTCCATATACGTATCACACATATTATTCGATCTTAAATCTCTTAATGTTTCTAAACCTTCTTGAATACCATCTAAACAATTAATACGATATTCATTGGTTTTTTCATGTGTTTTACGTAATGCTTTTCTTGAATAAAGAACAATCGCAAAAGCAATAGGCATCACCCAAACAGCAGCAAGTGCCATACGAAAATCAAAGAAAAATAAACTCATGACAATAATTGTCGTTGAAATCATGGCTCCTATTAATTCAGGAATCCAATGAGAACTTGCTGTTTCTAAAAGAGCACAGTCAGACATAATCGTATTTGTAAGATCCGCTAAATCTTTTTTACCAAAATAAGATAAAGGAAGTTTTCTTAACTTTTCTGCAAGTGTACGACGTCTAACACCACTTTCAATATATGTTGATAAAAAAGTAGCACGATATTGAAATGTTGTCGTTAAAGCAATACAAATCAAGATTACAACACTCTCAACACTAAAGAAAGTAAGTTTTTCTTTAGGTAATTGTTGATCTAATAAATAAGATGATAATACATAAAGTAGTCCCACAGGGAGCATTAAAACAAGATTAGAAAGTGTCACTGCCACAAAGGCTCTTATCATGTCTTTTGCTCCTTTAGAAGATAAAGCATATTTATGTTTTAATTTTTCAATCATTATTCTTCGTCCCCTTTTTGTACTTTCCATTTTACAGATTGATTATATTGATGCCACATATGTTCATAAACACCTTTTGTTTTTAATAATTCTTCATGCTTACCACTTTCAACAATACGTCCATTTTCTAATACATAAATACAATCCGCATTTATAATCGTTGATAAACGATGAGCAATCATGACAACCGTTTTATTTTTTGAAAGTTTTTCAAAGGCTTTTTGAACAAGTACTTCATTATCAGGATCAGCAAAAGCCGTTGCTTCATCTAAAATAAGAATTGGAGCGTTCTTTAAAAAAGCTCTAGCAATAGATAATCTTTGACTTTCTCCCCCAGAAACATAAACACCTTTTGAACCTATAACTGTATGAACTCCATCAGGAAATTTATCAATAATATCTTGACATTGAGCATCCTTTAAAGCTTGAATGACTTCTTCATCGCTTGCTTCTGGTCTTGACATACGAATATTTTCTAAAATACTCATTTTAAGTAAACGACTATCTTGGAAAACATAAGAGACTTGATTCATTAATTCTTTTTGTTCAATATCTTTAACATCAACATGTCCTATTTTAATACTTCCTTCATTTACATCCCAAAAACGAGAAATAAGAGAAGCTACAGTTGTTTTACCACCACCACTTGGTCCAACTAAAGCAATATGTTCTCCTGCTTTAATATGCATACTTAAGTTGTCAATGGCTTTAGTAGAAGCATCTTGATACGTAAAGCTGACATTTTCTAAATCAATAGAAGCATCACTTGGTACTTGTATTTGTTTACTTTCAGGTAAAGGTTGTACATTCATAATTGAATTCATACGATTTAAAGCATCTTCTACAAGCATTTGCGATTCACCGGCATAAGCTACTTTCATTAAAGTCGTTGTTAAAATAGAAGTAATTAAAATATAGAAGAATAAATTTAAAATAAATTGATCAGTAATTTGATTTCCTGCAAACAAATAAGCAGCAATAATCAAAGCAGCAAAGATACCATTAGCAAAAGTTGTAAAACAAACCATTGGTTTCATCATACTCTTTGTATAATCCAACGTCCATTTTTCATATTCATCTATTGCTTCTTTAAATCTTTTAAAAGAGAAAATTGTTTGTCCAAAAGTTTTAACAACCGGTACCCCTCTTACATATTCAACTGCTTCTGATGACATAGTCTCCAAAGCATTTTGATATTGTTTCATATCTTCTGCCATCTTTGGTCCCATCATTGCTTTAAACATCAAGACAAAAGCAATAATTGCTGGAATAAGACTCATTAAACCTAAACGCCAATCAAAGATTGCCATCATAATAAGTAAACCAATTGGTGTTGCTTTAGAAACAACTTTATCTGGCACATTATGTGCTAAAAATGTTTCTGTTGCCGCACTTGATTCCATCACAATTTTTCTGATTTTTCCACTTCCTTGACTTTCAACATAGCCTAAAGAAAGCTTCATAATGTGTTCCATCATTTTCGTTCTCATTGTCGCTTGTACTCTAAAGGCCGCTTTATGCGAACACATTAAGGCTGCGATATAAAAGACCATTGCAAGTAAAGCGAATAAAACAGCATGCCATCCATAGCTTTTAATATGGATTGCTTCATTGAAGTTTGGTCTTACTTCTAATACCTCTTTGAGGATACGCCACATATCATAAAAAGGAACTAAAGCAATAAAAGCACTAATAGCAGCTAAAATACATGAAGCATAAACGTAATACTTATGATTCCCTGCAAAGTGCATCAACTTCGATAATGTACTTTCTTTCTTTTCTTTCATAAAATCCCTCCTGTTAGTTAGTTTTTGCTAACTTTTGATGTTAACTTTAGACAGGTTTCCCTGTCTATTTACTCATCAATCCCCATAACTGCTTTCCAGCCAGCAACATTAAATAACTTTGTGCTATTCATAAATGATTGAGCTTCTTTATAAGAACAATCATGTGCAACAAGTTCATACATCGTTTGCCATCCTGCCTGGCAAAATACATGAATAAAGAATGGATCTACTGTAAAACCTTCTTTACCATATTTATCAACAAGCTCTTGGTAATAGGATTCTTCGATTTTTCCAAGTTCATCTAAAAAATGTTCATATTGAGAACCGGTAGAACAACAAAAAATCAATTTAAACTCTGTAAAATGTTGATAAATATAATCTAAAACAAAATCTGTTCCTTCCTCTCCTTCATAATTAGCTTGATTAAGATCAGGACTATAAGTTGCTTTTTGAATACTCTCAAGATAAATTTCCATCAACCCATCCGCTGTTTCTTTGACGATTGTTGAAAACAATCCCTCTTTATCTTTAAAACGAGTATAAATAGAATTTGTACTGACCCCACTTTTGGCAGATATATTTCTTAAACTTGCTTTCATAAATCCTTTTTCTAAAAATTCTTCTGTTGCACTTTTTAATAGGTTTTCTGTAACACCTACGGTTTCTTGCCTCATAGATTGCCCCCCATCATTAAATAACATTGTTATTATAACACCGTTATTTTAAAACCGTCAATATTCTATCGCTATATTCTTTCTACCAAAAAGATGATATAATTATAGATAAGGAGGCATTTCTATGACTTATAAAATTGCTTTTTTCATCTGATTGGCTTTTTGAAATTGCCCAAAAAAAACAAAATGCGATCAATCAATTTTTAAATGATTATCAAGATATATCCATTGATATGTTTGAAATCTTTGGAAATTACGGTCTTGTTCACCCTATGGATAGCTTATTAGAACTCTATAAGCTTCCCGATATTAAAGATTATGACGTTTTGATTTTTCAAACAAACTCCAATTTTTATAAAGATTATCGCCAACAAATGATTGATGAAGCTCATAAATATCATATTCCTGTTGTTTCTATTAACGATCCTATTAAAGATTGCGTTTATGTAGGAACAGACAATCAACAAGCCATTTATAAACTTACTCAAACAATTTTAGCTGAAAAAAATTGTCAAAAAGTAGCTTATGTTTCTGGACCTATGTCTTCAAGAGAAGCACGACTTAGAAAAGCAGGCTTTTTACAAGCAACTAAAGATTTAGAAGATATTCAAATCATTGAAGGTGCGAGTTGTGGTTATCCAACAAATGAAAAAGATAATTTTGAATTAAAAAAAGAATATTTATCTTATACTTATCATAGTAATTGTTTTTTTGAATCAACAGAACGTTTAGAAACACTCTTATCTCAGACATCTCATTTTTATGATTTATTTGATATTTTTGAAAAAGAATCACAAAATTTTGGATATAAACAAATTTATCTGGTTATGAATTCAAAATATATTGATGAAATGTCTGAAAATATTATTCATTTTTCTGATAAAATGTATTTAATGGGTATGACTTATCACAAAAATTCACCTGATGAAAAACATATCTATCAAGAATTTTCTAAAAAAGAAGTTCTTCCTCAAGAATATAAATCACGTTATATGATTTATACTTATTTAAGTAATAATGGTGTCGCTATTGGTTATTTAGCTTTTGATAATTACTCAAAAAATATTTCTATTAATTATATGACAATTATCTTAAAACTATTAGGTCTTACTATTGAAAGTATGCAAAAAAAACATGTTTTAAGTTTATTAAACAAGGAATTAGAAAATCTTTATGTTAAAGATTCATTAACCCATCTGAAGGTAGTGGGTTTCCGCCTATGGCAAACGAAAGGATTTAATTTATGAATCAACTAGAAAAAAACTTTATTATCAACTCATTGAAAAAGATCAACAAGCATTGATTTATTTTATTGATATGGATTTTATGAAAAAAACAAACGATCTTTATGGACATGATATGGGTGATAGTGCTATTAAAGAAATTGCTTCTATTATTTTAAAAGTCATTTCTAAAGAAGATATTGCGATTCGTTATGGTGGTGATGAATTTATTATCATTACCAATTATTCATCGAAAGATCTTTCTACAAAAATAACTGATGAAGTGTTTTCTTTTTTGAATACCCACATTCCACAGGTGATTATCAAAATAAGAAATGATAGTTTAAATTTTCTTGGCTTTTATGTGTAAAAATGATTTCAATAATTGGATTGACCTGTTGATTATGGGTAATTTAATCAAAATTAATTATATTAATTACGTTTTTCTTAAAAAGATCTAATTTTGAATATAATATATATGGAGGAAATTTTAGATGAAAGTTTTTAAAGAAATAATTGCTTATTTTAGTCATATGAATAATAAAAGAAGAACTTTAGTGTGGTATATTATATCATTGAGTATTGTTTTGATAGAATATCTTATTAACTCTAGACTAGACAAATTGGTCTACTTTCATCCGTTCATTAGTATAGTAATAAATATAGTTCTCTTAATAGATTTATTTTTTATACCTATTACTTTTATAGCAATTGATATATTAAAAGCACAAAAAAATTCTATTATAAAATTTTTTCAAATTATTTTATCAGGAATTGGTATAGGACTGTTATCTTTTGCGGTTATTTTTGTTTACTCTTTCTTTAATAAATCATCATTTAACATTGATAGTGTAAGTATAGATTTTAGAAGTGATAAAATATATGTTGAAAATGTAGTTTGGTTAGAGGATAGTCACCATGTAGATGTGTATCAAATCGAAAACGCATTTTTTGTAAGATGGATTGACAGTTATAAATTATAAAATGATAATGTTTTTTGAATCCCCATAATCAACAGGTGACGATTTAAGAGAAATGTGGAGCAGAAATATTCAGGATATATACTATCTGTCTATGACTGATAGGAAATGATTTCTGTAGGTATTTCTTGATTTTATCCATAACAGTCTTTCGCATATTTCTGTGGTTAAATCTATACTCCTGTTCATTCAGGAATAAAGGCATCTCTCTTTTAGTTATTCCATGATATATACCAGTAATATTATTTTTAATATTACCGATTATTATATTTAACCAGAGTAGTCTATGATTCTTTTCTTCGTAGCTGATCTTCTCGTTCTTTACCTGAATCTCTTTATTTAATGTATTAAAGCCTTTCTCGCCATCTGTATTAAGCAATGCAGCATGTGTTAATATACAACATTGTTCTATATTTTTCTTAAGTGACAGACCAGTATAATCATTGATGCGTCTTAACTTAATAAATCGGGGATAGTTATTCCCTTTATCTGTAGATAGAATACCAAGAATAGGCTGTTGCTCACTTGCACGACCCGCATTATTCTTGGATTTTGCACCAATATTAAAGACATCCGCCTCATAGAAAAGGCTGTTGAGCAGCTTCTCTGAATTGCTTAGTGACATAAGATTCTACACTTGTTCTCTAGAAGAAGTGCAGTCTTGTGGTTAACATCTAGTATTGAACATAAATTTATTGCACTGATTCCTTTATTTTCATTAAGGAAAAGGAAAACACCTAACAGAAGTTTGTATAGATCAAGTTTGCAGCTCTGAAAAATAGTGCCTGAAAGCAGAGAATGTTGCTTATGGCATGAGCTACATTCAAGAACATATGAAGTCTTGGTCTTTCCTACACGCTTGACTAGGTAATACTTATGACATCCGCAACGGTCACATGAAAATTCCCCAGGCCATTTCATGGATTTGAAGAATTCAATACAGTTACCAATATTGTTTGAATAATTTTGAGTGAACTGATAAAGAGAAGCTTTCTTTGGCTTTAATACTTTATTTGACATGTGGTTATACCTCCATCTGATTTCTAATCTAATTATAGAACGGATGGAAAATCCATGCATTCGATTCAGCTTCATGAACGCCGTTCAATCGGTGCTTATAGAATTTAATTTTCACTAACCTGTAGTTTGTGGGTATTCAAATTTTCTTTTAATAAAACAAAAAAATACCCTTTTTCACTTTCAACAAGTATTGGATATTATTTAGCACATCAAAATGATGATTTTGAAACAGCTATTAATCAAGCGGATGCTTTAATGTATCAGATAAAGAAAGACAAAAAAGCTCAAAGAAATTAATCTTGAGCTTTTTTTACATCTGATAAAAGTTTTCTAATTCTAACAAATGCTTCTTCAATATTTTCTTTAGATGAAGCAAAAGAAATTCTAACAAAATCAATAAAGTCCTTACCAAAACCACTTGCTGGTACAACAGCTACGCCATAATCAAGTAACTTATCCGCAAATTCTTGTCCATTAAATCCCGTCTTAGAAACATCAACCATAATATAGAAAGCCCCATGAGGTTTAATGTATGAAAGATTTTCACATTGATCTAATTGTTCCATAATAAACGTTCTTCTTTCATGGAACGTATGAATCATATGCTGAACTTCTTCTTTTACATTTTCTTGATCAATTGCTTTTGCCATCCCAATTTGTGCAAATGTCATTTGTGATGTTGTTGTATATTGATGTACTTTTAAAATAGGCTCTATATTTTCTTGACTAGAAGCAATATATCCCATTCGCCATCCTGTCATAGCATACGCTTTAGAAAAACCATTAACAATAATTGTATAATCTTTCATATCTTCAAATGAAGCAATAGATACATATTGATTTTCATAATCAAGTTGATTATAGATTTCATCTGCTAAAATATAGATATGATTTTCCCGTGCGATTTGACATAATTTTTCTAATGTTTCTTTTGAATAAACAGCTCCAGTTGGATTATTTGGATTATTAATAATAATCATTTTTGTTTTGTCTGTTATTTTATTTTTAACTTCATCTAGATCTATTTGAAATCCATTACTTGGCTTTAAAGGAATTTCTACAGGAATTCCTTTACATAATAAAACTGTATTTTGATAAGAAACAAAGGCTGGTGTAAAAATAATAACTTCGTCCCCTTCATCAATAAAAGCCTGACACGTATTATTGATGGCTTCACTACAACCACATGTCATAATAATTTCTTGGTCGCTATCATAATCAATAGTTGTTTGTTGTTTTAAAAGTTGTGATACTTTTTGTCTTAAACCTAAATATCCTCGATTAGAACTATAATGTGTTTGGTTATCATTTAAAGCCTCAATTGTTGCTTTTTTGATGCCTTCTGGTGTATTAAAATCAGGTTCTCCAGCACATAAAGAAACGACGCTTTTGCCTTGATTTCTAAGTTTTTCTACTTTTTCCATAACAATACGAATAGATGACATTTGAACTTTTTCTATTCTTTTTGCATATTTATTTTCTTTTTTCATTTTGACACTTCCTTTTTGGTATTTATTATATACTAATTATTTTTAAAAACACACTAAAACTTTTGTTTTATAAATGTTATCTATCAATTTTGCCTTTACTATCTATTAGATTTATAACCAATTCATTTTTATAATAGAGATAAGGAGATGATTTTTATGAATAAAGAATTTGAAGGAAAATATGCTATTGTAACAGGTGGTGCTGGAGGAATGAGCTTTGAAAGTGCTACGATTCTTGCCCAAAAAGGTTTATCAGGAGTTGTCCTTGCTGATTTAAACATTGAACAAGCAACAGAAAGTGCTAAAAAATTAGAAGAAGAAACTGGATGTCGTTGTTATCCATGCAAAGTCGATGTTTCTAAACCTGAAGATATTGAACATCTATTTGAATTTGCCTTAGAAAAAACGCCAACATTTCATATTTTAGTTAATGGTGCTGGAGTTTGCCCAACAACTCCTATTGAAGATTTAGATGCTGATAAATGGGATTGGTGCATGAATATTAATTTAAGAGGTGCTCATTTATGTATGAGAGAAGCCATCAAAACGATGAAAAAACAAAAATATGGAAAAATCGTAAACATTTCTTCTGTGGCTGCACGAATTGGTGGTATCGCGTCTTCTGTAAGTTACGCAGCAAGTAAAGGTGGTCTTTTATCTGCCACAAAAAGTTACGCAAAAGTTTTAGGAGAATATAACATTAACGTCAATGCTGTTTGTCCAAGTGTGATTAAAACAAACATGACAGCTAATACAAATTACAGTGCTGCTGGTATCCCACTTGGTCGTTTAGGCGAAACAGAGGATGTTGCAGAAATCATTGCATTTCTAGCAAGTGACGCCTCTAAATATATTACTGGACAAGGTATTGATATTAATGGTGGTTCTTATATGAATTAAAGCACAAAAAAAGCTTCATCGTGAAGCTTTTTTAATATCTTTATTTTTCTTTAACAAGTTTACTTCCTGAGTTGAAACCAATCATTAATCCTAATGCAACAAGTAAGATTGCGACTACTAATTGTAATCCATCAACCATTAAAACAAATCCACCTGTTACAAATAATTTCATAACGATTCCATAGATAGCTTGTACTAATGCTGTCATTGTAACGATAAACATTAATACCATTGGGATATATAACATAAATCCTTTTCTTCCAGTAACTTTTAAGAAAACAGCTAATGAAATTAAAACCATTGCAGCTAATAATTGGTTAGCTGATCCGAATAATGGCCAAATATTAACATATCCACCTAAACTTAATAAATATCCACAAACTAAAGAAATAATTGTTGAAACGTATTTATTAGTTAAAACTTTAACTAAACCACTTGGTTCTTGTCCTTCTTCTACTTCAAAGAATTCTTGGAAAGACATTCTTGAAATTCTTGCAACAGCATCTAATGAAGTTAAAGCAAGAGCTGAAACAAACATTGTCATAATACATAATCCCCAAGATTGAGGTAAACCAAGTTGAGCAACTAAACCAGTAACACCAGCTGAGAATTTAGTAAATGGTGTTGCTGTATCAGCTAAAGCCATATTAGCAAGTGTACTATCTAAGACACCAGATGCTTTTAAGTTTGGTAAAGCACCAACAATAACGATAACTAAGATAGCAAGTAATGATTCAAGTAACATAGAACCATAACCAACTTGTAACATATCTTTTTCGTTTTCTACTAATTTTGAACTTGTTTCAGATGAGACAAGTGAATGGAAACCAGAAACGGCACCACAAGCAATTGTAACAAATAATGTTGGGAAGATATAACTTCCTGAAGCAGATTTAAATCCTACAAAAGCAGGTGTTGTAATTGTTGGATTGCTTACAAATACACCAATTACAGCAGCAACGATCATTCCAATGAATAAGAATGTTGTTAAATAATCACGTGGTGTTTTAAGCAACCACATAGGTGTAACTGAAGCAAAGAAAATATATACAAAGACAACATAAATCCAAGTTGTTTTAGTAGCATATACTGGAAACATAATTCCAAGTGCTAACATAGCAATAATTAAAGCAATACCAAGAATCACTTTTGGTAAACCTTCTAGTTTAACTTTTTTCAAGAATAAACCAAAGGCCATTGCTACGAAAACATATAAAATTGAAATTGAAGCAGCACTCGCATTTGGTGCAAGTTTAGCTCCATCAGCACTAATTCCATTAAATGTTCCAGCAACCATATCAGCGAAAGCTGCAATAACAATTAATGTAAAAATCCAACAAAATAAGAAAAATAATTTTTTACCTTTACGTCCAATATATTTTTCAATGATTTGTCCCATTGATTTTCCTTCTGTTTTAACAGAAGCATAAAGTGCTCCAAAATCTTGTACAGCACCAAAGAATACGCCACCAACGATAACCCATAAAAAGGCTGGTAGCCAACCAAACATCATTGCCATAACTGGTCCAGTTACAGGTCCAGCTCCTGCAATTGATGAGAATTGATGAGCAAAGACTGACCATTTGTTTGTAGGTACAAAGTCTGTCCCATCTTCTTTTGCAACAGCAGGTGTTGTTGCTTTTGGATCAATTCCCCATGTTTTAACTAAGTAACGACCATAGAATAAATAAGCCACTACTAAAATTAAAGCACTTAATCCAAGTAATAGTAAACCATTCATAAATGAATCCCCCTCTTTTAAATCAATCATCACATATAAAAAGGTTTTCGCTTAACTTTACGCTAAGACGAAAACCTTGTTCCGCGGTACCACTTAGATTGCGATATTTAATCGCCCCTTCACATCTTTTTATAATGCTATTTCTTTAACGCAGAAATTACGATTTCCCTACTTTTATTTCAAGATAATAGCTCACAAGTGATGGTCTTATATCATTACCTACATTCTTTCCACCAACCGAATGTTCTCTATAGGAAGCGGATGTAAAATCGTATCTTGTTCATCGCTCATTTATATGTATGTCTATATATTATACCTCTTTTTTTGTTTGTCAATAGTTTTTTATTTTAATAACTATATTTTTTATCAACCTGTATTGTAAAATGAAACTGGAATTAAGGAATTGATAACAAGGGGCATGCCCCTTGTTATCAATTCGCGCCTGTGACATGCCCCTCATGTTTATTTTCTATATGAAAATTGTCCATAGAAATCGTATTATATTGTTACCACACTTTATAAGGAGATCTCTATGAACACTATTAATATATCACAAAAAACAAAAAATAAACATCTCGATTTTTCTCATTATGAGTATATCATCAATTCCTTGATTATGTTTAACGCTTCTTATTCTGGTAAGCGCAACATCGGTAAAACTCAATTTATTAAAAATCTTGCTTTGGATGTTGGTACTTCGGTTTCTAATATCTATTCAATTATCAAAGATGCTACGGTCTCTATTAGAGATGCTCATCTCAATAAGCATTTTGAACTATCTGCCTTGGCTGCTTTTCAAAAAAGATCCAAGAATCATAAGATTCCTAACAATTCTAAATTTGATAAAGCTACTGATTTTATTTCTCTTGTTGAAAACGAAATCAAATCCAACAAGCTTTCTTCTATTGATGAAACCATCAATTATTTGATTATTCATCAAAGGGATAAAATTAATGATATGGAAACTGTTTCCACTAAAACCTTTTATAACTATGTTCATCAGGGTAAAACCTCTATTAAACCTATCGATCTTCCTCGCATGGTCAGAAGAAAAACAAAGAAGAACTGGAAGACATATATTCCTAAAAAACAAAAAGGGGTTTCTATTACTGAAAGGCCTGAATCTGTCGATTCCAGAGAAGCGTTTGGTCATTGGGAGGGCGATTTGGTTACTGGTCCTAGAGATGGTCAAAATGGTGCTTATCTTACTTTGTTGGAAAGAAAAACTCGATTTTACTATATGATCCCTATTTCTTCCAAATCTTCTAAAAAAGTATATATGCAAATCAACAAGCTTCACAAGTTTTACGGTGATAGCTTTAAAGATATTTTCAAATCCATCACTTTTGATAACGGTAGTGAATTTTCTAGATGGAAGGATATGGAAGTAAATCCTAATACAAAAGAAAAGAGAACCAAGATTTATTTTGGCAGACCCTATCATTCTTGTGACAGGGCCTCAAATGAAAACTGTAATGGACTTATCAGATATTTTATACAGAAAGGTACTGACATCAACACAATAGATAAAAAGACAAGTATTGATATAAATAACAAAATCAATCAAAAGAAAAGGAAGATACTTGGATATCTTCCTGCTGAAAAATTATTTCTAGATGAATTAGCTAAACTTAATGTAACTGAAAATACGATTTTCTATAAAAATTAGTTCCTATTTTCTCTTATTTCCAGTTTCTGCTTGCAATTCGGGTATTTTTTATCAATAAATATTTATTTCGTTCAGTCAACTCATCTTTTGATACATATAATATATTGGTGATTATATGTCTCTACCTTACATGAATACTGTTTTACTTAATCAGATGATTGTTATCATTTCACAATCATTTAATGAATGTTTTTCAAATGATGAACAGGCCATTATTGGCGCTTTTTTAACAACTCTAGGAGATATGCTCTCTTTAAATAGTGCTTATATCTCTTATTTACAAGATCAAAATGATTATGATTTATTAGAAAAAAGTATTGAAAAAATAAAAGTAGAACTTAATAAAATGAAAAGTAATGTCCAAAAATGAACATTACTTTTATTAATTATTAACACTTTGATGTGGGGCATATGTCGCATCATCAATTCCTTTAAAAGTATAGCCTAAATTTTTATAGTGTTCAATAATAGCAGGTAAGGCTTGAACAGTGGTATCCTTAGCTTGTGTATCGTGGCATAAAATCATGACATTATTATCATGACATGATGTCCCGTTTCTAATCAACTTATCTACAGCTACATGATTTCCTGAAGCATCTGTTGAATCTCCATTCCAATCATAATATTGATATCCTTTTTCAACAACTTCTTTTGTAAGAGTTGACATAATTCCTTGACAATATCTTCTTGACACTGTATTTGAACTTCCACCTGGAAAACGAATATAATGTGGTACAAAACCGATTTCTTTTTTTACCATTTGACCTACTTTATTTAAATCATCAAAATAAGCATCAACTGAAGCATAGACAGTTGAATATTCATGACTATACGTATGAAGAGCAATCGTATGTCCTGCATTATAAGCATCTTTAATCAAATAATTATAATCTTGATTTCTTCCTGTTACAAAAAATGTTGCTTTAGCATCATATTTTGCAAGTATATCCATGATTTTTTTAGTATTTTCTGATGGACCATCATCAAATGTTAAATAAACAACTTTTTCATTAGATTGTTTATCACTACCAATTTTTTTAATTACATTTACTTTTCTTTTAACAGTTATTTTGTTTCCAGAACTATCTTTTGCCACATAAGTAACTTCATACGTTCCTTCTTTAGAAGTATCTAAATTTTTATCATCAATTTTATATTGGATATCTTCTAAACTATTATCACTTACTTCCACACCAGCTTTTAAATCAGGTGTTGTATTTAAAGAAACCGTCAAATCACCCAATCCCTTAAATACAGGTTTTTGTGTATCTACAACTTGAATCGTTGTTGTATATTCTCTATTTTTATATGTATATGTCACTTCATATTTTCCTAGCTTTTTAATATTTAAATTTTTGCTTTGACATGCTACATCTTTAACACTTCCATGTTCAACTTCACTAATATAACTATTGGGATTAAATTTTCCATTAATTTCTACTGTCAGATTTTCTTTAAAATGCAGTTGTTTTTTTATAAATGTTTGATAAACAAATAAACCTATTCCTAAGACGATTACTCCAATCAAAGTAATCACTAATTTTTTTCTATTTTTCATATAGACTCCTACTCTTTTCTAAATATTCTTGTACTTTTTTAATAAACCTATCAATAACTGGTGAAAGACGTGTATATTTCTTCCATATAAAAACGGTATTTGTTGATAGTTCTGGATAAAAGGGAATGAAACAAATATTCTTTTGATTTAACACCTGATAGGCTCCTTCTACTGTAATCGCTGCTCCTTGATCATCTTGAATAAAAGGAAGAATTGCTGAAGCAAAATTATAAGAAAACATGCTGTGCAACGAAACATCCCCTTTTAACCAATTAGAAATTTCACTTTGAACAATTTCTCTATTTGTTAAAAACAATGGTAATTCTTTTAAATCCTCTTTTTTAACATAGGGATTATTAGCCAAAGAATTAGTTTTTGAAACAATGATTCCCCATTTTTCTTGAAGCGGTATACGTAAATGATTATATTTTGAAATATCTACTGGTTCCAACAAAATCCCAATATCTACTAATCCTTGATCAACTCTTTCTTTAATCAAATCCGCATTTCCTACATAGATATCAAATTTTACAAGAGGGTATTCATCATGAAACTCTTCAATCACTTGCGAAAGAACCGTTTGTGAAGATGAAAAAATACCCGTCCCTATCATAATTTGACCAACCATTTCTTCTTCACTTTGAGTAATCTCTTGTTCTGTTTTATTAACAAGTGATAAAATTTCTTCTGCTCTTCTTCTAAGTAAAACACCCTCATCTGTGAGTTCTATTTTTCTTTTTCCTCGAACAAATAAAGGCTTTCCTAATTCATCTTCCAACTGCATTAATTGTCTTGATAATGTAGGTTGTGTCATATGTAGTTGCTTAGCTGCACGCGTAATATTTTCCTCACGCGCAACCATTAAAAAATACTGAAGTATTCTAAGTTCCATGATTTTTACCTTCCTTTTTATTTTAACCCATATTTCTTAAAAAAAATCTAAATTATTCTAAAGATTTCTAAAGAATTATATTTTTTCTAAATATCCGCTTTCTATCCAGCCTATTTCTTTATTTTTGATAATATAGGCAAATTTCCCATATAATCCTATTACTTTAACATCTTCATTTTCATGAACCGTTATAAAATGATCAATATAATCATCTAAACAATAAAAGTGTTTATTTTTCAAATAAATAAATTCATTTTTGATCCATAACATTTGGTTTGTATGAATAACTTTACAAAATGAAAATTCTTCTCTTTTTTCTAAAATTTCTATTTCAAAATTTGGCCAGGAAACCTTATGATTTTCCTTATTTTCTACAAATTTGTCTTGTTTTATTCTATAGATTGGTAAAGGTTGTACAAAATGATTCTTAAAAGTTAAATTCTTACCATCATTTTCAATAATAAGTGCATTCAATTGACTGATAAATTTAACCCCTGTTCCGCCATCAATACTAATTATTTTTTTATCAAAATCCATCAAAACATCATTTTTAATTTGAGTTTGATAAAAATTTGACGTTGGCAAATGACCTACTATGACATATTTTTTTAAACAATGACCTACTTTTTGAAAATCTCTTTTTTCGATAAATGAAGAAAGCGGTGCATTTTGCCAATCATTTTTGTTTTCAATCCCAGCATGAATACATAAAAAATCATCGGTTTCTATTGAAGTAGGCAAACTCGCTATATAATTAAGTTCTTCTTGTAAAGATTCTCTTACAATTTTTTGTAAAATTTGTGGTTTTTCTTTCTTCAAATCTAAATGTTTTCGAGAAACAATTTGATCAATCATTCCACTTTTACCAATTTTACGTAAGTAATGTAACATTTCTTGGCAAAGACCATCATCATTAATCAATGCATCTAAAGCATATTCACAATTACCTAGTAAAACATATACCCTTTGGCTTTTTTGTTGTAAATATTGAAGATAGTGTACTGTTTCTATAGCTTGTGTTCCCTTTTCTACAAAATCTCCATCAATAATCAAATAGTCTTGTGTAGTATATCGTGCTTCTTTTAAAAGCTGTTTGAAACGATCTAAATGACTATGAATATCAGAAACAACAATACATCTATAAGGTTTTTCTATATTAAGTTTTTCATGTCTTATTTCTATCATATATCACCTATTTAAAAAGGATAGAAATTCTATCCTACTTTCTTTTTAACATTGTTTCAATAAGTTCATCATTATTTTTAGTATTTCTAAATAATAAAAGCGCATCATCTAAATTTTGACTCGCACGTGTCCCATTTAATGAATAATGAATCATATGGTTCACTTGTAGTTCTTTTTCACTTAATAATAAATCTTCTCTTCTTGTTCCAGATTTAGCTATGTCGATTGCTGGAAAAATGCGTTTTTCTTGCATTGTACGAGATAATACAAGTTCCATGTTTCCTGTTCCTTTAAACTCTTCATAAATAACATCATCCATACGACTTCCTGTATCTACAAGAGCAGTTGCAAGAATCGTCAAACTTCCCCCTTCTCTCATATTTCTAGCCGCACCAAAAAATCTCTTTGGCATATAAAGACAGTTTGGATCTAATCCCCCTGAAAGTGTTCTTCCTGATGGCGAACAAATCAAATTATAAGAACGTGTTAAACGTGTTATACTATCTAATAAAATCATTACATCTTGACCATGTTCAACAAGACGTTTTGCTCTTTCAATGACCATTTCTGATACTTTTTTATGTCGATCTGGTGTTTCATCAAACGTTGAATAAAGAACTTCCACATTATCTCCTTCAACAGCTTCTTTAATATCCGTTACTTCTTCTGGTCTTTCATCAATTAATAAAATTAAAATATGTATATCTTTATTATTTTCTTTAACAGCTAAAGCTATATCTTTTAAAAGCGTTGTTTTTCCTGCTTTTGGAGGAGAAACAATAATTCCTCTTTGACCTTTACCAATAGGAGCAAGTAAATCTATCATTCTCATTGCTATTTTTCCACTTTTGCCAACACTAATTTTTTCATTTGGAAAAATTGGTGTTAAGCTTTCAAAGGATTTTCTTTTCATTGCTGTTTCTAAATCATAATGATTGATTTTTTGAATATGTAAAAGAGATCTAAACTTTTCAGATGCTTTTGGTTCCCTAACAACACCTGTAATAAAATCACCTGTTTTTAATTTAAATTTATAAATTTGTGATTGAGAGACATAGACATCATGAGGATCTGATAAATAATTTGCATTTCTAATAAAACCAAATCCATCAGGCAATACTTCTAAAAAACCTGTTGTAATGATTCCATCATCTAATGAATCTTTTGTATATTCTTTCTTTTCTTTTTTTGTATTTTCCATAATATCACCTCAACCATTATGTCATATTTTCTTCTTTTTAGCTATAAAAACAAAAGAAAAAGTAGATTTCTATCTACTTTATTCAACAAAGGTAAAAACATCTTTTGCTTTAATATGTTCTAAAATAAAGATTTCATTTTCATCAATATGTCCTAATAAATTTCTTTGACCATCTACCTTCATTTCTTTTAAAACGATTTGAATTTCTCCTCGATAATGTACAAGATTGTCATTGACAATTACAACATCACCCCTTGTATAGTACGCTTTATCACAAGGACGACATGGAATTTCTTTTCCTTTATAAATCATTCTTGTCCAACGTGAACGTAACATATAATTCATACAATCACCTAAATCACTATGACTTGGATAATTAAATAAAATTTCTTTTTCCAAAGCAGTAATACCCTTATCTAAATGAATCTTAAAAGGTATTCTTTTAGTTAAACCATGGGGCACAAAATCTGCTAAAAACCCTAAAGATTCATTTTTAGGAATATCTACATACACTTGTTTCATTACTTGATCGATTGCTTTAAATTCTTCATCACTAGCATAGGCATTTCCAATGATTATTTCATCTACATTGTCTAAAGCTAAACAGTGTTTTAATTGAATTTCTATCGGCATATCTCGATGTTCTTCAATGGTTGGAAGACCATCACTCACTGGCCATGGTCCATGACTTCCTTTAACTAAACTTGAAATAAAGATAGCTACCGGAATATTTTTAGCTTTCCAATAATTATTAATATCATTAATAGCTTCTAAACTTGGAGCCGTATATCTTTCTGGATAGAAATTATGACATGTAGAAATATTTTCTGGTTTAGCTCCATTTTTAATAGCTTTTTCAATGACATCAATAAAACTTGTAGACATTTCAATTTTAATGCCTTCTTTATTATTAATAAGAGTGGCATCCCTTTCATCGTTAAAACTAAAATCCATTCTTAAAATATCTACCCCAATATCTTTAAAAACCGAAAGGTCTGTTTCTGTTGCTTCTAATCTATGAAATAACTCACTATTACAGTCACCAGAAACAATCATGCCATATTTATGAACGATTTTTGTAAAATCTTTAAAATAAGCAATAATTTCTTCTTTTGTCCCTGGTACTGAAAACATGCTTGTAAATACTTTTTTAAAACCATAAGTCGATGCTTTTTTTAAATAGGCATCAATTTCTTCTAATGTTTCTTGTTCTGGATATAAAGAAACACCTAACATTACTTTTTTCATAAACATCCTCCTCATAAACATTATTTTATCATGTATATACAAGTATCACAATAAATAAAAAGAGGATTTCTCCTCTTTAAACAAAAGCATGATCAATTTCAATGACGCAATGATATTCGTCACTGATTTGTTTGACTTCTGCACTTATTTTATTCTTTAAAATTTGATGACTAATTTGATCATTAGCTGGTATTAAAACATCAAATATTAAATTTGTATGATTCTTTCCTGGAACCATTCTAAAATCATGAATCGAATAATGTTCATCTATTCCTTTTACAATTTCTAAAACTTGTTGTTTTAAAGCTAATAACCTTGGATTATGCACATCCACTGGATCATAATGAATGGTCGTATGAATATGATATTTTTCTTGAATTGCTCTTTCAATATCATCGATTTCTTCATGAATTTTCATAACATCTTCTTGACAATCTACTTCCACATGAAGTGTCATAAACATTCTTCCTGGTCCATAATCATGCATCATTAAATCATGAATACCTAAAGGTTTATCATATGACATAATAAAATTTTCAATGTCATCTATCAAGGCTTTATCAGGTGCCAATCCTAATAAAGGATTGATTGTATCTTTAAATACATTAATTCCTGCAAAAATAACAATTAAAGAAACAATTGTCCCAATAATTCCATCAACTGGTAAATCAGTTATCAATGTAAGTATTAAAGAAACAAGCGTTGCAAATGTTGTCACAACATCATTTAAACTATCTTGTCCTGCAGCTTTTAAAGATGATGAATCAATTTTTTTACCGATTTGATTATTAAAATAATACATCCATAGCTTCACTAAAATAGAAAATATTAAAATCACTACTGCAACAAATGAAAACATAACTTTTTCAGGATTAAAAATCTTAACAATTGATTCTTTTAAAGATTGAATACCTACTACTAAAATTAAAAAAGCAATCACCATTCCTGCAATATATTCATAACGTCCATGACCATAGGGATGATCTTTATCAGGATGTTTATTAGCAAGTTTAAAGCCAAATAAAGAGGCTAAATTACTTCCTACATCCGATAAGTTATTTAAACCATCTGCTTGAATAGCAACCGAATGAACAATTAAACCAATTGTTATTTTAAAAATAACTAAAACAATATTGCATATAATGGACAAAATGGAACATAACGTTCCATAAGCTTGTCTTACTTTTTGATTTTTATAATCATCATAATTTTCAATAAATCTTTGTGTTAAAAAATGAATCATGATAAAACATCATAAACAAAAATATTTTGTTTATCTACCTTTATTAATTCAACTTCTTCTAATTCTTTTAAATATTTATTTACTTTTTCTTGATCAACTTCTTTATTAGCAAGTATTGCAAGATTTACTTGAATTTGGGGATTATCCACTTTAATATAAGCTGTATTTTCAGTTGTATAACCTGCTTTATTTTTCATTGTTTCTAGAATGGAAACATAAGCAAGTTTTGTTTCTAATCTTAAACTTTTATAATGATCAAATAATACCTTTGGCATATAAAATTCATCCTTTGATTTTTCAATAACTTCTTTTAAACTTTCTTTAGTATATAATTCCATACTTCTTCACTCCTTTTGCTTCTATATTATACCATATCTAGAAAAAAAGAACATTGTGTTAATCTCTTTTTCTTTGCGTAAATGTACTGACATCGTCAAAACCAATTTCCTGATATTTTTTTGTTACATTTAAACAATTTTCACCAACGCGATCACTCGTATGACTATCAGTACCAATGGTAATAATACGTCCTCCTAAATCATAGTAACGTTGTACCTGTTCGAAATTAGGAAATCCACATGTTTTTAAATCTCGATATCCCGATGTATTGACTTCAATACCTTTTCCTTTTTGAATAAGTGTTTTAAAGATTTCATCTATAATATCTTGATATTTTTGATGATCAACAGTTTTATCCTCATAAGGTCCATATCTTACAATATAATCTAAATGGCCTAAAACATTAAAACAATCGAAAGCTTTTACACATTTTAATGTTTCTTCAAAAAATTCACGATGTGCTTGTTCCTTGGTTTTTCCTTTAAAAAATTCGCCATAATAAAATTCTGTATGATGAATCACGTGAATAGATCCAATAACAAAATCAAAAGGATATTGTTGAATTAAATTTTCAATTTCTTCTTGATGATCTAAATCCAATCCCATTTCAATACCCCATTTAATTTTTATTTGATCTTTGAATTCCTCTTTTAAACTTTGAATCTCTTGATAATAGTTTTCAACATCTAATTCAAAAGAATCTATTGGATAATCAAAATCACGATGATCTGTAAAACAGATTTCATCTAAATTCATTTCTATTGCTTTTAAAACATGTTCTCTAGGATTTGCCTCACTATCCCCTGAAAAATGTGTATGCATATGATAATCTATAACTCTCATATTTTATCCTCCATTTTTCCTTATTATAACAAATAAGAGAAAATATTTCTATTTTCTCTTATTCATAAATTATCTGTTAAATTAATCTAAATCAGTTCCGTTTGATTCTATTACTTTTTTATACCAATAGAATGAATCTTTTGGTCTTCTTGATAAATCTCCAGTTCCATCATCATGTTTATCTACATAAATGAAACCATAACGTTTTCTCATTTCTCCAGTTCCAGCAGAAACTAAATCAATACATCCCCATGTTGTATAAGCAATTAAATCAACCCCATTGTCACAAGCAGCTGACATTGCTTCAATATGTGGTCTATAGTAATCAATACGATAATCATCATGGATTGATCCATCTTCTTCTACTGTATCATAAGCACCTAGTCCATTTTCTACGACCATTAGTGGAATTCTATAACGGTCATAGATTTTTTCTAATGAATATTGAAGTCCTAATGGATCTAAAGCCCATCCCCAATCTGAATAAGTTAAATATGGGTTACGAATACCTGCCGCAAAGTTACCTTGTACTGTATCTTCTGTTTCATGAGTTGTCACATTGTTTGTCATATAGTAACTATATGTAAACATATCAACAACACCTTCTTTTAAGACTTTTAAATCTTCTTCAGTGATATCTAAATCTGTAATGTTATGTTCTTTCCAAATTCTCTTTGCAAATGGAGGATAAGCACCAAAGCATTGAACATCTCCACAATACCAGAAGTTTTCTTCCATTGTTTGTTGATTTAATAACATGTCTTTTGGATCACATGTATGTGGATATGTGATTGCTCCTGCAAGCATACATCCAATTTTGTTTTCAGGATCAATTTCATGTCCTAATTTAACAGCTTTTGCACTTGCCACAAATTGATAATGTAAGTGCGTTAAACGTTTTTTGTAATCTTCATCAGTTGTTCCATCACCAAACATATTGATAACATTTAAAGTGTTATTGATTTCATTAAATGTAAGCCAGTATTTAACAAGCCCTTTGTATTCTGTGAAGACTGTTTTACAGTATTTTACAAAGAAATCAATGTATTTACGATCTTGCCAATCACCATATTTTTCTACTAAATAAATTGGTGTATCAAAGTGATGAATTGTGACTAATGGTTCAATATTATATTTTCTTAATTCTTTGAAAACATCTCTATAAAATTCAATACCTTCTTGATTAGGTGTTTCTTCATCTCCACGAGGATAAATTCTTGACCAAGAAATAGACATTCTAAACATCTTGAATCCCATGTCTGCAAATAATTTAATATCTTCTTTATAATGATGATAGAAATCAGTACCTTCATGATTTGGATATAAGTATCCATCTAAACAAGCATAATGATCTCCACCTTCTGGTAAAGCATCATCAAAATGAACTTGTGGTGTTGCATGTGCATTTCCATCTTTATCGATCCAAGTTACTTTTCTTGGCTCTTTAACACTTCCACCTGTTGTAAAGTCTGTTAAGGCTGGGCCACGTCCACCTTCATTCCATCCACCTTCATATTGGTTTGCAGCTGTTGCTCCTCCCCAGAAAAATCCTTCTTTAAATCCCATTTGAATTCCTCCTTTATCATTGATTATTATTATATTCATTTTCATGTATTCGTTTACGTTTTTTCATAATATGAAACATAAAAAGAGAAGATTTAATAATCTCCTCTTGTATGAAATTCTTTTTTGTTTCCAGTTACTTGATGTCTTTCTTTAAGTTTATTTTGAATATCTTCTAAACTGACACCTCGATCATTCATTAAAACAAAAGTGTGGAATAATAAATCAGATATTTCTCCAACCAATTCTTCTTTATTATCATTTTTTGCTGCAATAATTGTTTCGCTTGCCTCTTCACCCACTTTTTTACAAATCTTATCAACCCCTTCATTCAATAAGTAATTTGTATAAGATTTTTCAACTGGATGAATTTTACGATCAGCAATTGTTTTTTCCAATTCTCTAAAAATATCTCTTGCATCATAAGCTTGTACTTCATTAAAGAAGCATGAATAAGCCCCAGTATGACAAGCCGCTCCTGTTTGTTTGACATAAATCAATAAAGTATCTAAATCACAATCTAAATACATTCCTTTAATATCTTGAAAATGTCCTGATTCTTCTCCTTTATGCCATAACTTTTGTCTGCTTCTTGAATAAAAAACAGTTTGTTTAAGTTCTAACATTTTATCATAAGCTTCTTCATTGACATAAGCTAACATTAATACTTCTTTTGTTTGATAATCTTGGACAATTGCTGGAATTAATTCCATTTTATTAAAATCTGGTCTCATTATCTTGTTCTCCTTACATTTATACCATGTTTTTTACATTCATTTCTTACATCTTCAACAGTTGCTTCATTAAAGTGGAAAAGTGAAGCCACTAATGCTGCATCAACATTTGTTTTTTCAAAAACATCAACAATATCTTGAATACTTCCACAACCACCTGAAGCAATAACTGGAATATCAACAGCCTTACAAACAGCATTAAGCATTTCAATATCATAACCCGCTTTAGTTCCGTCAGCATCCATCGAAGTAAGCAATACTTCTCCAGCACCTAAACTTTCGCATTTTTTTACCCATTCAATTAAATCTAAACCTGTATTTTCTCTTCCACCTTTAACGTAGACATCCCATCCACTTTGGTCTTCTCTTTTTTTAGCATCAATAGCAATTACTACACATTGGACCCCAAATTCATCAGCTGCTTCTTTAATTAGTTGAGGATTAGCAATTGCTGTAGAATTAACAGAAACTTTATCAGCACCTGAGGCAAGAATCATTCTAAAATCATCTAATGTTCTAATTCCACCTCCTACTGCTAGAGGAATTGTTAGTTCTGAAGCCCCGCGTTCAATAATATCTTTCATAATGCCTCTATCTTCATAAGAAGCTGTAATATCCAAAAAGACAACTTCATCTGCACATTGTACGTCATATTTTTTAGCAAGTTCAATAGGGTCTCCAACATCTTTTAATCCAACAAAATTGACTCCTTTAACCACTTTCCCATCTTTGATATCCAAACAAGGAATTATACGTTTTGTAAGCATTTGATTGTCTCCTTTAAATCAATTTTCTTTTCATAATAAGCTTTTCCAACGATACATGCATAATAATCTTTTTGAGCAACTTTTTGAATATTATCAAAATCTTTAATTCCTCCAGAAACAACAAATTGAATTTGACTGTTTTTAGCGATTTCATCATACATTTCAAAATTAGGTCCTGTCAAAGTTCCATCTTTAGAAATATCTGTTGCTACAATATAACCAACACCAATAGCTTCCAAATATTGAATAAATTCAATATAAGGCATTTGACTTGTTTCTAACCATCCTGCTGTAGAAACAAAACCATTTTTAACATCTACACCGACAACTATTTTCTCACTGCCATATTGTCTTAATACTTCTTTTAAAAATTCGGGGTCTTTTAAAGCTGCAGTTCCTAAAATAACACGATCAATTCCTACTTCATCTAAATAGAGTTGAACCGTTTTTAAATCACGGATTCCTCCACCAAGTTCCATTTTCATTTTTATGCTATTTCTAATTTTTTTAATCGTTTCTAAATTTTTAGCAAAACCGTCTTTAGCGCCATCTAAATCTACAACATGTAAATAAATAGCTCCTGCTTTTTCAAAAGTTTGAGCAAGTTCTTCTGGATGATCACTATAAACCGTTTTTTGATTATAATCTCCTTTAAATAAACGTACTGCTTGTCCATCTTTTAAATCTATTGCTGGAATAACTAACATTCGACCATCTCCTTAAACGCAAGTAATATTTTATGCCCAACCATTCCTGATTTTTCAGGATGGAATTGGCACCCAATGACATTTTTATTTTGCACTAAAGCTGTAACTTTAGTAGTTCCATAATCTGTATACGCTACAAGATTTTCATCTTTACAATGTGCCATATATGAATGTACAAAATAAACATCATCATTTTCATGTACATATTTCAAAATTGGTTGATGATTTGTTATATGTAATTGATTCCATCCCATATGAGGAATCTTTTCATCAATATCCATATAACGTACTGAACCTGGAATAAATCCTAGTCCTTTTGTTTCTTTTACTTCATACCCTTTCTCAAATAAAATTTGCATTCCTAAACAAATCCCAAGAATAGGAATTCCTGCCTCTTTTCGCTCTGTTAAAATATCAACTAAATGATACTTCTCTAAATTTTTCATCGCAGTAGGAAAAGTTCCTACTCCAGGTAAAACAATTCCCTTAGCTTCTTTAATAACTTTTTCATCTCTAGAAACAACAGCTTCAAGTCCAATTCTTTTAAAAGCACCGACAACACTTTTTAAATTTCCTACATTGTAATCAATAATAACAATCATTTATAAAACTCCTTTTGAAGAAACGATCTTATCTTTATTTTTTTCATCAATGCGTACCGCCTCTTTTAAAGCTCTTCCAAAAGCTTTAAAACATGCTTCGATTACATGATGAACATTATTTCCATAAGCCTCATTTAAATGCAATGTTGCATTCATATTGTAAGCAACCGCTCTAAAAAATTCTTCTGTCATTTCACTTTCATAATTTCCTAAATTAACTTTAGGAATATCTACATTAAAAACAAGGAAACTTCTTCCTGAAATGTCTAAATTGCATGTTACTAGTGCTTCATCCATAGGAATTGTAAAATGCCCATAACGTGTAATACCCTTTTTATCACCTAAAGCTTCTAAAATAGTTTTACCTAAAGCAATTCCCATATCTTCAACGCTATGATGACTATCTACTTCTAAATCACCATGACAAATCATTTTGATATCCATTTCACTATGGAAAGCAAGTAAGGTCAACATATGATCAAAAAAACCAATCCCTGTTTGAATTTCTGCTTTCCCTGTACCATCTAAATTAATTTCTAAACTAATTTGTGTTTCATTTGTATTTCTTTCTAGTTTAGCTTCTCTCATGATTATTCCTCCTCAAAACGTACAGCAATACTATTTGCATGAGCATCTAAACCTTCACTTTTTGCGAAAGTTTGAACATCATCTTTAAATGTTTCTAAAACATCTTTTGGATAATAACTATAAGATGAATATTTAACGAAATCATAAACACCTAACGCTGAATAGAATTTAGCTGTTCCTCCTGTTGGTAAAACATGGTTTGTTCCTGACATATAATCACCTAGAGGTTCTGGTGAGTATTCTCCAAGGAAAATAGAACCTGCATTTTTAATATAAGGAAGTGTATTGACTGGGTTTTCAACTAAAACTTCTAAATGTTCTGGCGCTAAATAATTAGATACTTCAAAAGCTTCTTTTAAGTCTTTTACAAGAATTGCTCCTCCATAATTTTGAAGAGATTCTTCAATAATTTCTTTACGTGATAAATAAGCCATTTGTCTTTTGAGTTCAACATTGACTTTTTCAACAAGTTCTTTACTTGTTGTTACAAGCATTGCACTAGCAAGTTTATCATGTTCTGCTTGTGACATTAAATCAGCAGCAATATATTTAGGATTTGCATTTTCATCAGCAATAACTAAAACTTCGCTTGGACCTGCCACCATATCAATATCGACAACCCCATAGCTTAATTTTTTAGCTGTCGCAACAAAGATATTTCCTGGTCCTACGATTTTATCTACTTTTTCAATTGTTTCTGTTCCATTAGCGATAGCAGCAACTCCTTGTGCTCCACCAAATTTATAAATAGTATCAACACCTGATACTTTTGCAGCTGCAACAATAACAGGATTAACTTTGCCATCTGCTTTAACCGGTGTAATAATGACTAAATCTTTAACTCCAGCAAGTTTTGCAGGAATGGCATTCATTAAAACTGTTGAAGGATAGGCAGCTGTTCCACCTGGAACATATAAAGCAACTCTTTCAATTGGTCTTACCATTTGTCCCATGATTACTCCGTTATCTTTATATAATGACCATGATTTATCAATTTGATTTTTATGGAATTCTGTAATTTGTTGCTTTGTTCTTTCAAGGATTCTTATATAATCTTGATCCACTTGTTTTAAAGCTTCTTCTTTTTCTTGATTTGAAACAACGAAATCATTTTCATCTTTAATTTGATAACCATCAAATTTTCGACAATAGTTGATCAAGGCTTGATTTCCATTTTTTCTAATATCATTAATAATATCATTTACAGCATTATTAACTTCTATCGAAATTTCTTCTTTTCGATTATTTAATTTTTGTGCAATTTCTTTTAAATTCCCATCATATTCAATTACTTTAAGCATCTTAATTTCCCCCTATTACTTTTTCTAATTGATTTACAATATTCATAATTTCATCCTTCTTAAATTTAAAAGCTACCTTATTAACAATCATTCTTGTTGAAATATCACTTACTTTTTCAATTACTTCTAGACCATTTGCTTTAAGAGTTGAACCTGTTTCAACAATATCAACGATTGCATCAGAAATTCCTGTCACTGGTCCTAGTTCAACAGAACCTTCTAATTTAATAATTTCCACATCTTCTTGTTTAGAAGCAAAATATTTCTTCGCAACATTTGTATATTTGCTGGCAATCTTTTTACGACGATTAAATACTTTATTTCGATATTCTGGATAAGCAGCTACTGCGAAATAACATTTTCCTATTTCCAAATCAAGAAGTTCATAGTAATCTTCAAAATCTACATCATCCAACGTATCCTTTCCTACAAAACCAATATCAACAATCCCATGTTCCAAAAATGTAACAACATCATTGGGTTTACCAAAAATCATTGAAATTCCATCTTTTGTTTCAATTAATAATTCTCGATCTTTATTAAAAATAGGATCCATATCAAAACCTGCTTCTGCAAGCAGTTTACATACTTGTTTTTCGATTCTTCCTTTAGTAATAGCTATTTTAATCATGTTACTCTCCCTCTTTTTCAATGGCTTTTAAAATATGATTCATATGAAAGCAGAACCCAACAGCTGTTTTATCAACATTAAATCTAGGAAGCAAATCATCATAACGTCCTCCTGATAAAATTGGATTTGCACTTTGATCACTATATCCTTTAATCATAAAGCCTGTATAATATTTCATGGTTGGAACCATTCCTAAATCAAAAATAATTCCTTCTTTACTATCTAATGATTCATAAAGATCTTTTAATTCTTGTAATGCCCCTAACAAAACAGAATCTTGACATTTATCCATCATTTGATGAAGTAAATCAATATTTCCAAAACATGTTGGTAAAGATAACAGCAATTGATTCAAGCTTTTTTCAAAATCATTTTTAGAAACAAAACGTTTCATTTCACTAATATCTCTTAATCTTAAAATATCTTCTAATTCATTTCTTTGATTTCCCACCAATTCTAATAAACGATTATAGAATTTAGCAGAGCCCAATTCTAAAAGAATATTTTTTAATGAAATTCCTGGTAAAGATTCTTGAATCATTGTCATAACTTCCTTATCTCCTTGAAGTCCTGGCTTATTCATTAATTCTACACCACCTTGAAAAAACTCACTGCTTCTTCCTTTATGCATTGTTTCTTTACGATACACTTTTCCAAAATAACTGTAACGTGCTTCCCCTTCATTTGCACTATTAGCATAAAGTCTGGCAAGTGGTATTGTAAAATCTAAACGCATGGCAACGTTTTTACCTTCGTGATTGATATATTGAAACATCTTATCAACAGTAAAACCACAATCCAATTTTGTATATAAATCAACATATTCAAATGATGGCATTAATACTTCATTGTATCCATGATTTGAAAAAACATGTCGTAAATGATTTTCAATTTCCCTTAATTTTTCTACATTTGTAATAATTGCATCTATGCTTTCTTCAGGTATCAAATATTTAAACTCTTCCATAAAAATCCCCCTTATTACTAAAAAAACGAGTCATCTAATGACTCGTTTCAACATCATTAGATACAGCTTAATTGTGATAGACAAAATGGGCTGTATCATAAATGATATAACCCTACTTTTTCCAATGATGGTGATGTAATTGTGTGTTATTTAGTATTTTCATAGTAATCACCTCTTGTTGTGCTTTATTCTAGCATAGATTGTATACAAAGAAAAGATGATTATGTATTTTTATGAAATATTTTATACTTTAAATACTTTATTGTATGCAAATCATAAGTTGTAATTTTTTATTTTTTGATAATTGATTGTATACAATTTTTATCGTGATAAAACATATTGTGTAGTATTTTTATTATCACGATAACTTATTTATATGATAATTTTTTCTTAATTTATTCATTTATTATTATTAAAGATGTATGATAGCCCTAGGAGGATATAACAATGGAATATATTGAAAGAGTATTAACAAACTTAAAAGCTAAAAATACTGATCAACCTGAATTTATCCAAGCTGTTGAAGAAGTATTAGAAAGCTTAGAACCAGTAATCAAAGCTCATCCTGAGTATGAAGATATGGCTATTTTAGAAAGATTAACTGAACCAGAAAGAACTTTAATGTTTAAAGTACCTTGGATGGATGATCAAGGTAAAGTTCAAGTAAACAGAGGATATCGTATTCAATTCTCTAGTGCTATTGGACCTTATAAAGGTGGTTTAAGATTCCACCCTTCTGTTAACCTTGGAATTATTAAATTCTTAGGATTCGAACAAATTTTCAAAAACTCATTAACAACACTTCCTATCGGTGGTGGTAAAGGTGGCTCTGATTTCGACCCACAAGGTAAATCAGATGCTGAAGTTATGAGATTTTGTCAATCATTCATGACTGAATTATATCGTCACATTGGACCTAGCGTTGACGTACCTGCTGGAGATATCGGCGTTGGTGGTAGAGAAATCGGATATTTATTTGGACAATACAAACGTATTAAAGATGCTTATGAAAACGGTGTTTTAACTGGTAAAGGTATGACTTATGGTGGTTCATTAATTAGACCAGAAGCTACTGGTTTTGGTGCTGTATACTATGGTAAAGAAGTATTAGCTCATTTCAACGATACTTATGAAGGAAAAACAATTGCTGTTTCTGGATATGGTAACGTTGCTTGGGGTGTATGTATCAAAGCTAAAGAATATGGAGCAAAAGTTGTTTCTATTTCTGGTAGAGATGGATACGTTTATGATCCTGATGGAATCAATACTGATGAAAAAATTGATTTCTTATTAAAAATTCGTTCATCAAATGATGTTAAATTAAAAGACTATGCTGAAAAATTCGGATGTGAATTCCATCCTGGTGAAAAACCATGGGGATTAAAAGTAGATATGGCTTTCCCTTGCGCTACTCAAAATGAAATTGGTGAAGAAGAAGCTAAACAATTGATCGCTAATGGATGTAAATACATCATCGAAGGTGCTAACATGCCAAGTACACCTGAAGCAATTGCTTACTTTACAGCAAATGGTGGTACTTTAGGACCTGCAAAAGCTGCTAACGCTGGTGGTGTTGCTGTTTCAGCATTAGAAATGTCTCAAAACTCTATGAGATATAACTGGACAAGTGAAGAAGTTGATGAAAAATTGCATAATATCATGAAATCAATTTTCAACAACTCTGTTGCTGCTGCTGAAAAATATGGATTAGGATTTGACTTAATCAAAGGTGCTAATATTGCTGGTTTTGAAAAAGTAGTAGAAGCTATGATTTCTCAAGGAATCTATTAATAAACAAAAAGAATGGACAGGAGATTAAATCTCTTGTCCATTTTTATATTGATTAAATTTTTTATCTAATTCTTCATAAAATGATGTAGCGTTTACTAAATAAATATTTTTTGTATGATTATTAAATTGTAATTCAATTTGATGTTTTGAATTAAGTGAATATGCTGTTAAATCCTTAAATTCAATCATTTGAGGCATAAAACCAATCCCCTTAAAGAAATATACTAATAAACCATCTTCAAAAACAGAAGCGTTAAAACGTATTAATAAAGTAGGAAGTACCCCTAACGCTAGTAATAAAACAACCACTAATTTCATTCGATCATAACGAAAATAAATTCCACTAAACGCACATAAAATAACCAAAATAATTGAAATAACGACCATTCTTAAATCTTTATATTTAAACATAACTTTTCTCCTTTAAAGATAAAAAAATGGTGCCATCACCATTTCAATATCGAACCCAAACTCGTCTTGAAATGTCAATTATTTTCTTAATATTGGGTTAGCTTTTCCATATTTTTTCGTAACCTTACTCACAAAAAAATATCATTTCCTCTTACAAGAATGATATTTGACATTTATTTTTACGATTGCTCTTGCAATCTCAAATTCTTATGTTATAATCTTTCTTGTAATCTAGCAAACACATTATAACATGTGTTAAGAAAAAGAACAAGTTCGACTTGTTCTTTTTTTTTGCTATTCAACACTACTCATCATAGTATACCGATTGATCTAGGATTATGTTAAACTCTTTTTTGTAAATAAATATATAGACTTGTAATCATTTTGGGCATCAGCCCTCTTTTTTTTCTTTATGTAAATAAATAAGCTCAACAACTTCTTTTTCCTCACAGTCCACAATAATTCTATCGAAATTCATATGATAAAATTGCAATCGTTCAAAATCACTCATTTCGGCAGTCAATGTAGTAATTTGTTTTTTTGGTAATAACTTTTCTAATATTTCTTTTTTCTTAGTATATTGATCTCTTAATTCCTTATACAAGTCCATATCTATGAATCCTCCCAACAATTCATCATTCAAAGTTTTCATTCTTTTATCCAAATTTTGTATATTCTTTGAAACATTAATTTTGCTACGCTTTTCCTGTAAATCCTTCAAATTCATTTCAAAGAGCAATTTTTCCAATTTTATTTGAGGAAAATATTTTCCGCATTTAGTACATTTATAATAGAAATATCTGTTTCCGTTTCTGGATGTTCCAAATACATTTATCATTCTTTTTTCACACTTCTTACAGTAAACAAGACCTGTCAGTAAATATGATGCATCATGAACTGATCTTCTTTGCTTATCCAAGATTTCAATAACGTGAGCTTGAACACTCGGTTCAACAACTTTAGGAACTATATCACAATACAACGTATCTTTATATAATAGAAAACCTGAATATTTAATATTTCTAAGAGTTCTCGATATTCTATCATTAGTAAAATGCTCTTCTGTTTGAACAGTATTCAAATATTCTCTTACATCATCTAAAGAAAAACCATCTCCAATCATATTAAACGCATCTTTAACATAGGCAGCAGTTTCCTCTTTTAAATAAATATTTTTATCCTCAAGTTTAAATCCATATGGAACAATCGCTGAAGGATAACGGTGATGAACTTCAACAAGAGAAAGTAAACCGTCATTTGTTCTTTCTACGTCTTTTTCTCTCTCGTATTGATTTACTGCGAATTTAACATTTGCAGTCATACGACCATCTGCTGTTTTACCGTTATAAGTGTCATAAACGCAAACCACTCTTACTCCACATTGATTTACTAAATTAGTGAATAAATTTGATTCAATAACATCTCTACTTATTCTAGCAAAATCATACGTTGCTACAATATTGATTCTTCCACATTTGATATCATTGACCAATCTTTTCATATCAGGTCTATCTAGTGATTCACCCGAAATACCTTCATCAATATACCATGCGATATCACTCATTTTTTCTACTAGACCAATGAGAAGTAAATACTTATAAACGGTCTTTTTCTGCATAGCAATAGAAACATGTCCATTGTGAGAACTTTGTTTTTTAGTTGAACATCTCAAATATCCTCCTATCTTAATCATCATCTTTTACTACACCCCTTTCTATATTTCTTTACTTAATAGTAAAAAAATATAGAAAAGCATCTTATGAAAATTAAATCATAATTATAAAATCAGTAATTACAAAATGTATTGATTAATCAAGAAGGATAAAAGATATTCTCATATGTAAGATGGAACAAGTTCCATCCTACATTGATCTAGATTTTAAAATTGCTGGTGACTTATTTATTTGATTATTTTGTTGTTTTCTCATTGCTTTTAAATCATCATTCCAGTCCTTTCCTTTAGAAAAAAGCTGCCCAACCTTAATTTGTCTATCATTTGATTTATTTGTTTCTAATAGAGCCTCTTTTAGTACACCACCTAATTCATGTCCTTTATTATCATTATCAAAGCAAACAATCACATCTCTTCTGTATTCATTTACAGTATTCAAAACACATTGATATTTATTTGTGCTTCCACATACAATAAAGATATCCTTATCTGGTTGAATCATATTTTTAGCAAGAGTTTTGAAGGAAAGCATATCAATATAACCTTCAAAACAGTAAATTTTACCATCCGGTGGAAGAAATCCTTTTTTCTTTGCTTCTGCTGGAAATAATCTCCACCCATAGTCGTAATCACAGCCTTTATAATCTCCTTTAAACTTTGAGCCTTTAGATATACCTCTTTTACTAATACAGCTGTAAAGTCCCATTTCTTTTGATATAAAGGCTACTCCTTTATGACCTTTCATGTTAACCTGTGCAATCTCACCATTTTTGAACCCTTCCTTCACAATTTCAGGATCGAGCTTTCTTTCCTGAATGAGATAAGCCATTGCATGTTTATAAGTTTTTTCAACTTCTTCAGAAAAATTTTCTTTAAGCATTTCATTACAGCTTCTTAACTTTTCTATTCTTTCCGAAGAGGACATTTCCGCATATGTTTTTTTCTTTTTATATGATGTTTCAATTTTGAAATCAGGATCTATTCTTTGTCTTAAGAATATAACTGCATCTCTAAAGTTATTAATTCCTTCTATTTGAGTTTCAGTAACAAACGAAATCACATCACCTCCATGACGGTTTGAATTTCTAAAAAATGAATTACTCTCAGGATAGATTACAATCGAGCTGAAATCTCCTCCATCTGCTCCTGAACCTCTAATACCAAAATAACCGTTTTTTCTTGTTAAATCAAAATAATCACTTGCTAAATCAACAATACTGACGTGTTCTTTGATCTCTTTAATCATTTTCTTTGAAGTTGACATATATTTTCTCCTTTCTTTATTATACAAAAATGACAATTCTTTTTTGTAACAAAAAAAGATGGAACTAGTTCCAACTATCGTCCTCTGCCAAAAGTCATTGTCTTGTTGATTTGAGGTTTATCAATCTTTAAATTTTTTAATACCTCGATATCAGGTTTTTTGTAGATTTCGTTTACTTCACTTTGTGTTTGTAATCCATTTACAATATTTGATTTTAAAATTTCAACAAACTCACTATTATCAGTTACATGTGACATAGGCAATTCTTTAGATAACATTTCAGCTTCAGCTTTTGTAAAGAACATTCTATAATCCTCATGAGCATCTAAAACAACTTCACCATTGTCAAGTATTTCACTTACATAATATCCCATCTGATCAACATTAAAAGATCTTGCATATTCTTCATCCAACAGGCACATGGTTTCCACTTTTTCCATCAGCTCTTCATAGTCAGCTTTTTTACATTCATAATTGGTAAAATCTATATTCAAACGTTCATTTGCTATAAATTCTACAAAGTCATTCATTAACAATGTATCTTCAGCGTTTAATTCAATGATACCTCCATCAACTGAACGATAAGTATTATCAAATACTGTATAATCAATTCCTTCATCACATCCATGCAGTTCAACATGATATTCATTTATATCCAATGCTGAATATTCCATTGTTTGAGTTAATGTTAGTTGTCTTTCTTTTGACATTCCCAAAATGTAATCATTAATCATCTCTGCATCTTTTACCGCTTCTAAAAGCACATTTTTATCATTTTTTAGAACTTCAGCCCAACTTTGAATATAAGCCAAATGATTTTGGACATGTGATTCATCAAATTCAAGTCCAAAATCAGCCATTAAAAAAGCAGCCCCAATATCTGCCCTTAATTCTTCTTTTGCATAGCTCATGCTTCCAGGTTCTCCGCTCAAATCTCTATTCAATCTATTTGCATGTCCTGTTGCATGTGACAATTCATGAAGCAATGTTTTAAAATAGGCTGCTTCATCTTTAAATCTTTCTTTAGGAGGCGTAATTACTGCATCAAGTTCTGGTGAATAAAATGATTTATCCTGCATTACTTCTTCATAACCAACTCCCATATTTTCAATAATCGTTTGCATTTTTTCAACCGTCATTGAATCTACTTCTATAATTTGTTCTGAAGCAATTCCTTCTATTTCATCCGCATTAAAAATATAGTAGCTTCCTTTACCATCACCAATTACTTTACACTCATCTTTAAATATTTCTTTTTCCACATCATTAAGCGTTGCTAATTTTTTATAATATTGTTTAGAATTATACCATTTATCTTCAACTTCATTGTAATAAATAGATTTTTTCTTTATTTCAACACCTTCAGCACCTTTTTTAAGATGCCATTTTTCTCCAGGATGAAATTTCTTTTCGTTTGATATTTCATTGAAGGTAAACCATCTAGAATCCTTATAACCTTTTAAATAGCTTGCAAATGTCAACCAGATTCTGTTTATGCCTGTATAGGTTGTTCCTGTTATGGGGTTATGCAATCTTGTAGTAGTCCACCCTTTTTCCCATGGAATCGTACCACTTTCCAATGCTTCAATATATTTTTCTACAAGCATATCTTTTTTTATTGCCATCTAACCCACCTCACCTAATTCAAATTCATTATCATCAAACAAAGCATAGAGTGTCTCATAATCCTCTGATATATCTAAAGGTAAATCCAGCTCACTAGAAAGTTTCAAATAATCAACATTACCACAAGAACCAATTATTTCTTCCTTGTCTGCATCATAAATATAAATACGATCTGTATTCTTGTTCCAAAATAAAATTAGATGATTTCCAAGTCTCAAAGACTGTTTGATTCTATTCTTCAAATACTTCATATTTTACTGTCTCCTTTCCGAGATGGAACTAGTTCCATCTATCTACCTCTGCCCATTGGTTTTGAAAAAGCCATTTTCCCAAAGCGTTCATTCAATTCTTCAAAAGCCATATAGTTTCTACCATAGTTATCTAACTGTTTAATTACATTGCTGTTATCTACCCCTGTATGTTTTTCAATTTTTTTCATATCATTTCTGATTCCATCAAGTTCATTCTCAGCAAGTTTATTTTCAACTTTAATAGCAATCTTCTCTTCTGGCATTTTTACAACTCCACTTTCTACATAAACTTTGATGATCTGTTTTTTTACGTCCTCTTTCATTTTGATGACATCTTCTTTTTTCATTTCTACCTTCATTTCGTTTTGCTCCTTAATTGCCTCAACAGCAGCTAATCTATCCTGAAGTTCTTCTCTATTTTCTTTCCTTCTATGCCAGTTAAAAATATCTTCAAGTTCTTTTGCAGTTACTCTAAATGGTTCAATTTTATGACCGTTCCCATTACCTGTGATAAACTGAATATTATACTCGTCTCTTTCCAAATAGAAAAAGCGTCTGTTTTCATTATTCTTGTCCTTTTTGATCATATCCCAAGGTACATTAATATACGCTAAAACTTCATTTCTGTTCACGCCATCAAAAACACCAAAATCTAATCCACTTGGTCGATATAGCTTTGATGGTAATCTCACAATTGACATTTTAAGTGGTTTTCCAAACCGATCCTTATATGTATAATGTGCTTTTGGATAACTACTACATTGCGATTTAGAAAATACAATTGCTAACTTTTTATCTTCTCCCATATTCATTCTCCGTTTCTAAATGAAAAAGATGGAACTTGTTCCATCTTCTCTAACTCATATTCATATCTTTTTTTCTTCCTCTTGCCTTATGCAAGTTTTTATAAACATCATTATTTTTTAAAATCTTATCAACTACTCGCTTGTCATTTTTGTGTAGTTTAACATATTCATTTACCTTTTCTTGATGAATCGAACTTCTCATGCTTATTCCAAAACACTTTTCAAATCTGTCTACAATGTAATTTACATCCATTTCACCATTTTTATCTAAAAGATTATTAAAATCTTCTATCTGTGCGCCATGTTCCTTATCAAACAGTGCTAGATGGTATGCCATATAAATAATATCAATCGGGCTAAAATAATCATATTGTTCATATTCATAAGGATCACTTAAAAGCGTAACATACCACATATCACAATTTTCTTTTTCTCTTTCTTTTTCAATTACATAGGATATATACCATTCTTCGGCTTCATCTTCATATTTTTTTAACAGCTCGTATTCTTCTTCCTTCTGTTTTCTGATAGTTTTACTTAGATCTTCATTATAAAGAAGATACTGTAATCGTTCCATTTTAAGATAGATAATATGACATATTTGCAAATATAAATTAGTAAAATCAGTATTCGTTTTTACAAGAAAAGTATGACATGGTTTAACATCACCTTTATGTGTATAAATTGCAACCCTGATTTCTTCTTTGTCTTTCTTTTTTCTGTTCTTCTCATAAACTTTTTGAGCTTTTATCAAACTGTAGCAGAGAGTATCATCAACAATAATTATAGGATTTACCTTCATTAATTAATCTCACCTATTTTCTTTTTATTCTAATCAACAATAATAAAAGACCAATTGCTAGGGCAACTAAAACTCCTATTAATACAACTGGAAGGATGGAACTTGTTCCATCTTCTTTATTTTCTTCTGATTGTTTAACTTCCTTATTTGAATCACTTTTCTTTGATTTATTTTTTCTATTGGATTTATTGTTTTTATCATAATGATAAACATGGTTTAGATCTTCAACGTTTTCATCTTCCTCATCCGTTGAAGCTTCCTCTTTCTTTGTAACAGTAATGTCACATGTATAATCGTCATCTCCATTCAGCGAAAAACTTTCTTCATTGAACACAACATCATAATCTTTCTTATGTTTATTTGACACAGTAATATAGTATTCTCCTGGATCAACAAAATAAGACCATTCGTTTCCATATTCATCCATGTCAAAGCTGACAGAATCACTATTGTTCTTCTTATTATGAAGCGTTACGACAATTCCTCCAGGATAGCCATCTTTATAAGTATCAACATTGAATTTTACACAGCCAATAGAACTTGCATTTACCGTCTGAATATTTAAGAAAATCATCATTATTAAAATCAGTATTTTTTTCATGTTTTCCTCCTTTTAGGATGGAACAAGTTCCATCCTAATATTTAGTACCAGGTTTAATTGAACCTGAAACATATTCAAAGTGCATATAATCTTTAATATTCTTGTAATCTCCGCCCCAATAGAATCCATATTTTTTCCAGATTGCTACAATCTCACCCTGAATCTTATAACATGCTGGTGCATTATTCCATGTAGAGGATGATGTACCGCTAACATAGGGATTGTAACCAGGATTGATGTCTACAGCCACGCCAAATGAATGATTTGACATTGCTGTTGAATTGGTCATCTTTCTCCAGTTAAAGCATCCATTGTCATATGCTCTAAATCCTTTTGCCTTCATTTCTTTATAAGCAGATTGAATTGAACCAGCAAGCGATTTATGACATGTGAGGTTTGCTGTTGATGGATTACCATTACGATCAAGTATTTCAACTTTTATCGTTGTTAGATAACCTCTCATAGCTGATTCAGATGATGGTGTGCCATTAGGAAATAAAAACTGCAATCTTGCATTCTTATCACCTTTGTTAGCAACATCTCCTGTATTCCCTCCTGATCCACTTCCAAATGTCCTGTTTCTTACCTGAACAAGATCACTTTCAGAAAGATTATCAAACATTGTCAGATTATAGGATTCAATATGATTCTTTATTTTATTAGGATAAGCAGTACCCTCACAGTATCCACCCCTGCCTAGAGCTTGTAAAACAAGTGAATAGTCAGTAATACCACTACATCTATAATTGCTATTAGATAGAAGCTTATCATGGGCTTCTACACTTTCTTTCCAATTATTGAATTTTTTATATGTACCACTGCTTGTCTTTACACTTCCTGCTGTACCTTTTCCTTTCATACCAAAAAGATTTTTAGCATTGACTGCAAGATTACTTTTTCCCCATCCAGATTCTTCAATTGCCTGAGCAACTGTAACAGATGTTAATATTTGATACTGCGCCTTGAAATCATAGCTGTATTCCACTATTTCCATAACAAAGTTATATTGTTCAGTTGTAAAATTAGCCATGTAGCTTGTATCAGAAGTGGTATCCGAACTGGAATCGCTAAATAAAGCAACAATTAGAATAAGAGGTACTAGTAGTACAATCATACCTTTTATTGCTAGTTTTTTTAATTTATTTTTAATCTTTTCCATGTTTCTATCAAGCCATCATTCTAAACATGTCATCTGTAGCTTTGATTGAAATAGGTATTCTTTTTGAGCCAGCAACAAGAATAGCTTCTCCTACTTTAAATCTTTCAATCAGTTCAACCTCACCACTTGTAAGTGTTGTTAATTTTTTGAGGTCTTCAACACCATCCTTTTCAAGATGTAAAATAACCTTATACGTTGATGAATTGAACATAGCCTTTCCACTAGAAATAACTTTATCATCAGCAAAATCATGAGGTTCTTGTGTTGCAATGATCGTTGCATTTTTATATTTACGAGATCGCCTTACAAACTGTTCAAGCATTTTTGCTGTTTCTCCTGCCAAAATATAAAGATGCGCTTCATCTACACAGAATACAGAATAACAACTGTCATCAAGACATAAACTCCATGAATACTGAAGTATGATGTGCATAAGAGCATCTTTCAATCCTTCAGTTAAACTAAAGAAAATCTTTGTTCCAAATCCAATAAAAGGATTTGCATTTTCAGATACATTTACAGTTGTTTTTCCATCAAAATAAGCTGAGTATTCAACTATAAAAGGTCTTATCTTTAGTTCAAGATCTTTATAAGCTTTATACTCTTCATCATACTTTCCTGCTCTTTCAAACATTTCAATATATTCTTTAACGGTATTTTGAAAATCAGTAAATGTTGGATAACTGTTATAATTTAGATTTTTAAAGCTTTTCTCTTTGTTAATACCAACCCTTTTATAGGTTTCAACAGCTACGCCACCTATTACACTTAATGTTTCATCTTTTATTGTAGGATACAGATATTTAAGTACAATCTTTATATCCTCAACAACATTGTAGATTGCAAGTTCAGTATCATACATATCCACTTCTTCGTCTTCATCACATGAAATTGGTTTTAAATCAAAAATATTGATACGTGCGTTTTTAGTACCCATATTGAAATAAGAACCATTAGCCCTTAAAATCATATTCCTGTTTTTGTTTTCTGGATCAATCCATATGATCTTTCTCTTATGCAACATATGTTGCATCTGAATAAATGATAATGCTGTTGTCTTACCTGAACCCGAAGTTCCTACAAGAACCATATTTCCATTCAATCTGTTATCTGCCTTCGCAAGAGTAAAATCATTTTCATAAATGAACTGATCGAACATGATCTTTCCGCCATTATACTGCTCACAGCCTAGCAGAACACCCTGCGGATCATCTAATGTATCAAATATAAACGGATACATTGCAGCCAGATTTAAAGATGGCAACAAAACACCAATGTTATTTTTCATTTCCTTAGAAAAATTATCATTGTGAAACCACATCGAGGTTCTTTTATAAAGTTTTTCTTGAATACCCATCAGACATTGAAGCTGCCATCCTTGCATCATCAACTGCATTTTTAAGTTCTGATAGGAATCATTCAACTGTTGTAAGGTATCCCCCTGAACAAGAATATTGATAACGACATTATATGTTCTATCGTTTCTAGCAACCAGGTTATTGACCATTGTATCCATTGCCTGCATCTTTTGTTGGATATCTGCTCTAATTGTCATGTCCGTTGTTTCGTTATATCTTTTTCTTAAACGATTAACTTCACCTTTAATCATATTAGGAATATTTTCACTTGACTGTTCTACCATCATCCCAACTTTGATATTAGGATTTGATGATAAGACCGCCAGTATTCCTGCATAATAATTCTTTGGTGTATTCATCACAGTTGCTACCTTTACGTACTTATCTCCCATCTGAAGATAATTTCTGTTGACAGCAAACCCTTTAGGAGCAACTTTAGATTTCATTGATCTAATTTGTAATTTATTCATATTGACCTCCCAGTTTAATCTTTTGATCCTTCATATCAAAAAGATCATATCCTTTTAAAACAGAGAAATAATATTCATCAATTGTAGGATTATCAAAATCAAAAGCTATCATTTTTTTAAAATCATCTTCATCAATCTTTGAAATCCTTAGTCTTGTATCATTCATATATCTGATGAGATCACTGTATACCTTATCTATTTTCTTTTCTGTTTCCATTACTATAAAATAAAATGAAATCTCTTTATAGTTTTCCTGAAACCATTGATGATAGTAGAGAAACATACTTGCTAAATCTTTGATTGAATCATCTTCTTCATATCTCATCTTGTTCATCAGGTTATGATTTTGTTTGGAAAGATTAGGAGTTTCATAAACAAATCGCCAATAGAATTTAAAGTCCATTCTATTGAATGCCTGACATAATGATTGAACAACGTTAAAATTATCATTTGCATCAAGCATGTGTATATTCAATGGATGAACCTTTACTCCTTTAACGATAAATTTGTCACTTCCATCTTTTACAACACAATGATCACCTTCAATTTCTTCAATGTCCAACCAATCCAAAGATGATTTCATTTCCTTAACACGCTGTTTGTGTTTCTTCATTTCTTTTCTAGATATCTTTTTCTTCCCAGGAATACCTTCTTTCACCTGTTTCTTCTCTGTTCTTTTCTTCATCATAGTGAATCACCCCCTCGAATGGATATACCTTTTGAGCAATCAAGTAATCATACATTTCTAATAGAAATCCAAGCATATTGTGATATGCTGGAAAACTTATTGTAATAAACCACGCTACCATTCCAATAAATAAAAAAAGCGCCATCCCGAAATAACGCCCTATACCTTCTAATGTGAAGACACTCAATAAAATGCCTCCAATTGCAATAAATACACCTACACCAATAATAATAAGATCACTTACTTTATATGACCCAACAATCAGTTTCCCTCGTTTAAAGTTAGCGGGAGCTGTATATACTTCTTCTTTCATTTCAACCTCCTTCTTCCAAAAATAAACAAGATGGAACAAGTTCCATGCTATCGTCTTCTTCCATACATCCCAAAATATGCCATACTTTGCATCGAAGCAGCCTTTGATGTAAAGAAATTTCCTACATTATTTATACTGTTAGCAAAATTTCCAGTTGCATTCTTTGTATTCATGTTACTTGCACGACTGACTGCAAAGGCTTCACGACCTGTCATGCCTCCTGCACGATTGTACCTGATAGTGCTACCTCCAGCTTTTTCAACAGCATTTCCTAATTGGGAACGAGACATGTTTTGTGCATTTTCAATACCCAAACTTTGAGCATAGGCAACCTGTCCAATCGAAGGTGTCATACCATTGCCTTCTTTTCCTAGAAGACCTGTAACAGTCTGACTTCCTCCAAAATCACCTACAGAAGAATTTAAATCACTTTGAGCCATATCATTTGCATCCAATCCTAAAGAATCAGCATAATCCATTTGGTCTCCTGTAAGTGGCACATCATTTCCCATAGCACTAAAGGCACTCAATGAACCACCAGCATTTGCAACGGCATCCGCCATTTCTCCTCTGGTCATTCCTTGACCGTTGATTCCTAAAGATTTAGCATAATCAGCCTGTGCCTTATTTGGACTTAGATCATTGATTGGCTTTCCACCACTAGATCCGCCAAATCCGTCCGAGCCACCTTTTCCAGCATCAAATCCCATTTTGGCTGCTGCTCCAGCAAGTCTTCCACCTGAAAGTTTATTAGCTCCTGAAGCTACTGCACCACCCAAGGCACCAGCTCCCGAAAGACCTTTTGCAACTCCAGAAATACCTGCACCAATGACACCAGCACCAACAGCACCTGACATTGCTCCAACCATCATTAATGATTGAACCTGTTGAAGTGTATTGGCTGCCGACATATCAGCACCACCAATGATTGCAGCGATTCCTGAAGGTGTTGCATAGATTGCTAAAAGCCCACCTAGAACAAACCCTATCTTTGCAATAGAACCTGCTATAGAAGTTGTACCTAAAACAGAATCAAGTGTACTGCTTCCAATAAATGCAAATAATATCATCATAGAATACAGCTGAAAGAAATTACTTATCAGATCAGCAAGAATATATTTAGTCCATGTTGAAAATGTCTGATTCCCTGGTTCAATTAGAGCAGATACCGCATAAGGGGCTAAGAAAATCTTAACTATTAAAGATACCTCTCTTTGCGCCATTTGAAGAATAATAGGTATAAACAGAAATGCTATTCCAACTGTTGTAAATAATCCAAAAAATAAAGACGACCAGGAAGGATACATGTAATAAACCTTATCAACTTGTCCAGCTAAACCAAATGTTACTGTATCGACAAAATATTGTAAAAGGTTTCCATCTTCAACACCTTCATTGATATCAATGTTGTTTATATCACCTGTTACCCAATACGTTTTATTGTATTTATCATCATTTGCCTGTGTGTGCATTTTCTTATAAGCAGAATAAGCTTCATTTATTTGAGCATCCGTCAGTTGAGAACCTGGTATATTTGTATTCGGCAAATAACTAGCTACCGTAGTTGCGCTTTGCATTTTTATATATTTTTTAAATTCTTTCTTTGACATTATTGAACTGTCTGCATTTTGTTTCTGTTCCAAAATATAATTCTTCATTGTCTTTACGGTAGATTCTCCACTTTCAAGATTCATTGACGAAGTGTCAACAAGAAGCGTACTCAATTTACCTCCATCTTTTACATCTTTATCACCAGTAAAATATTCAATATGGCTTACAAACGTATTGACCATGCCCGTAAGCTGTTTAGTAACTAAAGGTACTCCCGACATGATCATGATTGCCAAAGCTATTTTTACTATAAAAGCTCCAGGTTCAAGCTTTTGCATCTTTTCATCATCAAGAAAAGCCTGAATGATAATCTTCATGATTCTAAATATTAAGAACATGGCAAAAAATATCGCTATTCCTGCAAACAGATCCCATATGAATTTGAACCCACTATTATTGAAATCTAATCCGCAAATAAGTTTGGCAGCCGACCATAGAACATCAATAACATGAAGTAGCATTGACATAACACCCCAAATGATTGATCTCAATGCCTCTGTTATATCCATAGATTTTCACCTCCTTCGTTTTTATTAAATAATTAATATGACACTTCTCCAACACCAAGAGCTTTGAGAATTGCCATGGTCATTTCACCAACAATTAAGATAATGATTGCCCTTTTAATTTTTGAAGCAGGGTTATGGTGTTGCTGTTCTTCTTCTGTTGAAGTAAAATATTTGATTGCCACTCTTAACATATAAAAGATACAGCATCCTGGTAATGCCCAAAGACCAATATTTATACCAACTCTGATATAAGGCGCAGCCAAATCTTTTAATCCCTGTTCATCTGGTTTAACGTCAGCAAAAACATTTTGAACGTTCAACAACATGATTGTTAAAGATACAAGAAACATTTCTGCTTTCATTTTAATTTTTTCTATTAAGTGTTTTGCTTTACTCATTTAATTCATCCTTTCTAATAGCAAAAAGGACAATCTTTCGATTGCCCTGAATGGATGGAACTAGTTCCATCTTAAAATTCATTTTTATTAAGCTCTTCTTCATTGATTTCCACAGGTTCACTTTCAACTCGAGGAGCTGTTTTATATAGTCTGAAACCTGTAACGATTACAAATGTACGTTCCTGTTCGTTATAAGTTTCATTTTTCAAACGTCCTTTGACCTCAATCAACATACCTTCTCTGGCATTATTTACAAACCGTTTTGCTAAATTACCCCACGCTTTACAATGAATCCAGTCTGTATACTGTTCCTCTGTCGTTTTACTGTAGTAACTGCTTGCCACATCAAAATAACACTTGCAGTTGTCAGTTTCAGGATCACCTCTCAACTGTAGATGTTCCAATTTCCCAAGTCTTCCGCTTAAAATTACTTCATTAAACATATCTTTCACCTCCTAATTCATCATGGAACAAGTTCCATCCTTTATTTTTTTTAAAATAAAAAGGACTGAAAGCTAAAAGCTTCCAATCCTAAACAACTATATTTCTATTAGGCATGTTTTTTACGGAAATAAACCATACCAAATACAACAACAGCTAAACCAGCCAACATCATATAATATTCATAATGTGAATTGTCACCTGTTTTAACTTTGATTGGTAATAATTCATCATACATTACAACTTTTTGAGCAACTCCTGTATCTTTTACAGTAAATTGAATTGATTCAGCAACCTTGTAATTTTTAGGAGCAATTACTTCAGTTAATGTGTAAGTTTCTCCAGCAGTTAAGTTTTTAATCATATGAGGTTGTTTTCCTGAAGTCCATTCATCAATGACTTTACCATCTTTGTCAGTAACTTTAAGTTTTGCACCTTCAAGTTCCTTCTTAGTTGTAATATCTTGTTTGCTGATTTCGATTTTTGTATCTTCATCAGTCATAGATAATACTGTATCTTTTCCTTCTTCAGCTGTGAATGTTTGTGTTTTGAAAGTAGCATATCCGTTAGGAGTTTTTGTTTCTTTCAATACATATTCTTCACCAGCTTCAAGACCTTGAATCATATGTCTTGTTTCATTACCATCAAGATCAATGTTTGTGTAAGTAGTAATACCATCTTTTACAAACATTACAGTATAATCATCTTTTCCTTTGTTTTTAGCAATGCTGTATTGAACTGTTGAATCTTCTTCATCCATGTATGTTCCTTCAGCTTTACCATTTTCTTTTAATTGAGCTTTCATTTCATCAGTAACATCAAAGATATGTTGTCCTGAAATCCATTTGTCAATAATATTTTTAGTCTTATTAGAAGTAACTGTCATTTCAGCACCTTTTAATAAGTTACCTTTTTCATCAACTTTAGAAACTTCATTGATTGTATCAATCATTTCTACTTGTTGATTTTCTTTTTCATATGAAACTTCAAATTCAATGTCATTTGCTAGATTTAAACCTGTAGGAGCAAGGTCTTCATGTAGAGTATATTTCTTACCTTCAACTAATCCAGTAGAATAATGTACTTTACCTTCAGAAATCCATTCATCTACAACATTACCGTCTTGATCAATGATTTGCATTAATGCACCAGTTACTTCATCACCACTTACTGTAGCTTTAGAAATTGTAACTTGTTTATCTTTCATTACTAATGTTTGATTTTCATCTTCACCAGCAGTAAATTCAATTTCTTTTGCTTGAACATATTCTTCAGGAGTTTTTGTTTCTCTTAGGATATATTTTTCACCAGCAACGAGTCCTTGAACTCTATGAGTTGTTTCATTTCCTTTGATGTCGATATTAGCATAAGTTGTAACACCATCTTTAACTTGCATTAAAGTATAGTCGTCACGATCCTTATTTTTAGCAATACTGAACATAACCATAGAATCTTCATCATCCATATAGCTTCCTTCAGCTTTACCATTTTCTTCTAATTGAGATTTGATATCTTTATCAATGTCTAGGATATGTTGACCTGTTACCCATTGATCAACGATATCTTTAGTTTTTTCTGATACGATAGATAAAGTTGCTTCTTTTACAGCTTTACCATCAACATCTGTTTTATTTACTTCTGTAACAGTATCAATCATTTCTACTGTTTGATTTTCTTTTTCTTTTGTTACTTCAAAAGTGAAATCAGTTGCAAGATTGAATCCTAAAGGAGATAAATCTTCGTGCAATGTATAAGTTTTACCTTCTTCAAGTCCATTTGCAATATGAGATTTACCTTCACTGTACCATTCATCTACAACATTACCGTCTTCATCAATAATTTGCATATGAGCACCAGTGACTTCTTCTCCACCAACAGTTAATTTAGAAACTTTAACTTGTTTGTCTTTCATGTTGACTTTTTCATTTACTTTTTCTTTTGAAACAGTAAATTCAATATCAGTTGATTTTACATATTCTTCAGGTGAAACAGTTTCAGAAAGGATATATGTTCTTCCTTCTTCTAATCCATTGATAAAATGAGAATCTTTTCCAGAAGTCCATTTGTCTACGATTTTTCCTGTTTCTTTATCAGTAACAGTGATTTCAGCACCTTCAACTTCTTTTTCACCTGTAACATCTGTTTTAGTAAATGATACTTGTTTATCTTCCATTGTAACTGTTTCAAGTTCACTTGAATTTTTAACAGTAAACTTGATGTCTGTTGCTTTTACATAATCTTTAGCTGTAACAGTTTCAGATAATGTATAAGTCTTACCAACAACAAGACCTTCGATTGAATGTACTTTGTCAGTAGAAGTCCATTGATCTACTACATTTCCATCTTCATCTGTAATTGTTAATTGAGCACCGTCAACTTCTTTGTCTCCAGTAACATCAGTTTTGTTGAATTCAAAGTCAGTTGTTTTGTTTTCTACATCAAATGATTTGATGTAAGTTTTTGTTGTGTAATCAGATTGTTTAAATACAGCATCATATTTTGTTGTATCTAATACGCATCCATCTAAAGTTTTAACTTCTTGTAAATAGTATTGAGCTTCTCCAACTCCCATAGGAAGATTAGAAATATCTAAATGTCCATCAGTTGATAATGCATAAACACCGTTTCCTACTTCAGTACCAACATTAACGATTGCTCCAGAATTTTCTGTTGTAATGACATCATCTTTAGCAAACATTAAACTTCCGTCTACTGGTGAATAGATATCTTCTTTTGCTTTTAATACGAATTGAATTTTAGATAAGTCGCTTCTGTCAACTAAATCTACATCAGTATCAAGATCAGCAACTGTCTTATTTAATTTGATTTGAGCTTTTGGTTGTTCATCACGAACTTTTACAGTATAGATTGGATCACCATCTTCATCTTTTGTGTAATCTAATAAACCACTCATTTCAAATGATTGAGTTTTCCCAAGTCCAATAAATCCCGTTGGAACTTTAACTTCTTCTAAATGATATTTTCCAGCAAAGAATTGAAGTGGTAAGAACACTTCACCTTTTTCATCATCATCATTTGTGTATTCAGTTTTAACTACGACAACATTATCACTGTTTGTAGTGAAAGTATCATATTTCTTTCCACCAACTTTTTGAGTGATATATTGACCTTTTTTGTAGACAATGTTTCCACCATCTAAAATATCTTCATCAGCAACGATTTTAAATGATGCTGAATTTAATGATACAGTTTTACCTGTTTCTTCATCTTGTTTTACTAATTTTAATTGAGTTTCTACTGGACGGTTATTTAAAATTACCTTTTTGACTTTATCAGCATCATTCTTAATTTCACTTGTATCTTTTGTTACTGAAACAAAGAAATCAGGATTTGTGTAGAAATCTTTAGGTGTTTTTGTTTCTCTTACAATATATTGTCCGTATGGAAGATCTTTAGTTATAGCCCATCCATCTTCTCCAGTTGTGATAACGTCATAAGTAGTTGCATTATCCCAACCTACGTGATCTACCTCAGACTTCAACTTCCAAGTAAATTCAGCCCCTTGTAATCCTTTAACAACTTCAGACATTCCATTTCTGTATCCAGATTTAAAAATCTGAATTTGTTGTTTCTTAACTTTTTCGGTAACAACCATTTGATTTGCGTCATTACCAAATTGAAGTTTTGCACCTTGATATTCCTTAGTGATTTGAGCAACATAATTCGTATCTTTTTCAGTAGTAGTAACACCAGTTAAATTATCAGTTACATTCAATGTATTACCTTTTAATAGGTATCCTTTAGGAGCTTTAGTTTCTTCAATGGAAATAGTTCCTAGAGGTAATGTAATGGCTCCATTCTCATCAGTATAGAAATTATCACCAGATACTTTATTTGAATTTGAAAGTCTTGCAACATATCCTTTCTTTCCAGTTGAATATGTTACTTCTTTAGTAGCTATAACCCAAGTTCGTGTTGCTTTTTTTGGAAGGTCATCTTTTGTATAGTAACCGTCATAGTATTTTACAGTAAACTCCGCACCTTCAAGAGTAGCATCACCCTGTGGCATACCCTTAGTTTCGGCATCATTTTTTACTACTTCAATACCGATAGGGTCATTACCTGGTGTTTCATTGGAATTTGCTCTTACAGTTTGGTCTTTGACAACCGTAACACTGTACGTATTTTCATCAAGATCGTAACCTGTAGATGCTGTAATTTCTTTTACTGTATAATTACCTACAGGTAAGATAGATGATTTTGCATATCCATTTTTATCGGTTGTGATTTCATCTACTTTAACTCCGTCACTGTAGATACCATAAACAGCACCTTCTAACGAATAACATCCATTATTGTTTGTAATGCCTTCATTTGCTGACTTTTTAATTAAATCGATCCATCCAAAATCTAGCCAGTCAACACTGTATCTCAATGAATCAACAGATTCTTGAGTCCATGATCCATGAGTTTGGTTTGAACCATTTCCATCAGAAATTGCCAATGCACAGAATTTTCCTTTTGCTGAACTGTTCAATGTTCCGCTAGTGTAATCTGTTGGACTGTTTTCTAGTGGAGCAGTTAGATAGAATGATTGACCACCCCATACTGTTGCTGTTCCACCAGTTTGTTGAGCTGAAGAACCTGCAATATGAATAGTAACATTGCTTTGAAGTGGCAATTGTACTGTTTCGTTTGATGAAGCATTAAATGAAACAGTATTTGTTGTTTGTATCATATTAGCTTTATCAAATGTTGCTGTAAATTTTGCAGTATCTCCAGTTGAGAAGTTAGCTCCATTAGATGGATCTGGTAAGCTTTCTACATATGACCAAGTAGATTTTAAACCAATACCTGCTCTTTCAAGATCATCAATATTCGCACCGCACATGTCCCCACTATATGCAAGTGATAATAGTACGTGCGTATATAAATACCCTGTTTCTTCTTCATTTAATCCGTCATCCGTTAACGCTTGTCCTTTAAACAAGCTTCCATTTGGACCTCCAAAACCATAATATAAGAATTTTCTTACCATGACATTATTTTCAATGACACTGGCAGCATAATTTCCTGAAGAAGGAGTTTTCTTACTCGCTTCCAAGCAATATGACCATTGCCCGTTATACTTACACATGTAAGTAGACCATTGTTTAGTGATCTGTGGACATTTACGTTTCCACCATTCAGGATAAGTAATAGATTTAATACGAGTAAACTCGTGAGGAATCCCGCTGTCCCAAGCTTCTACTGTATTTGTGTTTCCAGCTGTAAAACACATAGACAAAACCATGCCTAGAACAACAAAGATTTTGGTTACTTTATTTAACCATTTTTTAAACTTCATTTTTCTTTCTCCCTTTCCTAATAATATTTAAAATTCTTTTTGTTTAAACAAAAAGATGGAACTTGTTCCATCCACTTCAGATGCAAGTTCATTTAACATCTGCATACTTCTTTGAGACAGGTTTTATATTTGACGAACCAAAAGACCTTTGACAATAAAAAAAGACAATCTTTCGATTGCCTTATGGGTGAAACACCCATTTTTGCTTATGAATTTTTATCATTTTAATTTGTTTCCTTTCTTTATAGTACCTTTACGTGTTAGTAATCTTAACCTAAACATAATTTTATAATACTGATTATCGACCATATGATCAAAATTATATCAATTAATAACCTGTGTTTTTCGTAATGAGGCTTTATATATTTCCATAAAAATCTGATTATCAATAAACAAATTCCAATAATTATAGCCCACTTAACATAAAACACTAGCTGATACATAACAAAATAAAATATTTCAGGGTCATTAATCATTCTTTTAAATTTCTCCTTTTGCTCTAAAAACTAAAAAGATGGAACAAGTTCCACCTCTCAACTACAATTCTATACTATCATTTTAACACGTCTATTTTTAAAATCTATTGACTTTTTTGTGCAATTTCTTTTAAAAATTTTTTTAACGTTTCAGAATGTATCTTTTATATCAGGGAGGGTCTCTAACAGTACGAAAGTATGAGATTTGATTATAAATGAATTCTACCGTCTAATACTGCCAGAGATACCCTTTTGGGAATGTTAGAATCCTTTCATTCAAATTCTAACAATATCATTTTATCACCCTGATTTTTAAATTCCATTGACTTTTTTGTGTAATTTTTTTAAAACTATTTTCATAAGAAAAAGATGGAAGTACAGCCATATTCCATCTTTTTTATTAGGACTTACATAATTATATTATTTTCTTAAAAACAAATATGATCCAAAAAACAAACAGTATTAAATTTAATGCTAGTTCAAATGAAACAGTTCAGTTACCTTTACAATCCAATGTTACTATTCGTATTGCATATTCTTCAGCACAACAAAGACCGGTACAGTCCTTTTTTATTTATAAACATATAATTAATGCCCATATTAAATTGTTATGATTATTAAAAAAATTATTTAGTAGCACCGCAAGAACATTTGTAACCTGTAGTAACCGTTTCATCATATGCTTGCTTAACAATTACAGTTTCATCATAAGCTGGTGTGACGGTTACAGTTTTTGTTTCTTGATGTGTTACAGCATCATGATGTTTAGTACCAACTTGTACTTTAGTAGAATGATAAGAATGTCCAAATTCTGCACTATGTATACCAGCTTGATCAGATGCTGCTTCTCCTTTTCCAAAATCTTGTCCACACACTTTACATACAACATGTGTTTCATAAACAGGTTCATCATATGCTTCCTTATCTACAACTGTGTACGTTTCCTGACGTGTTACAGCGTCATGATGTACTGTTTTTGTTACAGCATCATGATGCACTGTTTTTGTAATTGGAATATTATAGTTGTGTTTATGTTCATCTCCTTTTGATGATGAAGATGAGCTATTTCCACTGCTATTTGATGTACTTGAACTGCTTGTATTATTTCCAGATGGTTTTGATGTACCACTGTTTGTTGTTGGCTTAGTTGCACTTGCACTTGATGAGCTGTTGACTGTTCCTTTATTTGATACAGGAGATGTACTTGCTACTGCATCATTTTTAGAAACTTCACTACTAGCTTTCTTTGTTACAACAGTTTTCTTATTTCCATTTTCATCAGTAACAACTTCAGTTACAGCAACTTCTCCTTCACCAACTTCAGGAGCTTGTACGATATTGACTTTTAATTTCTTTGAAGCTTTATTTTTATATTTGTCTTGAATTGATACTTTTAGATCATAAGTTCCAATCGTGTTGACATCAACTTTAGCTGTATCAATCTTCCAGTCTTTGACATCACTGTAATCAGTCGCTTGTAATAATTCACCAAAGTTAAAAGTTGAAAGATCAGTATATTGAATAACATCAATACTGTCAGGTGCTGTGATTTCAGGTGCTGTTGTATCTTTGACAGTTACCTTAACAGTTTGTTTTTCTTTTTTATAAGTAAAATTGATTTCATAGTTACCAACTTTTGGATAGTCTTTTTCTTCTTTGGATACGACATTTCCTTGTTCATCCTTATTTGTTACAGTAACGTATTTAAGATTGTCTTTTTCTTTTGTATCTTTAATGATCTTATCTAGATTATCAACTTTATTTGCATCCAAATAATCAGCAACATTAGTTGAAACTTTTTGACCAAATTCAGCACCCACTTCATTTGCTGTTAAGACTAGATTTTTAGAACCGTTGCTATTTAGAACGACTGCACCAGCAACTCCAATAACTAAAACACCAGCTAAACAACCAGCAACAATTTTTTTCTGTTTTGTATCTAAATATTTTTCAATAATATTTTGTTTTTTTGTTTCCATATTTCCACTCCTTTGAATTTTTAATCTATTTCTAAGATGGAACTAGTTCCATCACTCTTTTCTAAATAAATAGGACTTACATAATCTATATGTAGGAAAATTATAAATGCTACTGTTTTAAATATTTGTCCTGAAGGATAATAAACTTAATATCGACAATAACATTCCATATTGATTAGTGCCTATGTTTTTTCAATCAGGACTTACATAATCAGTTACAATTCTATCATCTTTCTATCGGAAGGGAATATTTTTTTAATAATACCAATTAATGCCTGAATTATATTCCTTAGCTGTAATGATGGAACAAGTTCCACCTCTCAACTACAATTCTATACTATCATTTTATCACGTCTATTTTTAAAATCTATTGACTTTTTTGTGTAATTTTTTGAAATTATTTTTTAATGTATTTGCATGCTGGATATCCTGAACAAGAAATGAACTTTCCATATTTTCCGTTTCTTTCCACCAATGGTTTTCCACATTGCGGACATTTCATTTTTGTCTGAACAACTTCTTTAGATTTTACTGATTCTGTATATTTACAATTAGGATAGTCAGAGCAGGAATAATATTCTCCAAATTTGCCTTTTCTTAGTAAAAGAGTTTTTCCACATTTTGGGCATTTTTTATCAGTCTTCTTAGGCTGCTTTTTTTCATCCTTTTTAATATACTTGCATTCAGGATAATTGGAACAAGCTATGAATTTACCATACTTTCCTTTTTTAATCACTAGATCAGATCCACATTCTGGACATTTCTCATCTAATTTGTTTTCATTTTGAATAGTCCATTGAATACTTCTATTAGTATCTTTTAATACTTCAATAATATAATTTTCTATATCATTAATAAATGTATCTTCATCAAGCTTACCATTCTTTATATCAGCAATCTTTTCTTCCCATGCAACAGTCATCCGTACATCCGTTATGTTTTCTGGAACTACCTTAATAAGTTGCATTCCCCTTTCTGTAGGAATCAATTGTTTTTTCTTTCTTTCAACATATCCTCTAGAAATCAGCTTTTCAATAATATCCGCACGAGTTGCTCCCGTTCCAAGTCCAGTACGTTCAACACCTTCGATTTCTTTAAAATCTTTCGATCCAGCATTTTCCATTGCAGATATGATTGTCTTATCATTAAAACGTGTTTTAGGTTTTGTTTCTTTCTTTAAAACTTCACATGTCACAGGTTCAAATACATCCCCTTTTTGACAGTTGAATAAAGAAATATTTTTAACTTCTTCCATGGAACTAGTTCCATCCTCTTTTTCAAATTCCGTCCAGCCCTTTTCAACTGTTTTATTTGCTGTTCCAATAAAATCATAATCTTTAGCATTTATTGTACACGTTAAGTGTTCATATGTCATATCCTTCATCACTGCTTTTAAAGTTCTTTCAATAATAATATTAAGAACGCTACATTCCTTATCATTAAGATTTGAAACATCTGAAATATTCTTTGTTGGAATAATAGCATGGTGGTCCGTAACCTTGCTATCATCAAGTACCTTGTCTACTTCAAAAGAAACATCATACTGTTTCTTCTGATTCAACAATTCTAACAGATTTAAAAAATCATTTTTCATTGATTCATTGAGATACTTACTGTCAGTTCTAGGATACGTAATAAACTTTCCTTCATATAATTTTTGAGCAGTATCAAGAGTTTCCTTTGCGCTGATAGAAAGCATTTCATTGCATTCTTTTTGTAGTGATCCAATATCATGAAGCAATGGTGCTTTTTTCTTCTTGATTTCTTTTTTTATATCAGTAATCATGGAACTAGTTCCATCTACTTCTTTTGATATCCTATCAGCCTCATTTTCATCTTCATATTTATCTTTGATTTCGGCAAGGATATCTTTGTATTTGAGCTGTACCTTATAATAGTAATTTTTTTTGAAACTTTTAATTTCATTTTCTCTGTCAACGATCATTCTTAATGTTGGTGTCTGAACTCGTCCAATTGATAAATAATCATCTCCATAATTACAGTATAAATTTGTAAAGTGTCTTGTAAGGTTTGCACCCACCAGCCAGTCAGCCTTTTCTCTAGCAAAAGCACTATGATATAATCGAATGAATCTTTCATCATTACCATCCTGTAAATGTTGCAGATCTCTTTTGATATCTGCCATGGAATTGTTCCATAATCTTTGGATAGGCTTTTTGCATTTTGCATGATTGTAGACATGTCTGAAGATAAGTTCGCCTTCACGTCCAGCATCGGTTGCACAAACAACAACATCTACATCATCCCTGCTCATGAGCTTTTTGAGTATTTGAAACTGTGCTTTTACGCTTTTATCTTTTCCTACTTTTAATTTGAACTCATCAGGTATAATTGGCAAAACTTTCCAGCTTTTCCATTCAGGGTTGTAATCTTTTCCATCATACAACCCTAAAAGATGACCATAGCACCAAGAACATATATATCCATTACCTTCTAAATAGCCTTCATGACTTTGATTTGCTCCTACTATGTGAGCTATTTCTTTTCCAACAGAAGGTTTTTCCGCAATAATTAACTTCATTTCTATTTCCTTTCCAGGATGGAACTAGTTCCATCCATTACTTTTTATAAAATAAACGGTATAAGTAGAATTGCAGCAATTGTAACAATCGTCATAATAAGCCATCTTACAAGTATACCAACTGGTTTGTCTGTTCCATCCATAGAAACTCTTACTCCCAATACAAATATAAGCATAAAGAACAATGTATATAATATTAATGCAAATGTATGTATCATCCCAAAATATGGAAACTTATTATATCTTAAACATCCAAGAAGAATAATAAAACATACATTCCAAACTGGAAACAACATTTCCATTTTAATTTTCCTCCTCAGTTTCAATTTCTTTTACTTCATCTTGTTTTTTGACATCATCCAGATCACCTTCATATAACTTAGGTGTACCATCAGAATTTGTCATCATAACAATTCCGCCAACTCTATTGACCAAATAGCAAACTCTTGTATCCCTATCAACAATAATTTCTTTCGTAGGTTCAATATAGATAGATTTATATGGTTTTTCAGATAAATCTTTAATTTCTACATCATCATCTTCCCTTTCTATGCCTAACACCCTATTTGCAATACTTCTCATGGTTTGATTTATACTTTCTATATTCCAACCAATAAGTAACAAAGCAATACTTATACACCCAAATTCAATTACATCCATTTTTTCTTTTCTCCCTTTTCTTTAATTAATAATAAGATTATCTGTTAATGCATCTTGTCCTATGATCTCATCAGCATAAAAATTTACATGACAGATATCTTCATCATATTCGATTTTTCTAATAGCAACAGCATTTAAAAAATCAACACCAAATACTTCTATGAATTGTTTAAGATCTTTAGCTGCAAAAACCAAATCATCTGCACCATCATATAAGCTTATAGTTTCAATATAATGCCCTGTTTCTATCAGTTTGCATATAAGATCATACAAATTTCTATCTTTATCTTTTTTACATTCTGTACCCATTAAGACCTTCCTTTACTATTTTATGCTGATTTCAAATTGCAACCTGTCAAAAATATAAGACAACAGATTATCAATGCAACAACAATAACCATTTTCAAAACATCTTTTCTATTCATCTTTTTGCTCCTTGAATGATCACTAGAAGATGGAACTAGTTCCATCTTCTAGATCAATGTGTAATGTTATAAAACAATGCACCTGTTGCCCCAGCAGTACAAACCAAGGCAATCACACACAAACGCCATCCTTTATAATTCTTTTGGGCAGAATAGACACCTATATCTATCGCCTGTATAACACAACATCCTAACATTACACCAAATGCAATATAATCTAACATTCTTTTTCTCCTTTAGTCTCAATATCTTCATAAAACACACTACTGTAAACTTCATTACTAAAAAGCTTTGCTGTAAGTTCATTAAAATACCTGTCATGACATACTGTAACTTTATTACTGAAATCATAGATGTATTCATAATTGTCAACACATACAGGAACTTTACTGAACTTGAATGCATTTTGTAAAATCTTTTCTTTTTCTTCACCTGTATCTCCATCGTATAGATAAAGATAAGAAGTAAAGATAACTCTGTATTGTATATCTTTGTTTGGTTTGATTCTTGGTAAATAGTTATCTACAAATCTCAAATATTCATCAGGATTGGTAATATTCAGTTTTTTCATTTCTTCTTTTTTTAATGGAAGCTTTGTTTGTCGATAAAAAGACAAAACTAAATTAAAATATTCATATATTACATAAGTTACAACCATTAATACTACAATTCCAAAACATATATATGAAAAACCATATATTATACTTTTATAGAACAATCTATGAGCCGGATTTTTAATCATATCATTCAATGCTCCTAATATTCCAACAAAAACAATAAAAAGTAAAAAATATTTACCATACATTCTAAAGATTGATGCTTTCTTTTTGATAGCTTTATTGTTTTTCTTCATTATGTTTACTCCTCCATATTGAAATAATCCTCAACAAAATTTGCACATTCATTTATATGAAAAATCTCATCAAAGTTATCTTCAATCCACTCTAATAATTCTGGTTCAGGTTCGCATCCTTCTTTTGCTATAAACTTCATATTACTTTCTTTTTCAAAATTTTTATCAGCCATTCCTTTTTAGCTCCTAAATTAATTTTTATACTATTTAATCAAATATCAGTCATCAATTTCCTTATCGCATTGAAATATCGTTGCTTTTTCACATTCTTTTTTTACAATTTCTCCATTGGGAGATTTCTTGACTCTACATTCTAGTTTTAAAATATTTGCTTTATCTTTGTCTTGAGTTATTTCTATAAACATTTTTTCAAAAGGTAGCTCTATAACTTCACCTTTATTATCAACAAAAGTAATTATGTTATTAGAATAATCAATCATATACAGCTTTTTTGTTGACGGAAGTAGGTGTTTTAATTTTATTATTTCTTTTTCGGTTGTTGTTTCAGCAATTACTGTATCTTCATCAATAATGTATATGATAAAGAAAACCATACCAAAAACTATACACAATTCAATTATATAGAATATAATATCTAACATCTTTTCTCACCTATTTATTCACTAAAATAATCTTCTACGCTATTGCTACATTCTTTTATATGTAGAATCATTTCATTTGCTCTTTCTCTTACGTCTAAGCAAAAACCATCAATAACTTTCTGAGGGTCTACATCCATATTAAAAACAAATTCATTTTCAGCATTAGAATAAGGCATTAAGTAATAAACCATACATCTTTTATGATTTTCACTTTCTAAAACCTTTGTTACTTCAATTTCATCATCAACCTTTTTAAACATCTTTTTCCAGTAACTGATTTTTTGTTTGCCATTTGATATTTCAAAGATTTCATCAGCAGATAAATCATATAGTTCAATCAGTTTTGAAAAAGTATCCAGATCAGGTTCTGCAACATTATTTTCATATCCAGATAGTGATTTACAGTTAATATTAGTTATCTCCATTACCTGTTTTTGAGTTAATCCTTTATTTTTTCTTGCATTTTTAAGAATTTCCCCTATCCATTTTTTCTCCATACTGCTTTCCTTTCCAATCCTTTTTGATTCATCAAAGACCAATAACACATACTTTTATTATTTCTTGATGTGATAATACTTTTAATTGAAATCTAGGCTGATAGATAATAGAATAACGTCCTTCGGGTTCAACACCAATGACACCTATATATTTCTTTTCATCAAGATAATTTTTATATTTATCTAAAATAAGATTTTTCTTTTCTATAGGTATGACTATCCAACTTTTATTTACATATGGCAAATTACCTTCAGCCTGTAATAACGCTTTTTTTATATCCTGTAGCTTAAATTCAAATGAATTGATTTGATACTTTCCTTGAAACTGTTCTATGGTTACAAGATCAGCATTTCCATCTCTGATAGCACATTCAAACTGATAACGAATTGCTCTTTTTGAGCGATTATATGACTTCCAAAACATTTCTTTTAGTTCTTTTTCCTGTAAAAACATTTTCATTTCCTTTCCACGATGGAACAAATTCCATCCTTGTCATTTATCAAAATAATATGGGTGTATTTCTACTTTCCAACCACTATCAGCAAGAATTGATAAAACATCATGTAACCTTTCGTCTGTACCAATACAATAATGACCAACAATACCAATAGTGCCTTCAATAATTGAAGTTACAGCAGTATTTTCTTTATGTTCACATGCAAAGACACACCAATATGGCTGATCTTTGCTCCATCTTAACAAATCAAATCTAAAATCCCCATCTTCATAATTTTCAGCAACATCAGACATCATTTCTTTTATAAATTCATGCAATCCACTCATTAAAATATCTTCTTCATCAGGTTTAGTAAAAATCAAAGAATATTCACTAGACCAATGTCCACTCATGCTTTCTCTTTTTTGCTCTTTTAAATACACATTGACATTATCTTTTAAATACTTTTCAGCAAGTTTATTTTTTAAATCTTTTGCCAAATCCAAATTCATATCTGATAGCCATATTCTAATACTGTTCATTATTTATCCCTCCACTTCAACTATTTCTAGATAATCAAACCCATTGCAACTCAATTCCAATCTCTTTTTTACCTTTTCGGCAACTTTTAAAGATTTGTATTTTTTGTAATTTTCATCACGAAATCCTGTAAAAATTGCATATTTCTCGCTTTGAAAAATATAATCGTTTCCAGTATAAAAATCACTATTTTCATTTTTTATTGCATACATAATTAATTCCTATTTCCTTTCTAATCATGGAACAAGTTCCATCCTGACTATTTAAAACTTTCTTTCACAAAATTAATTTGCTCATTCGATAAACCAATCCATTGATCTTGCTTATTGATTCCTACGAATAAGACCGTTCCAACAAGAACCGTTTTATCAATTCCACCATGCCACATTTCAAAATTATATTGTTTATCTCTTAGTTTCCCATCTCCATCAGCAAGTATGATAATATCTTGTTCATCAAACGGTGGTCTTTTAATTACTTCAATATCCCAACATTCTAATAAAGAGCTTAAATTTTGTAAGTCTAACTTTAATATTTCTAATTCCTCTGGTTTTGTTTCAGTATGTTTGATTAATATTTTCATTATTATTTCCTTTCTAACTATAAAAAGCATTAATGACATTCATGGCAATTAATGAAACCATTGCAAGTCCTGAATAGAAAAATCCATCCCTTTTTTTATCATCAAAATTTCTTGCAAATATTTCAAACGTAGCGTATAAAAACATTTCCGTACCAAATAGAAAATTTAATATTCCTATCACTGAACCACCTATAAGTTTATTTGCAAACACTCCTAAAATTACTGCACAAGTATGCACTATAATCATTCCTAACATTTACCTTCTCCTTCGAATCGTTGTATATTTATTGGATAAAATCTCCCATCTTCAAAAAAAGCTCCTTCATCATTTTTGTCACATCTAAATAAAAGAATTTGATAATCAAATGTATTGTAAATTTTGTAAATTTTTCTACATTCCTTGTATTTATCATCCCATATCCACATATCTTTTTTTAAATTCTCGAATTTTAAAGGCTGCGGATAAAAATGTTCTTCTATTAATTGTTTGAAAATCTCACTTTCTTTAAAACCCGAAGGTGTGAAAGTATAAGTTTTACCTTCTTCACCGTTTTCTAATGCAGGGGCATCTGTTTCATAGCAATGTTTCAATAAATATAGACAAGCTTTTTGGCATTCTTCTTTATTTAACATATTTTCTCCTTTCCAAGATGGAACAAGTTCCATCTTATTATTTTAGTATTACTTCATAATTTGCATTTTTATTAGGTACTGAATTTACTGGAAAACATTCTCTAATAAAATATCCATCTGTTTTAGATTTCCTTATCCAGAGATTATGGCTCGTATGTAATTCAATGCATTCCCAACCACATGACTTATCACCAATATGCACTTTTGATTTTGTAAAATCATATCTACATGCTCTTTTATCCATCTATTAACACCACCTGTTTTATTTTTGTACACATAAATTCAAACAGTGAAGTATTTTCAGTTTCATCACTGTCATAATATTCACTTATCCATCCATCAATAGTTTCTTCTATGGGTGGAGTAATTATAGTTGCATGAACCTTATCTACATACATTTGACAATAGAAACATTTTTCAAATGATGCTTTAGTTTCATCACTTAACATATTCCAAAGGAGAACATATTGTTCTTCACCCATTTTCTTTTCTTCATTAATTTCTTTTGCAACTTTTACACATTGTTCTATTTTTTTCTTTTCCATATTCAAGCTCCTTTTTTTAAACTGATATGTCATATATATCATTTAATGTTTCATATAATTTCATTAACTTTCTTTCTGTTTTTTTTAGCTGTTTCTCCAATTTGCTAATTTTTATTGCGTTTTCAATTTGAAATGGATTTATCAAATATATTTCTTCTCTCAGATTTTCAGCTTTTTTAGTTAAGTCATGGATTTCATCTGAAACTTCACCTGTTTTTAAGGAGATAAATTCATTAAGTGCAAATTCAGAACGTGAATACTTTTGTATTTCAAATATCAGTTCAATAAGTTCTTCTTTAGAACAGATATTAAGTAATTTTCTCACATTATCTTTGTCCATATATTTTTCCTGCTTTAAACGTTGAAATAAGAAGTTTGTTCAAAAAATTATTTTGATTTTTATTTTCATTAAACAATTCCTTTTGTAATTCAACAGAATTATTTATTTCATTAAATGCCGGTTTTCTTATTTTTCTTTTTTCAAATAAAACAATTTTTTTAGTTTTGAATTCCAGTTCAATACTATTACCATTTTCGACATTTTCTACTGTTACAAAATATTTATGATTGCTAAAAAGATTATTTTCTTTATAATTAACAGTTAATTTATCCATTTTTCATACTCCTTTTTACAGCTTCAAAAATTCTTTTACCTTTTCTTTTATAACTTCAAGTGGTGTCTGTATTCTTTCTGGTACTTCTTTTTCTAAATCAATGCGTTGAATATCAATCCATCTCATTTCATCCAGTCTCATCATAGAAGGTGTCAACATTCCTCGATTTACAACAACAATTTCAAGTTCTTGTTCCCTCAAATTTCTTCTGAAATTCTTAATAGAAACAAGTGGAATAACCAACGCTTTTCCATTCATTACTTTATAGACATAAGCCCAATGACCATATCTTAGCTCTTTTGGAAATCCTACACTGAAATCAATGTAAACCACTGTATGAGCTTTAACTGGTTTTGAAGTTCTAAAATAACGATCATAATAGACATCAGGGTCATTGTTACAAATAGCTTTTAAATAAAATACATTTGCATCAATCATTTTTGTAAGTGAACTGATAAATGCTGCATAAGATGTTTCTTTCTGATTACATTGTTTAAATCTTGATAATGCATTGTTTAATTTTTCATTTTCCATATATATTTCTAACAGGATGGAACTAGTTCCATCCTACTTAAACTCCTCTCTATATAATTCATCCACAACATTCTTATAATCCTCAGCAACTGGAGAATTTGATGTTGCTAATAATATTTCCTTATTTAAATTTGCTTCCGTAACTGGTTTAGATTGATGTCTGATGGTTTGTTTTAAACATCTTTCTCTAAAAAGATTTTGAATTGTTTCAACCATGCACTTTTCAGTTTTGTTTCGATTCACCATTGTTAGTAGGATTTTAAAATCAAAGCCTAATGGCATTGCTTGTAGCCATTCCATCATCATATGAACTGTTTTTGACAATCCAACGATACTGTAGTTATCAATTTTAGTAGGAATAAGAATAATATCTCCTTCTTTGCAACAAGCGTTCATTGTGTTATAAGTGAGCGAATTTGTGTAAGGTGAATTATCAATGATACATACATCAAACTCATTTCTAATATGATCTAAAGCCAACTTTAATTTTTGTTCAACAAAATGCCCTGACTGTTTTAGTTTCAAATCAACTTCAGCAAGCTTTAATGATGAGGGTAGAATATTTATTCTTGAAAATGCTTCATCATCTCCATCATAATTTGTATATTCAGCAACATTAATGATTGCATCTCTTACTATCTTATGATCCAACAGAACATCGCTGATATCTTTTGAAAAAGCTGTTACACTAGTATAGTGATTCAGTATTCTTGTTGCATCCATGACTGTCTTATCAGATTCATTAAAATCCTCATTAATTTTTACAAGTTCTTTTTGATCAATTTGATCATTCAATCTCAATACATTATTAGTTGTGTTCCCTTGTGGATCTAAATCACAAATAAGAACATTCAAACCTTTTTGGGCAAAACCATATGCCAAATTGATTGTAGTAGTTGTTTTACTTACGCCACCTTTTTCGTTAATAATTCCAATTGTTTTCATTTTTAATTTCCTCCAAAAGTTTTTAGTTTTGATGGAACTAGTTCCATCCTTAAATATTCAATTGTTTTATTTCTTTAAAGCATTTGCAATTGCGCCTAGAACAAAGAATAGAATGAGCATTGTTAACGTATTATCCGTACGACTTCCATGTGCTGCTAAAAACACATTGTTTACAAATCCAATCAAAAATAGCCCTCCAAAAAATGTTACTAGTGCATATAATACTTTTCTCATACTGATCATCTCCTTTCTTTTTATCTATCACCTCCCTCGCTCACTTTCTAAAAGCACCAGGGAGTGAAAAAAGCAAGGTGGAGACGGGTACCGTACTACCTTGCTTTTTGTAAGAACGAGCTGGTGAATGTTCGTAGACATCCCGTGATGGAACTCGTTCCATCACATAAAGGCGAGAAACCCTCAACCTTCCTTATTGGTTTCTCGCCCGTTTTTTTTTCCCATCATAGAATCTTTTCATAAAAATAAAAAAAGATGGAACAAGTTCCACCTCTCAACTACAATTCTATACTATCATTTTATCACCTTATATTTTTAATTCCATTGACTTTTTTGTGTAAAAAATCATATTTATTTTTTGATATTAAAAACCTAAAATATATGGTAATAATTTTAATATTTAATTATGACACCCTATTTAATATTTTTATCAATGGTCTTTCCTACTTCAAGTTGTCTTTTAGATTCCATTAACCAATCAAAATTTCTTTTGTTTTGCGTAAGATAAATATTTTCTATTAAATTGTCATACGTTTTTTCACTCATCATAACTATGCTGTTTTCAACCTTTCTTGTAACCAATATTATTTCAAGAGAACCAGCAATAAGATCCAAATACTTTTTCATTGATTTCCTTAATGTTTTATAACTGATTGTTAACATGTCTATCACTCCTCCTATAATTCTAATTTGTAATTTAAACATTTTTTATGAGGATTAATGTAAACCGTTTAAGCTGTTGTCAATACTTTTAGCAGACTTATAAACAAAAGAATGCCTCTTAATATAGGATTATATATAAATACTATCGTCAAAATTATCAGTATAGTTTCAATGACAATTCCTACCATTTTAAATAGAATATCTTCAATTTCTAAAGAATAATTTCTTATTTCATGCAAATTTTTTCCAATCATTGAAATTCCTATAATTATCATTATTACAGCGAAGAGTAAAGAAATTAATACTTCGTTTGTATTTTCAATAATCATTTTAAAATAATCATCTTCTTGATAATTAGATAACAAATAATTATTAAAAGATTTTAACCCAACAAAATATATTATTCCAAAAACAAGATGACATAATTCTAATTTAATAGATTCTAATAAATCTCTTAAATTCATTTTATATTTCCTTTAATTCTTATTTTTTCAACTTGTTCAATTAATATTTTTTCCTTATTTAATCTATTTAAATTAAAAGCCATTTTCATTAATGAGAAAATTAAAACAATTAAAATTAAAATAAAAACCAATATCACAAATATTATTGCCTGTTCCCTATAACCTGAAAATAACGCACTATTTGTTACTATTAAAGCATTAAAAATATCAAAAAAATATTTCCAACACCCTGTAACCATAGTTAAGAAAATAGTTACAATTACTAAGGAAAACATAGTTCTCTTGTGTTCAAATTTTGCAACGATATTCGTATATTCCATTATAAATTCATATTTAGTCATTTCCATATATTGTTTTGATTTTTTTGTTACGTCTTCTAAGTTCTTTTTTCTTCTTTCGTCATATGAAATATATTTGAATACATTATTAAGAAAGTTATTCATGATAATCACCTCTTTTAAAAATGAATAACATCATGGGTAAAATTATAATACCATATTTTTAATCTAATAACATGTAACTTGTACTCCTTCTCCCGTTGGTATTACTGAATATCCTGATATCTTACCTGAATTTTTTAAACCATCTGCATAATCACATGCCGCATTATAAGAATCTATACTATATCCTTCAAAAAATTTGTTATAAGCACTTGCATTTCCTTTTGGTTTAGATGAATAAGAACTATTCGAACCTGAGCTACTACTTGCATTATTAGAAGATGAACCATTATTTTTTGATGCGTTATTTGATGAAGATGTTGAAGGTGTAGGTTGTTCTACTGGCTTTTCTTTAACAGATACAGACATGGAACAAGTTCCATGATTACCAGCACTATCATCCACCTCATAATTGACTGTATAATTTCCTGCTTTATTTGTATCTATTGAGTTATATTTGACTTTTTCTTTTAGGTCACCATCCACTTTATCTGTTGCACTTTCTATATAATCTTTCAGATTTAATTTTGAACCATTATCTACTGTAACAGCACTTTCTTTTAAAACAATCACTGGTGACACATCATCATACACATCTATCATAAGATGTTTTGATACTGATTTGACCTTATTCGATAATTTGTAGGTAACGGTATATGTTCCTGGTTTATCAAACATCTTTTGTTTCGGAAGTGTCAGCTTATATTCTTTATCATATTTTTTAATATATTCGCTTGCAACAAACGGTTTAGACATGCCTAATTTTATTTTTTCTTCTTTAAGTTCCAAATGAATATTTTCAAAATAATAACCTATCGTTTTTCTATTGATAAAAGCTACAAACGATACAGTCACAATAATTACCAAAACCACAAAAGTTATTCCAATCCTTATGATTCTTTTCTTTTTTACTTCTTCCGCAGCCTTTTCATAAATACCTAACTGTTTGCATGTCTGAATCCTTAACTGTTCCATTGACTTATAGGGAATCTCAGGATCACAAAACATATTTAGGGCATCTGGATCAGATACTCCTGCTTTCAACGCAAGGAATATCTGTTCCATTTGTAAATAATCAAATGCTGTATTCGCATACCAATCAACATCCAGTCCTAGATCCAAACCATCCTTGATAATTTGAAGCTGTCTTGGATCAAAAGCAATTCGACTATAATATTCATAGTCATGTTTCATTATTTATTACCCATCATAGCATTTTGCATTCTTAATGCTGCTGCCTTTGAAAAAATATTCAATCTTTCGTCTTCTGATAATGTAGCTAAAAACTGAACTGTTGCATCTTCATCTACAGGCTTTTCTTTTACTAAATCAATACCTGTTTTTTCTTTAATAAGTTCTACAATATCCATTACCAATTCTTCATTGTTGATGGAACTAGTTCCATCAGTATTTCTTAATTGCTCTTGTAATAACTCGATAGTATTTTGTAATTCAATAATATTTTCTTCTAATTTTTTCTTTTCTTGCGTAAGTGTTTCTACTTGTTCTTGTGAACTATCTCCATCTTTTGCTTTTACCTGTAATATTTCAATTGTATTTTGCAATTCAGCAATTCTTTCTTCATAATCATTTTTTTCTTTGCTCACCGCTTCTAAATTATCCCTTAATTCTTTGATTTCTTCATCTTTCATTTCCATTTCTTTATCCATTTCTAATTTCCCCTTTTCATATTCTTCAATTTGTAATTCTAATTTATCTTTTTCTGCTTCATTACTTTCAATGACTCCGTTTTTTTGAAAAAGCTCATCACCTAATTCATTTAATGCTTTTCTAACTTTATTTAACTCTTCTATATGATTGTTGCTTTCAGTTATAGCGGCTTCCTTTTCTTCCTGAAGATCATGTATGTGATTTTCTAAATCAACTATGTTTTGTACTCGCTCAACCTGTTCACAAATTACAACACCTACATCACCTCTTGATTCTCTTAATTCATGAACTTTCAAAATATCAAGGTCAGTTTCTTCAAAGTGACAGTTCACAAACATTGAGTAGTTCATCATTGTTTGAGGTGTCAAACTACATTTAGTAAATTTAGTGCTTATAAAAAGACACGATATAAAATTGCCATTCAATTCAGATATGATAAAAGAACAGTTATCAAATCTTATGCCTTTCATCATGCAAGAAAACACACAACCTTCAAAAATGCTGTTTACAAATGCACTTCTCATTTCATAGTTATAAAGATCATTATTTTCAAATATCTCATCTATAAATGTACAGTTCATAAATTTACAGTTGCAAAAATCTGTATTGACAAAAAGCGAAATATCAATAGTTTCATCCCTGTACTCTTTATCTGAAATCACTTCTTTTTCAAGTGATTTAATATCAATATTTTTTATTTCTGTACTGATATCATCATTAATCTTACTCTTGTCACGTAAATCATCACCAATCATTCCATTGATCGTACAACAGTTTGCCGAGCGTGGATTTGTGTCAATATCAATACTATTGATATCCGTATCAAGCCATTGACTATCGTTCAAGTTAGTGTTTTTAATATCACATGAACTGTCAAAAGTACATCTAACAAGTTTCATCCCCTTAAGATTAACTTTAGAAGTTACTGAACCTTTTACATTAAAACGTTTAAAATCACACGCAATAAAAATAATATTTTCCAAATCACTTGTTATAATCTCAAAATCTTCAAAATCACAATTAATGAATACTGCATCTTTACATACGCATTCTCTAAACTGAAGATTCTTGAATTTACAGTTTTGAGCTTTTATAGAAGTCTTGTTTTTTGTTAATCTTGCACCTTCAATAAGCTGTCCATCAAATTCAAGTAGTTCCGTTTGATGAATATAGCCATTCATTTCATCATTTGTTTTAGATTTTACTGGTTCTATTGAGGTCATTTTATAAGTTTGTGATTTCTTTATGTCTTTTTCCTTTAAAATCCTATTGATCAATTCTTCTTTTGTTTGATTATCTATCAATTTTCATCATCCTTCCTTTCTGTATCATGGAACAAGTTCCATCATTGATGTATATAAAAAATAAATAAACCAGCTAATAGAAACAATCCAAAAAGCCATGTTCAATACCCAATATATTTTAAATTTTCCTAAAAATCCTCTTAGTACCCAAAATCCACCTTTAGACGATTTTCTTGCATTACATGAATAACACGCACACACCAAATTTTTGGGATCATTCACATCTTCTATTTTCAAAACCTGAAGTATCTTTTGATACACCTTTTTCTTCTTAGCTTTTTTTACTGGAACAATATGATCTACTGTTACATTCTTTTCATGAATAGGCGTTCCACAGTAGACACAAAGGTAATAATCTTTAAATACTGGTTTGTTGTTTTCAAAATAGATTTTTCGATAATTATTAGAACGTTCATATTTGTCCTCATACATGAAAAATTCTAATTTACGATCCTTGCAATACTTTTTTACCGCTTCTACTTGTTCTTCCAAAGTTGTATGAGCGCACCAACAAGAGCAATATTCAGAAGTTTTTTTAAATTTAAAACCCATTTTTTTAAGATCTTCCCTATAATAATAGGTTTCCTTTTTACCATTCCTTATTTCAATATTGTATCCCATATTAAACACAGACATGGAACAAGTTCCATCCTAGCTCAACATCAATCCTTCACCCTCTGAATCTTCAGGCTGATAGCTGTTGTATAAGCTTTCTGCTCCTTTCCTCATAAAATCTTCGTACAAATCAAAGTATTTAACTTCTGGCTTTTCAATATAATCAAATGAATCTTCTAGATTATTTGCATAAAAAGCATATTTATCATATCCTGGAAGCTTAACAAAATAAGGATTATGCCTTTGTGCAAGTATCAACACTTCTCCTAACTGGAAATGTCTCAAGCGATCAACTGGAAAAAGTTTGACATCTTCATACATCTTCTTATCCTTGTTCCACTCTCTTTTGCTTCCAGCACTTTCGGATATTTCCTTTAATGTATCCGCAGAACCAGAAAGAATATAAACAGTATTCATAACATTTCCTTTAATTGTCTTTGCCATATCCTTACCGTACTGTTTATCTATTTGTCCAAAGTCCTGAACAATAAGTGTAATTCTGATACCTCTTGAACGTGCTGCTGTCAGCATGGCATCAATATCTTTAACTGGTGGCATATTTCCAAACTCATCTAGAATCATATTGATTGGAACTTTAAGTCTCAAATTGGCTTGATTACGTGCTGATTTAATTAAGGCTTCATAAACCTGTTTTACAAACATTGTTGAAAGTTTATAATATGTTTTCTTTTCATCATGAACAATTAAAAATATTGCTGTTTTTTCTTCTCCAATCTTCTTTAAATCTATATCATTGCTTGATAATATTCTTTCTATTGCTTCATTGGACATTACATCTCTCATCTTGTTTTTAAAAGAACTAAAAAATGAACTTTGTGTATTATCTTCACTTTCCAGATATCCCTTCAAATTTTTTGTTGAACGTGCAACTTTACTTCTGTATCTTTCTAAATAGATTTCAAAAAGCTTCTTTTGTGATGTCATTTCGTGTAATGGATCTTCATCACTTTTAATCTTTCTGTCTCCATCAGTTATCATCTTAAAAATATTAGGAAAATTCAAATAATCATGTTTTTCAGGATATTCATTTTCATCCATTTCAAGAATAAAGTTTGCTGAACCTGCTACCATATCTGAAGCCGTTTCTGTCCATACTGGGCTGTCTTTTGTATTTTCTTCTAAACATAAAGTGTTTGCTACATCAAGAATCATTTCAACCGCTCTTGAATAATCAGGTTTTGGCTTGTCATCCGCTGGTGGTATTGGAAGTCCTAACATCTTTGCTTTCCGTTTTTTGCTTTCATAACGCTTTTCCCACTCTTCAACCAAAGGCTTTACTCTTTCTTCTGCTTCTTTCCACTCTATCCAGGCTAGTTCAAGCGGATTCCAGCAATTAGAATATTGTGGATCAACAAAGTTCAAAATATAAGTTTTATATCCTGATTTTTCAAATTTCTTTTTGGTATATTTTGCAAGTTCTCCTTTAGGGTCATTTACGATAACACTCTCTCCAGCAAGTCTTGAAAGTTCCAGCATTTCAAGTACCTCTGTAAATGACTTACCAGACGAAGATGTACCAATAACGAGATTATGATTGTCTCCAGGATCAACATATGCGTGATTCTTCCCAGCAGAAAAAACCAGCCCTGATCTTTTCCATTTCATCTCTCCTCCAATTGAATATTGCTTTCTTACAGGGTGATTGAAATTATATGAACTCAGCAAAGGCACTTTGATTACTCTATCAGAATGAGCTATTCTCTTATAACCATCCTGTATGTTATTCTCCAAACTCTTTGTCATTTTATAAAAATCATTTCTTGCAATTTCTTTTTCATCTTCTTTTGTAGTAATGATTTTCTCATTATCAAAAGACACCTTGATCAGTGCAGGTTTAAATTCTTTCAGTTTGGCAAGATGTGAAGTTCTTTGCTTTTCGTCTTTAGTAAGTCTTCTCTTTGACCCTTTTGCAAAAGTTCTGTTAAAAATAACTTCTCCCCAAACAGCCAATACACAAAGCGTACAGAACATGAACACGACCTTCTGATTATTGATAAATAATAAACTGTAATCCAATGTCCACGACATCTTATGCAGAAGCAAAATTTGTATAAGATTGATTGCAGATGTGTAAACCAACGCCATTGTTAGTAGCAGACCAATAATAATACTGTATATTTTCTTCATTATCATATTCCTTTCTTTGTAAAATAAAAAATGACAATCTTTCGATTGCCTCTGTAGGATGGAACAAGTTCCATCCTTAATGTTTTTGTAATTCAATCATCTGATCATAACACTTCATGATTTCATTACTTATAGAATCCTGTTTGATTTTAATTGCTATTGCAACAGAAATATCTTTATCATTCATTGCCTTTTCAAACTGTTTGATCAAATCATCTCTTTGAATTTTCAAATCATTGATCTTATTGATAATGTCTTTCATATATGTCTCCTTTATAAAGCAAAAATGAGCTTACTGCTCATTTTTACATTCTGAATTAACAATCTGATGTGATAAAGTTGATATTGCTCTAGCAAAAGTATTTCTATCAACTTATCGAAACAATTCTACCATAGATGAAGATTTCAAACAAGCTTATGAACTTTCTTAAAATTCTATACTATCATTTTATCACCATGATTTCTAAAATCTATTGACTTTTTTGTGTAATTTTTAAAATCTGTTTTACTTGAATATTAGATTTATCCCTTTGACACCAATCCATAAAAACAGAAACATCAATAATATAAAAATAAATCCATATACAGAACCTTCTATAAAAGTTAAAATTCCACACATTAGCATCAACAAAGCTAAAACTATTGAATATATCCTTATTACCGTCTTTTTTCTTTTGATATTTGAATTTCCTGATAAAAACTTCATAATGTACATTCCTCCAAGGATGGAACAAGTTCCATCTTCAATTTATAATTTTTGACCAATATCATTTTTACGTTCCCATTCCATCATTTCACGATAGATTTCCGAATCTGATATTCCAAAGTTTCTCCCTTTTTGCCATCTTCTGGCTCGTTTTATATAATAACTTATCGTTTTTTTCTTTCTATAGAGACTTTCATCAAATTGCGGTTTACTAGACATTTCAATTACCTGATTATCATTATTCTTAGTTCGTCTTCTTTTCCCTTGTTGACCCAATTTAGCTTTTTCTTTTTCAGTCAGCTCAGATATACTTTTTTTATCCCAATACTTTAATAAATCTCTTCCATTTATTTCCTCCATAAAGCTCTTACCTTCAGTATAAACTTTTACTGTTTTATTAGGGTCAAAAAAGTAACGAAGTGTATATTGATTTGCCTGTTGCCACTGATCCTGTTCAAGGTACATAAATTTCGTGGCTTTGGTTCTTGGTATCCTGCAGAAAATCCTTCCTTTATCAAACTCTTTAATTAATGACTTGTTTATTGTAAAAGCCAAATAAGAATCTGCTGGATTATCACTTGATATTTGTTGATCATAATAGGATGGAACTTGTTCCATCTTTGACTTTTCAAACTTAACCTTTGTGTCTTTTTTCTTTTCATCCCAGAATTTCAGTAATTGACTTCCTTCAATTTTTTCAATGAAGTTTTTATTTTGATCATAGATTTTAAATGTTTTGTCAGCATCAAAATCAAATTGCCATGTCTCTTCACCAATCTGTTTACAGTTTTCATCAGATAGATACATATACTTTTGACCGCCAGTTCTTGGTATTCTTACAAACAGATCCTGCTCATCAAAATCCTCTATAAGATCAATATTGATGGTAAATCTTTTTTGACTATTTAAATGATACATTTCCTCTAGAGATGGAACAAGTTCCATACCTCCATCGGACTCTCCAGTATTAATCAAACTCTTTTGAATCCTTTTCTTTTTAAAATCTTGAATAATCATATTTCCAATACGAGAATATAATTTATCTATTTCAGTATCTTTTATCGTTGCTATATCAATGTTTCCTTCAGAACTTAAAGACTGGTTTTGATAGTTGGCAAGTTTCTCCAGCATTTCTACATAGTTATTGAATAATCCTTTAAATTCCCTGTCATTTATTATTTTTTTAGTAATTGAATCAATTAAAGGTTTATATGGCTTCATCACGTATGAGTTGTATCCCAGTCTTCCTTGCTTTGGTAATATGCTATAAAGTTGAGATAAAGTTACAATATTTTTATCAAAAGCATTTTTACCAATGGCGTTTAACAGTTCATGAAAAGCTTCATCTTTCTCTTTGAAAATATTAATTTTCCATGTATCATCAATTTCAAATTTGATTTCTTTCATGTGATTCAGTTCAGTAGCAACAATATTCTTCAGTCGCTTTAATTCTTTATCCGTAATCTTTCCTCTGGTTCTTGTTTTATTTTGACCCTTTTCTAACCAGTTAAGATGTATATGAGGGTGCTGTGTATCAACATGTCTGTTTGCCCACCAAATAACATTCTCTTGATCCAATTTCATCATCTTACAAAATTTAGGTATACATCTGTCTACAAGAGTTTTATAGTCTTCAGGTGTTTCTAATCCATAGCCATTTGCAATCTCTTCACTTTTTAAAGATATAACAGTCTCCCACCATAAATCGCCATTTTTTGAAAACGAATCACTTAACATATGCTCAAAGTCTTTTCTATTATCTTCATTGAGCCATCCATCAAACTCACTAATAAAAGTATATTCGTCCTTATCAACATATCCCAAATATCCACCTTCTTTTAAATTATCAAGTTCACTTGATTTTTCATTTTTATTTTCATCAGAAGTATATTCATAATAGCCAACTAGTGCTGCCTGATTCATAGTTCCTTTAAAACGGGAATGAGATGGTGCCTGTTTCCCATATTCAAAAAAACGAACTTTGTTCAATGCAAAGTTATCCGACATGTTCATCACCTTCAATTTCAACTGTTATAAGTTTATCAGCTTCCTCATAGACTTCATCAACATCTATATTCAATGCCTGTGCAATTTTTTCATTCAGTAACATTTGTCTTGTCTGATCCATTTGTATCTGATTGAGCTGTTTAGCAATTTTCCTAAAGTTTTTCTGTAAAGAATAAGAAACAATGCTATCAGCAATCCTTACAAAGAAGCTTGGATTTTTATTAACGACTGCATTGTAATAATAATCAATTGCTTCTTCAACTACAGAATTTTTTGAATATCGTTTACCTTCATCATCTGATTCCTCTTTTTTTAAATTTACAATGGCGTCTAATTTTAAATCAGTTGCTGGATAAAACATAAATGTTCTATTTTTCTTCAATTCTTTTTTCATTTTTTGTTCCTTTCATGCAATATAAAAAAGATGGAACAAGTTCCATCCTACAAATATGTTTTTCTTTATTTAGTATCTTAATATTAATTTTCTTTAGAATAGATCGTTAATCCCTCTTTAAAAATATTTTTATAAATTGGTGAATTTACCTCAATGCAATGCAATTGGAATATATCAACGTTCTTGCATAAAGTTTCTTCTAAATCTCCTTTCAATGAAAAAAATTTAATTCCTTTCATTTTAGGAGAAACAATACAGAAATCAACATCACTTACTAAAGTTGCTTCATGTCTTGCATAAGAGCCAAATAAAATTACTTTTTCAATTTCATAATGTTCAAATATTGATTTTACTTTTTCTTTTATCTCATCTGTACTATAAATAAATTGATATCTTTTATCAGAATAGTATCCTTCATAGATTTGCATATGAATCACCTTAGCTTTCGAAGAGATTATACCATAATATATTTTCCCTCTGTTATAGAACACCAAACAAAAAAGAGCCAAAAGGCTCTTTAGAATCAATTATTTACTTTTTATAACTTAAATATTTTTCTTCAAGTAATCTAAAATTACAACATCTCTTTGCCAAAAAGCTTTCAGGATTGTTCGTTACAATTCTATAAAGCTTTTCAGCACTTGACAATAATTCATGCTCATCAATCAGATCTATTTCTTTTGATAACAATTTCCAATATTGTTTTTTATCTCTTTTATTTTTGAACTCTCTAAAACTTTCTAAGTTTTCAAATGTGATTTCTGTATACATTTCATTTGGAATAGGAATCATATTATTAATATCAATAGCACCATATATTTTTCCTGTTTCATAATTAGTTATTTTATAAAAATCAATATCATTTTTCATAGATATAAATTTTTCTTTAAATGAAGTCAGAGGTGCAAAATATTCTATATCATTTTTAATAAATATAACACCTATAAAACATTTCATACGATTTCCATAGTCAACGTTAGGTATTTTTTTATCCCATTTCTTTAAATAATCAATATATTCTTTTTTTACCGCATACCATTTCATTTTCTTCTCCAAAAAAATAAGAGGGATAACCCTCATCTTTTAATATCACTTTTGCACAGGTAGTGAGAACCTCTTTATTGTTCACTTTTACACAGGTGGTGAGAACCTCTTTATTGTTCACTTTTTTACAGGTAGTGAGAACCTCTTGATGAGGAATATCCTCTTATAAGTATATTACCACATCTTAGAAAAATTACAAGTTTTTAAATTAAATATAACTTTTTCATTAAGAGAAATTTATAAAATTAAATTACTTAAATAATCAATCCATTTTGTTTTGTATTCTTTTTTCATAAAATTATTTATTTCATGCCAATTATTTTCATTTTTTAATTTTAAAACCTGATTAAATATTTCATCTGTGTATTTTTCATTACAAATATAATCTTCTTTCATACCTTGTGCATATCCGTAATTTCCAATCAATAACATATCAAGCAAAGCACGAATATGATTAGCAACATTATATTTTTTAGAACAATCTAAATATTTTACTTTTCTATCTTCTTCAATACCATAATCTTTTAAAACTGAATCGTTTGATTCTCTGATATCTGGATGATTCCAGTTTATAGATTTTGAATGCCAGTCTCCACATGTATCTAATTTACAAGTTAAGTTTAAAGCATGTATTCCTGTAAGATATTTTATTTTAATCACCCTCTTTCTCTATTATGAATCTACTTTTTTTAAATAATTATACAACAAATAATTTCATTCAAATATTTTTTATTCCTTCATGTTAATAAAATACTGATCTAATTCATTTGATGTTTTTTCAAAAGCTTCCTTAAAAGCATAGAGCTGTTTTAATTCTTTATTTTCTTCTTTCAAAGAATTTTGTAATTCCTTAATTTTTTCTTCTTTCTTCATTTTACTTTTTTCTAGCTTTGTAATTTTTGCAGTTAATTTTTTATAGTTGCTTTCCATTTTAATTTTCTCCTTTTCTTTTTTGTTTTAAAATTGTTTCAGCTTTCTTTTCTGTATATTTTCTAAACATTGATTTTGCTTCTACCAGTCTTAGAATTTCTGAAGTCTTTTCACTCTTGTCAGGATTTCTATAATCTTTTGAATATGGAAGAAGCTTTAAAATCAATTCAATATCTTCATACATTTCTAATAGAAGATGTTCAAAATCTATTGGACTTGCTTTTTTCTTAGCAGCAATAGCATCTGATATCATTTGCATTCCTTCATCAATTTTTTCAGTAACCTTAGATTCAAGATTCCCGCTGTTTTCATTTGGTTGGATGGAACTAGTTCCATCTATCAATGTTTTGTATGCAACATCAATAATATAATTGAACATATCATTTTTACTTTCAAACTGTTTATTTTCTTTTAGATAAGTTTCTATTTTAGCCAACTTTATTTCTGTATCTAAAGATGCTCTGAAAGTAATTGATTTCTTTGAATTTGCCATTAGCAAACACCTCCTTTCTATAAGCAAAATATATGTAAACATTCATGTAAACACACCACAAGTATGCAAATGTTTACATATATTTTAAAAATAAAACGTAGCGTTGCTACGTTGTTCACGAGAAAACACGGTGTAAATGTTTACACCTTAAAAGTGTGAAACACTTGTGTTTTCTCCTTATCCTGCTTTCAAAAAAATGACATTTTTGGTGCAAGCAAAAAGTGCAAACATTGTCCATTTTTTTGAAGGTTCGTAGACATGTCCGAAGACCTGTTCGTAGACGTTATGATCATATATAAATTTTGCTCTTTTACCTCCCTTCATATCAATAAAAAAAGACAACCGAATACTCTCCGTTTGCCTTTCTTTTCAAAATTCTATACTATCATTTTATCACGTCTATTTTGGAAAACAATTGACTTTTTTGTGCAATTTTTTAAATTATTTTTAGAGCTTTAATTTGTAATATTCTTCTTTTGATTTGTAATAGTCTACAAACATCAATTCATTATTTCCAATCAATTCATAAATCATTTTACCTTCTTTATTCAAATAATATTTTCCATTAAAACTGTTATACTCTTGAAAATAATCCTCACTATAAACACTGTCACCATTTTCCAATCTATCCAAAGCATCAATAAATAAATCAAAATAATCTTTATCAACCACTTCATCATTGATTGTAAATTCTTCATTTTCTTCATCAAAATATTTTAAATCATTGTCAAAAATTTGAGGTCTTTTATTAATATTTAAAAACTTTTTTGAAACATGATTTAGATTGGAAAAATAATAATTTCCATCTTGAAACCAATCTCCTAATTTAATAATTTCTCCTTTTTGATTTAAGAAAACTAATCGGCTACCATCAATTAATCTTTCAATCATTGATTGAAAAATTACATTTTTATAAAATTCTTTATCCAAAGAATTGAGTTCAAATAAATCATTTTTTATAAACAATTGAGTATCATTTAAGACTTTATCTTTTCCATTATAATTTCTAATAATACCATTATGCGCTATGCCAAGTTCAGTTAAAATAAATGATTTTCGCAAATCTAAATTATCGTTTGATATTGGATATGGATGACAATTTCCTTTATCTTTCAACCCACTAGTTGCAATTCTAAAATGAATAACTACCCCTTTTTCTTTCAAATGATAAAACTCATTTGCAGTTTGTAATCTTAAATAAAATTCTTCAAATGTCATAAATCCTTTCATTATAACTACTTTATTAGAATCGTTAAACATAAATCCTGCTCCATCAGGATTTCTTTTCCAACAGCTTTCTAAAACACCTTTTGTAGGTAGTTCTATTCCTCTTTCCTTAACTAATATTACACACATTTTAATCACTCCTTGTATAATTTTTATACTTTACACTTTCTAAAAAGAGACAAAGAGTGAAGAAATCAAAGTGGAGATGCTACGCATACTACTTTGATTTCTGTAACGATTTTGTCTACTGTTCGTAGACATTTGCTTTTAAAAAAAGCAACAAAAGCCACCCAAAAAATTTTGCTTTCTTCAAAATTTTTTGGGGCTAATAGAAGTCATTTGTACTATTCTTCGGCTAAAGATTTTCCAAATACAAGACTTGTTGGTCTTAAATTATCTTTACTTGATAATAAAATTATTTTACTTACTTCATTAATATTTATTCTTCTTTTTTCGGTATTTTGTTCTTCAATATATTTGTTCATCATATGAATAGTTTCCCAGTTATTTTTATACATGATTAGCTTTTTTAATGTAACTAATCCTTGCAAATTTCTTGCAATATTAACAATATTATACATTAAATGGATTCTTGTATTGAAACTTTCCCACATCAAAGTTCCTCGACATAATCTAATTTCTACAGTTTTTGCATTTGTAGTATTAACTACTCGGTATCTATCATTGTGTGCTCCGCCACTTTTACTTTTGTTTTTTGCTACTCTTTTTATTTCTTTTATTTCAGTTTCGTTTGCTCTTTCGTGATCCAAATTATTCGCTTTTCTTAGATTTCCAACCTTGTTTTTTAATGTTTCAAATTCTTTTGAATTATATCCTAAAGCTTTTCTATTGAAATGAATATGCAATCCACATTTATTTCCTTTTGTTGAAACATAATTCATTTTATCTAACATTTTTAAAAGTTTTTTAAACAAATCAATATGTGCCATATAATAATTCATTGTCATTGGTTGTGATATAATTTCTACTCCTCGTCCAATAGAACTGTCTCTTTCATATACAAACAAATTACCAAATTCTTCTCCCAATTTACAAGCTACTTGTTCAGGACTTAATTGATTTTCAACATAATTAGAATCATCTTCTCTTGCTTCCAATTCAAATCCAAACAAAATATTATCTCTTTCATTTTCATCTTCCATAAAATGATTTTCCCAATTATTAAATCCATGATAACCTAACAAACTCATTTTCTTTATCTCCTTTTCTTAATTGACTTTACACTTTCTAAAAGCACTAGTAGATGTGAGACTGCAAGGTGGAGACGGTACGTACTACCTTGCAGTTGATCAGATACTAGTGAATGTTCGGAGACATTGAATCTAAAAAAGATGGAACTTATGCCACCTGTTTTTTAAATTTTAAAATCAATACTTTAAATCTTCTTCGTATAAGAATAGATATTTTGTTTTAGCCTTATATGATAATTTTTCTTTTTCCTTTCTTAATTCTTTTTCCATTTCTTTAATGTTATTCTTATATCTTTTAATTGTTTTTTTTACTGTGCTACTGCTTATATCTTGTCCACATAAAGGACACTTATCATTATTAATGGATTTTCTATTAAGTCTTGAACCGCATCTAGGACATCCAACAAATTTAGATTTATGATTTCGACATCCTTTTGTTCTCTTAATGTATTTTTCTAAATTATTTTCTTCATGATAAATATTCAAATAAATTGTATTTACTTTTATAGTCCAAATGTCCTCATCTCCAACATCTTTATATGGAATTAGTAAACTGTATTTCCCTTTCCAATCTAAACTATCCGCTAATTCTTCTGCTTCTTCAAGACTTTTACATACAGTTTCTATTGAAACGATTGGTAATATATCATTTCCTAAATCAGGATACTCTTCAATATTTCCATACCTTTTTATTTCTTCTTTGATTTCATTTTTAGCATAACTTAATTCACTTTTGCTATCTAAACAATACATACCGCTTATCATTTGTACATTTCCCCAACTCATTTTTTTGTCTCCTTTTCTTAATTAAACTTTACACTTTCTAAAAGCACTAGTAGATGTGAAACTGCAAGGTGGAGACGGTACGTACTACCTTGCTGTTGATCAGATACTAGTGAATGTTCGTAGACATTGGATCTAAAATAGAAAAATGGAATTTGTTCCATCTCTATATTAGTTTTGATAATTGATTACTACATTTAAATCATTTATTAAGCTATTGACTAATTCATCTATATCCTCACATTCGCCACTTTGTTCAAGTAACTCTTTTGTTTTTTTCAATGCTCTTAAGTTAGTTTTCAATCTCTTAAAAATATCATTTCTCGTAATATTTATTGTTGTATTTTGTTGTGAAGATGTACTGTTGTTTTGTTCAACTTTAGCAATCACTTTTGCAACACCTCTTCCACTCATACCAATCTTACTTCCTATCCAGTCTCTTTTTGTTCCGCTTGGTCTTTCTTCCAAACTATTATATATTTCTTCCCATAGTTTAATTTCATGATATCTAACTTCCATACTCTTTTTACGTTGAACATTATTAGACATTATCAATGCCTTTTCTTCATTTTCATTTTGTGGTTTTTCTACAATAGATAAATTAATATATCCATCTCCCTTACCCTCTTCTAGAAGTTTAGATATAGCTAAATAACGTGTATGTCCACCTAGTAGAGTATAACGACAACCATCAATATCGCCATTTTCATCAAAATCATCAAGGTATGCAATCGCATTTTCCATTTGTCCATTTTCCAAAATAGATTCTTTCAAACTGTTGATAACATCATCTTGATATTCATAAAAATTGAGCTTGTTCATTCTTACTTCTTGAATATTAACTCTTTGTACTGTTCCTAAATCCCTACTCATTGATTCAAATAAACTCATAATTATTATCTCCTTTTTTGATTTAAACTTTACACTTTCTAAAAGCACTATTGGATGAAAAAGAACAAGGTGGAGACGTGGAACGTACTACCTTGTTATTGATCAGACAATAGTGAATGTTCGGAGACATTAGATTTTTAACCCAAAACAAAAAGATGGAACAAGTTCCATCCTATTTCTCATGTTTTGAAATCATTTTTTCATTTTCCATCTTCATAATATTTAATTTTTTAATTTTTTTATTATTCATTAATCCTATCTCACTTGCTAATGAAAGCATCCCATCAATTCGATCTATTGTTGCATATTCACTAACAGTATCAATTATTTTTACCTTTTTTAAAGTTATTTGTTGACTTTCTAATTCTTCTTTTATATATTTGTACGCTCTTTTACTTCTCTTCATTTTCTTATCTCCTTGGTTTATTTTATTGTAACCAGTAATATAACTATCCACAATATTCTTCAAACAATAATAAATATTTTGTTTTAGCTTTATTCGAGCATTTTTCTTTTTCAATACGTAATTCTTTTGTGATTTTTTTGATGTTATCTTTATGTCTATTGATTGTAATTTTAGTAGTTTCACTTCTTAAATCTTCTCTACATACGGGGCACCTACAATTATAAATATATTCTTTATTGATTTTTGAACCACATTGAGGACATCCAATGTATTTAGATTTATAATTCTTACAATCAGTCTTTTTAACATATTCATTTAACTTTGTTTCTTCTTTTTTAATTCTTTCATGTAGATTTTTCATTTTCTTTGTTTCCTTAATATTATCTACATCTTTGAAAGGAATTAAAAGGTTATATTCTCTTTCCCAATTTAAACTATCCGCTAATTCTTTTGCATCTTCATAGCTTTTACAAATAATTTTTCTTTGAACGATAGGCAGCAAATTTTCACCTAAATTTGGAAACTCTTCAGTATCCCCATTATTTCTTACTGTACTTCTAATATAATCATGCGCATATGCTAAATCCTTTTTTGACATTCCATTTAAAATTAATTCTCCATTTAACCAACTCATTATTTTTTCTCCTTTAGGGGTTACCTATTTCTTATTAAATATAAATTCTTATTCTTCTACATTTAAAATTAAAGTATTATCTTTGATGTTAAATGTTTTTATATCCATATTTAAAATTTCTTGTGGTAATGAATCCACGTATCCTTTAAAGATATTTTTCATCTTATTGTACGAAAATACTTCTACAACTGTACGTTCATTAACTATTTTAATAGTCATATCTACAACTCTATCCATCATATTTTCTCCTTTGTTTTATATTATTGAGGCTTTTCCCTCGCCTCACCTTCTAAAAGCACCAGGAGCGAAAAAAGCAAGGTGGAGACTTGTACTACCTTGCTTTTTTGGATCAGCGAACTGGTGAATGTTCGTAGACCTTTCTTTTTAAAAAATAGAATGGAACAAGTTCCATCCTTCTGTTTCACCCTTTTCATTTTTTATTTAGATATATTAGATATATAAGATAACTTCATCTTTAGTAATTATCATTGAATTAGATTTTTTGAAATCTATTAAGTGGTGAATTACTGTGCCAATTGTTTGATGCCCCCACCATTGAGGAAATTGCTTTTTAAATTCATTAGCCATTTCTCTTATAGTGGCTGCTCCATTTCTTTTAAATCTTATTTCCATTATGCCTTTACTCCTTTATTCAATATTTGATTTTCCCTCGCCTCGTTTTCTAAAAGCACCAGGAGCGAAAAAAGCAAGGTGGAGACTTGTACGACCTTGCTTTTTAGATCAGCGAACTGGTGAATGTTCGTAGACATTTGTTTTAAAAACAATAAGATGGAACAAGTTCCATCCTATTGTTCAAAAAATTTATACATTAGCTCCCTTCTTTCGTCTTTTCCCATAATCTTTAATTCTTCCAACGATATATCACAATTAGATAAAAAATATGATATATCTTCAACGGTGAGTCGTTCGCCAGTTTTGTCATTTTCATCAAGATAGATTTCATAAGCAATCTCAATAATCTCTTTTGCTTTTTTATAATTAAAGTCATATGATTTTGATAAATGATTTATTTCGATTTTCTTATTCAAATCAATATCATTATTGGTATTTTCTATATAACAACAAATTGCCTCTTCTTTGATAGACGTATAAATAAGACTGAACTCCCATCCTTGATTATTACTATAAATACCTTTTGCAACATTATATATTTTTGATATGTCATTTTGCAAAACAGCAATATTCTTTTCATAATCTCTTTTGATGACACTGAATGAAGTATCACCAACATAAACTTTATTTATATCTTTATTCATTTCATTTAACATTCTTTTTGATTTTCTACCACAAAAGTTAGATAAATCTTCTAATGCAGTTGGATGACACTCAAACCATTCAACCATTTTATTTTTTAAATTATCCATTTTCTTTTACCTTCCTTAATTAAAATTTTCTTAATTTCATAGATGCAAGTTTTGTATTAATATCAGCAAGGTCATAATATTCATTTTTTAATTCTTGCTTTATATTTTCTCCTCTATTGTTCTTAAATGATGTATTCCACTCTTTCAAAACGTGGTTCATTTTTTTATTAATTAATTGTTTAGTAAAATTGAATTTGTTTGTTTCTAGTCTTCTCATTTTAGTTCCTCATTTCTTAATTAAACTTTACACTTTCTAAAAGCACTAGTAGATGAGAAATAACAAGGTGGAGACAGAACGTACTACCTTGCTTATTGATCAGATACTAGTGAATGTTCGTAGACATTGGTTCTAAAATAAAAAAAGATGGAACAAATTCCATCTTCGCAATAATATCGTAATTATATTAATTGTTATTTTTGAGAAGTTATCCTTTTATAAGCTTCCTTATACACTTGTTCATCTTTTCTAGCTCCAATAACTATAATTGTCATTTTACCATCTAATTCAACTAGCTCATAAACAATTCTAATTCCTGATTTTTTCAAGACGACTTTATATAATCCTGTTAAGTCCACATTATTTTTATTACCTAAAGGCTTACCATAACCATTTTTAAAAATAGACACGGGATTCTTTTTTACTTTTTTTATTGCTTGTAATACTTGTTTTCGCAAAGAACCATCTATTTCCTTTAAGTCTTTACGAGAATCGTCAGTCCATTCTACTTCCCATTCCATATTATTCAAACTCAATTTCTTCTTCGTTTAAGTCGTCTTCACTAATACCAAATTCTTCCATAATTTGTTTTTGCGAATATCTTTTTCCATTATCTTGAGCAATTCTTTCTTGAGCCATTTCATAAAGTTTAGCATCTTCAATTTTTTCAATAAGGTTTAAATAATCTTCTGGAGATATCAATATACATTCTGGAACATTGTTCTTTATAACAATTTTTGTACCATTCTTTTTTACATCATCAAATATCTTTCCTGCTAGTCCTTTATTAAATAATGATATTGAAACTGTACTTTTTAAAAGATTCGCTATATTTCTAATTTCCATAGTATCACCATCCTTACAACTATTATATTATTCAATTAATAAAACATCAATAAATTTATTGATATATTTATTGATGTATTTATCAATACTCGATAATATTCTTATAATAATAATCTTAACAATATTACTGCTCAATAAACATAATAATTAAAAAACTTAAAAAAATTCTTTTTCCTCCTTTCCACTTTCTAAAAGCACCAGGAGTGATAAAAAACAAGGTGGAGACTTTGTACTACCTTGTTTTT
>ERZ826242.177-NODE-177-length-103912-cov-31.542313_pt1 | contig 103912 bp, 86 predicted proteins | sample MGYA00519871_ERZ826242 | MGnify/ENA primary metagenome ERZ826242 (study PRJEB31778, sample SAMEA3449226) | human gut metagenome | biome: human gut; feature: human-associated habitat; material: faeces | place: United Kingdom | collected 2010/2012 ... | reverse complement strand
TTCCAGAAGAACTTTCGTTCCTGTCGCTCAGACAGCTTATTGAGTTTATCATAAGTAGCTTGGCTTGTCAAGAACTTTTTGAACTTTTTTTCAAAGTTCATTGCTCAATCAAGTTGAGCGAACGGAGAAGGAGGGATTTGAACCCTCGCGCCGCTATTAACGACCTGCACCCTTTCCAGGGGTGTCCCTTCAGCCATCTTGGGTACTTCTCCATGTGCTGATTCACATTTACCAATATGACAATCTCGCGATTGTATCTGGAGGATTCCATCCACAGCCATGCTCCGCAAGACTATTTGCTGGAATCTAACGGAGAGGGTGGGATTCGAACCCACGCGCCCTTTCGGACAAACGGTTTTCAAGACCGCCTCGTTATGACCGCTTCGATACCTCTCCGGGTCATTCGGCTCATCTTTTGAACTTGCCGCGCTTCATCAGCGCAAGATGTATTCTATCAGAGCTTTACAGGAATGTCAACACTCTTTTTCATTTTTTTTACTTTTTTTGTAAAAAGCCGATTTTTTGTTGAAAACAGCCGGTTTCCGACCTAGAAAAAACATGTCCAAATCCTTTAACTGTGCAGATATTTTTCTGCAAGCGGAAGATCTTCCGGTGTAGTCACTTTCAGATTGCGGTAGCTTCCCTCCGTCAGTTTCACCTGATGATCTGTAAACGTCTCCACCACCATCGCGTCATCCGTAATTTTGATTCCTTTTCCCGCCAGAGTATCTTTTTGTTCTGCAAGTCGGGCATAGGCATCATAAATCAACCCAAACGAAAATGTTTGAGGTGTCTGCACCTGCCATACGCGATCCCTGCGGGGTGTCGTTTCCGCAAAGCCGTTTTCATCCGCAATTTTAATCGTATCCTTTACCGGCACTGCGGCAACACACGCATTATATTTTTGGGCATCCTGAAAACACCGTTCCAGAATATCCTCCGATACCATTGGTCTTGCTCCATCGTGAATAAACACAATTCCCTCTGTCGCTTCTTTTGGCAGATCGTCCTTTACCGCCTTCAGTCCCATCCAGACGGAATCATAGCGTTCTTTTCCACCTGTGATAACCGAAGCAACCTTCTGAAAGCCATAGGGACGCAGAATAGTCTCCTGACAATAGGAAATCTGTTCTTCGCTGCCGACAGTCAGTATGATCTTATCAATCCGCGGAGAACGTTCAAAAGCAAGGAGCGTATAGTACAGAAGCGGTTTCCCGTCTATTTCGAGATACTGCTTTGCAATCTTTGTCCCCATCCTTTTTCCGGAGCCTGCCGCCAGTACGATTGCTGTACAGAATGTTTTTTTCATCAGATTCTCTCTCCCAGTTTCAGATTCGGCACCGCGTTTAAGTCCCAGCCATGCCGGACTCCCTTTAAATACTCATAATATCCTGCTGCTCCGATCATTGCAGCATTATCTGTACACAAAATCGGAGATGGTCTGAAAAACTTCACCCCCTGTTTGCTGCACGCACTCTCCAGTGCCGCCCGCAGATGGCTGTTTGACGCAACACCTCCTGCAATCGCAAATTTGTCCACATGATACCGTTTTACAGCATCCATCGAGTGTTCTACCAAAACGTCCACCACTGCTTTCTGGAAAGAAGCGGCGACGTCAGCCTGATTGATTTCAATGCCTTTCGTCTGGCATCCGTTCAGATAGTTCAAAACAGCAGACTTTAAGCCGCTGAAACTGAAATCATATACGTTGTCTGCGATTTTGGCACGCGGAAATATAATTGCCTCAGGATTGCCTTCGTTTGATACGCGATCGATTTTGGGCCCGCCAGGATACCCAAGTCCAATTGCGCGCGCAACTTTATCAAAGGCTTCTCCGGCTGCGTCATCCCTTGTTTTTCCGAGGATTTCATATTCCCCGTAATCCTTTACCCGGACGAGATGGGAATGTCCACCCGATACGACGAGACATAAAAATGGCGGTTCCAGTTCTTTATTTTCAATATAATTGGCGCTGATATGCCCCTCGATATGATGCACACCGACAAGCGGCTTGTTCGCAGCAAATGCAATTGCCTTTGCTTCCGCCACACCGACTAAAAGCGCTCCGACCAGTCCCGGCCCGTAGGTCACTGCGACCGCTGTAATATCGTCCAGCGTACAGCTTGCGTCCGCAAGCGCCTTACGGACAACCTGATTTATCTTTTCAATATGCTTGCGTGACGCAATTTCCGGCACTACGCCACCGTAAAGCGTATGCAGGTCAATCTGCGAATAAATGACGTTGGAAAGCACTTCCCTGCCGTTTTTGACGACAGCCGCTGCCGTTTCGTCACAGGAGCTTTCGATCGCCAGTATGAGCACATCTTTTTCTTTTGTATCTGTCATGTCCTTACGCCTCATTCTTCCTCAAATGCAAGATCCTGGGTCCATCCGTCCTTTGCCGCAAAGGAATCCGGAAATATTTTGCGCACGCCGCCCATAAATTCCTCCGGATGCACCAGTGACGGACTGTAATGGGTAAGCCACATCTTTTTCACCTGTGCACGCTTCGCCATGTCCGCAGCTTCCAGAAACGTCATGTGCTTATGTTCTTTTGCCTTATCTTTCTTTTCCGGCTCCCCGTACATGCCCTCGCAGATAAAAAGATCCGAACCTGCCGCATGCTTTACAATGCCTTCCGTAGGTCTGGTATCCGTACAGTAAGTGACCTTCAGTCCCTTTCTGGCTTCTCCCATGACCATATCCGGCGTATAGATTTTCCCATCCAGCTCCAGTGTCTCACCTTTCTGCAGCTTGTTCCAGTAGCGTCGCTCAATTCCAAGCGCTTCCGCCTTATCCAGCTGGAACTTGCCTGCACGGTCAATCGAAAGACTGTATCCATAGCAGACAACATTATGATTGACCCGAAAGGCTTCTATTCTCAGCCCATCAAAACACAGGGTCTGTTCATTTTCTTCAAATTCAATACATCTGATTTCAAACGGAAGCTCCGGTGCAATCACACGGAGCGCATTCACCGTCCTGGTAAGCCCTTTGGGACCGATTACCGTCAAGGGTTCTGTCCGTTCTGCATTTCCCATTGTTAAAAGCATTCCAGGCAGACCGCTGATATGATCTGCATGAAAATGAGTAAAACAGATCACGTCGATAGGCTTTGGGCTCCATCCTTTTTCTTTCATCGCAATCTGTGTACCCTCTCCACAGTCGATCAGGATACTTTTTCCATTATAACGAACCATCAGAGACGTCAGCCACCGATATGGCAGCGGCATCATTCCTCCGGTTCCCAAAAGACAAACTTCAAGCATTCTATTCCTCATTTCTAAATGATAAAATATCTGTTTTTCATTCAGAGAAGCTCTGTCGATTCTTCTTCCTGCGGTGCAATCAGAAAGCTTTTCTTTAACTCCAAATAGCATGCCTCACACAGGTCAAATCTGACTTTTGTTCCATCCATTGCGCTAAAATAGCCAAACGTCTGACATACCTGCAGGCAGCCTTCTTTCAGCACTCCGTTCTCTACCTTCAGCTGTTTTCCGCATCGGTTGCAGACAACAGACTGCAGCACAGTTTCATCCTGTTTCCATTTCCGCATGGCAACCTCCTTTTCCTGCTCATTGTAGCGCTTCTTATGCACAATAAACAGCGGTAAATTATCCCTGCGTTTCCTGTTTTTTCCATAAAATCAGAGCATCTTCCTTCGGTGAATCATAAAAATTGGGACGCACACCCTCGTCCAGAAATCCAAGCTTATGATATAGTCCGATTGCAGCCTCGTTGGATCTGCGCACTTCGAGCGTGAAATTTTTCACGCCCCGTTTTTTGCCGTTTTCCATCAAAAAAAGAAGCAGCTGTTCACCGATTCCCTGCCGTCTGAGGGTCTGATCCACCGCAACGTTGCAGATGTCCGCATCCTCAAAGGACTGCCACAGTCCGCAGCAGCCGACCAGCCTGCCATCCAGCCACGCGCCCGCATACCACGCGTTTTTATCCTTCAGCGCATCTTCCCATGCGTTTTTACTCCACGCTTCCTTTAAACAGGACGCCTCCAGCTCTGCTGCTTCCTTCGCAGATGTTTGTGGAAGCTGTCCAAACACAAGCGCGCCCTTTTTGTTTTCCGTGTCCGTTTTTACACTCATTTGGTGATCCCGGCTTTCATCAGCTCGCGATGCGCCTCGTCTGCTTCCATCCGTTCGCGCTCTGCCTGGGACATACGCAGATATTCCGGTGCAAAATCGTCAGAGCTTACCGTTTTGCCTGCTGCCGCCAAGCTTTGTCCTAAGACAGCAACACACGCCGCACGCTGTCTGTTGCAGCTTGCAGGTGCAAATTCACACTGCTCCTGCAGGATTTCCTGCACTTTTTCCCGATAGACCGGAACACCATCCCCCAGCAGAACCACTTTTTTGCCGTATTTTTCGCATTCTTCTTTCAGTCTGCCCGCAAGCTCTTCTACAGAAATCGCGCACTGTTCCTGGATCACCTGCATCTCACCGTTCACAAATGTATAAATTCCAGTATATACCTGTCCTCTGCGCGCATCCATCATCGGGCAGATCAGCTGTTCACAGCCGTACAGGTTATAAGCGAGGGCATCCACCGTCGGTACTGCTGCCAGCGGAATATCCAGTGCAAGTCCGAGCCCCTTCGCCGTCGCAGAGCCGATTCTCAGCCCTGTAAAGGAGCCGGGACCTGCCGCAACCGCAATCAGATCAATGCTCTTTAAATCGAGATCCACCATCCTGCGCAGTTCATCCAGCATCGGAAGCAGCGTCTGGGAATGTGTTTTTTTGTAATCCGTCGTATATTCCGCAATCAAAACATCATCCTGTATCAATGCAACCCCAGCCACAAGACCGGAGCTGTCCAGTCCAAGCACCTTCATGCTTCCACCTCCGTCACTGTAATTTTTCGATAATCAAAGCCTTTTTCCAGGTCTTTTTCAATTCGGATTTCGGTATATTTTTCCGGAAGGATCTCTTCGATCAGGTTCGCCCACTCAATCAGGCAGACACCGTCCCCGTAAAAATAATCCTCATAGCCGATTTCGTCCATTTCCTCCACATCGCCGATGCGGTACACGTCAAAATGATACAGCGGCAGGCGTCCTTCCTCATAGACCTGCAGAATCGTAAAGGTGGGGCTGTTGACCGCCTCTGTGATGCCAAGTCCCTCTGCCAGTCCCTGTGTCAGCACGGTTTTGCCAACGCCAAGATCGCCTACCAGCGTGTAGACAGTTCCCGGTTCTGCAGCTTCACCGAGCTTTTTTCCAAATGCGAACGTATCGTCCGCACACAAACTTTCGATGATCATCGCTACCTCTTTTCTGCCGCCTTTTAAGAGCGGATCTGCACCTTTCCAGGCTCCATATGGGAAGAAATCATTGCAATTACCGCAGACTGTTTCTCGCCCAGATCCTTTCTCGGGAAAATGCTGGCATGGATTTTGTCTGTATACAAAATCAGGCTTTTGCCTGTGGAAACCGCGCGGTACATATCTTCCCATTTCTGAAACTGCTGCGTCTCCTTCTGGGAAACCTCCACGCCCTCTTCGGTCATCTTATAATGAAGAGGCTCCTTAAAAACGGGAAGCAGCGCCTGTTTCTGCGCACGCAGCCATAAAGACACCGGCTGATACAGTAAAACCACCGCGCCGAAAATCACATAAATCGGATACCGCTGCATCATGCCTGCAACAATGCCGAGCGCGCCTGCTGTACTTCCCAGAATCCCCGCAGCCTTTGTAAAAGTATGGCGGAGCATATAATCGTATAACGCATTCGCATCCACATGTACGTCAAATTCCAGTTCCATCGCTTCCTCCTGCGTCTCTTTCTTACCTTTATCAGATTACAACAGAAAAAGAGGACGGTCAAGCAAAACCGCCCTCTCAAAAGGTATGCATATGCCTGTTGCTGCAGCGTTGACTATCTATCACGCTTTTGATTTCCGGATCACTCGTCTCCGAGATCCGGCGTATCGCACAGGATTACTGTAGCTTTGTGTTTCCCTTCTGTTTCGAAAATCAAAAGCTCGTTTTTGCCGGGCTTTAATAATGCGCCAGGCAGATAGAGGCGGCGCTGGGGACCTTCTTCCCAAAAGCGTCCGAGATTAAAGGCGTTTACAACCACGAAGCCCTTGCCCCAGCCTGTCATATCCAGGAACGTATCGGCAGGCTCGTCTACGTTAAATTCTACCTGATAAAAGGCAGGAAGTCCTTCTTCATAACCGGCTTCAAAGTTCAGCTGATCCAGGTTCGTCATGGGCAATGCATACTGCTTCCAGTTATGCTGTGCAAAACGGTCGTTAATCATAACGCAGCCGTCGATACCTTTTCTCTGCCAGTTTAAGTACGGTCCGTAGTTGACGCGTCCCATGTTCTCCACCAGAATGTCGAGGTGCATATTTTTCCCATGGAACGGTCCTACCTCATGACGCACCTCCAGCTCCCGGTCGTATGCTGTCATCGCGCGCTGTTTATCAATAAACGCGATTGCGCGGTCCGCCGCTTTGAATAATTTCAGGCTGTTTAGCTCCGAGCTGGATTCCAGAACAGCAGAATACAGCATGTAGCCGTAACTCTGTCCCATCCGTTCCATCGCCTGCGGTGTTACGCTCTCCTGTGGCTGCGCCAGATCCGGCAGGGCATGGAACAGATCGGTCTTTGCCACAACAGGCGCTTCTCCGTATGCGCTGCGCTTTACCGGTGGCAAGAGCTCTACTTCCTGCTGTGGCTCAAACTCTGCGATCACCTTCTGACATTTTTTATACTTTTCAGTAATCTGACCGTCCTCTGTCAGCAATGCATCATAATCGTAGGACGTTACATCCGGTGTCAAAAACTCTCCATAGTTAGAACCGTTCATGAAGCCGAAGTTCGTTCCGCCCTCCGCTACATACAGATTGACACTGCCGCCCTCTAAAACCTCACGAAGCTCCTTTGCCGCCTGATCTGCATCCGTTGTATGATGCTTTCCGCTTCTCCAGGCATCAAACCACCCTACCCACAGCTCTGCGCACATGCAGGGACCGCCGTGATTATATTTTTTCAGACAGTCAAATGCGATCTTCCCTCTGCTGCCAAAGTTTGCCGTCGGAAACAGGTCCTCCACCGCTGTATTCTGAAAAATATCATCGGCCGGACCATCCGACTGGAACAGTGGTACATCGATTCCGCCTTGGCGCATCATATCCCGCAGCGCCTTGATATATTTTTTGTCATTTCCAAAGGTACCGTATTCGTTTTCCACCTGCATCATCAAAACAGGTCCGCCCTGTGTGATCTGCAGCGGCGCAAGATAAGGCATCAGCACCTTGTAATAGTCCCGGACGTGACGCAGATACCGCTCGTCGCTCGTCCGCAGCGCCATATCGCCGTCTGCAAGCAGCCATGCCGGGAATCCGCCAAACTCCCATTCCGCGCAGATATACGGGGACGGACGCAGGATCACCCACAGTCCGAGCTTCTGCGCAAGCTTTACATAGCCTACAAGGTCTGTCAGCCCGTGAAGCTTTTTCCCGGTAAAATCAAACTCGCCCTCTTTTGGCTCGTGCAGGTTCCACGGTACGACCGTCTCTACAGTATTGCAGCCCAGCGCCTTTAATTTTAACAGGCGGTCTTCCCAGTATTCCGGAAGTACCCGGAAATAATGCATTCCGCCGGAAATAATCCGAAACGGGTTCCCGTCCAGATAGAACTGATCCTTAATTTCAAATGTGTGCAGCGGTTCCATTTTTCCTCCCATTTCTGCGCACGTTTTTTGCGCATGCCAAGTTTGTGTCAAGTGCGAGCAGACACAAATCTTTGCCCTCTCTTTATGCCAGTTTATTCATGCCGGAGTGCTTCAATCGGACTCAATTTTGCAGCCTTTTTTGCAGGATAGATTCCGAAGAAAATTCCAACCGCTGAAGAAAACAGCGTCGCGCCCAACACCGTAGACAGCTTCACCTTTGCAGAAAAGCCGATCAGGCTGCAGACGCCAAATGCGCCCAGTACGCCCAGCAAGATTCCGATCAATCCTCCCAACAATGTAATAATTGCAGATTCGGACAAAAATTGCAACAGTACAGAACCGGTTCTTGCACCGAGCGCTTTACGGATTCCGATTTCCCGCGTCCGCTCCGTAACTGATACGAGCATGATATTCATAACACCAATGCCGCCCACCAGCAGAGAAATCGCCGCTACCAAAACAACAAAAATCGTGATGTAATTCAATACGCTGTTGACCTGGGCAAGCGCATCGTTAAAGCTCTGCACTAAAATAATTCCCTTTCCGCGCACATTATGGCGTTTTTCCAGAAGGCTCACGCTGTCCTTTGCAATCTTCGAGGTATATTCATTGCTTTCCCCAATAATGTAAAAGTCTGAAAAATCGCTCACATAATAGCCGAAGGTTTCCAGCGTCGACAGTGGGATCTCCATGGACTGCATTCCTCCGCTCGTCATATTGATCAATGCGGCGCTGCTATCCTGCCGGATACCGATCACTTCAAATTCCTGGGAAATACCGTCGATATCCAGATTCAGCGTCATTCCGACCACATCCGTCGTGCCAAATAACGTCCTCGCAGTGCTCTCCGGGATCACGCAGACCTTTTTTGCCCCATAATAATCATTTTCTGTAAAGAAATGTCCTTTGATGATCGGGTCTTTGCTATAGTCCTTCAAGCCAGCCGTCCCGCAGCTGAGCATGATATCAAAGCTTCCCTTCCGGGTACTCGTGGAACCATATACATTATAGACCGGCGTAACACTCTTTACATGAGCCACCTTTTCCTGAATTGCATCAAAATCTTCTTCATTGAAGGAAACCTGTTCCTCCTGATTTTGCTGCATATCCGTATAAATTGCGACCTGTCCGCCAGCCATATCGTTTAACTCGCCGTTTACCTCTGACTTGATGCCGTTTCCGACCGAAATAATCATGATGACAGAGGAAATACCGATGATAATACCCAGCATCGTCAGAACAGACCGTCCCTTATTGCTCCTGATATTCATCAGCGCAATTTTGATATATTCCCAAACCTGTGACATATATTCTCCTTTTGCTTACTGCATCACAGGATTTACCTGCAGTCCTTCCATCAGATCCATATCCGAGGAAATCACAACAGTATCCCCCTCGCTGATTCCTTCTTTGATTTCAACATCCATATCGCTGGAAATTCCAGTTACAACGTTCTGCCGCACAATCACACCGTCTTTTACCAGATAGCAGAAATCGCCCTCCTTATCCGTGTTGACCGCCTCATAGGGGACGAGCACGACGCCCTCTGCGGAACCGGTCAGGATCTCCGCCTTTCCTTCGATGCCGAGGAAAATATTGCCGTCCGGATTTTCGATCGTCACATCCGCATAAACGACCGGTGTATTCTGGGCGTTATTCTGGGCAACGCGGTTGATCCGGCTCACCGTTCCCGAATAGGAAACGCCTGCGACCGTCACCGTCGCGCTCTGTCCCTCTTTGACCTTTTCCAGATCATATTTGCTCAGTTCAACCGTTACCTGTACCGCGCTGCTGCTCTGGATGGTGAACAGCTCGCTGCCCTTTTCCACGCGGCTTCCGGCTGCAGTCTTAATCCCGCTGATGATTCCGTCAAAGTCCGCAATAATGCCTTCCTGCGCCTTTTCCAGATCGGAGGCTGCCTGATCGGCATTCAACCTTGCGCTTTCTACGCTCGCCTCTTTGCTCTTTTTATCATAGCCGTTTAAAATGCCGTTCTCGGAGGAATCTTTTTTGCTCTCGCGTTTCTGAATTTCCTCCTGCATATCCTCCAGCTTTTTCTGCTCAGCGTCAATCAGGCGCTGCTTCTGCAGAATCTTTTCATCGCTGTCGATCATGCTCAGCTGGTTCGCCACATCCGCACGCTGACTGTTGATATTGTCAATGACTTCACTGATGGACTCCGTATCGCCGCCGTATGCCTGCTGCTCGGAAAGCTTCCGGTTCTGATAGTTCTGCTCCTGCATCAGCTTCTTGTCCCATTCGTTTAGATCCTTGCGCTTTGCGTTCTTGTCATCCTCCAGCTCGTATTTCAGACCCTGAACATACTGCTCCTGATCTTCCTTCATCTGTTTTAATTCATCGAGACCAATGGACGCGTCGGAATATTTATTCTGATTTTCGTTGCTCTGCTGCAGAGCGCTCTGATAGCTGCCCTCGCTTGCTTCCGCATCCAGGTCTGCCTTTTCCTTCGTCAGCTCCAGATCCTCTGTGTCGAACGTTACCAAAACATCTCCCTTATGTACCGCGTCGCCCTCTTTGACATTAAGTGCCTGCACAATCGTGCCGACCGGCGCATAGTAGGTCTGGGTTTCCGCACTGCCCACCTTGCCGCTTGCAGAAAGCGTCTCCTCCACATCCCCGACAGCTGCCGCCTGACACAGAACGCTCGGAAGCACCTTGCTGCTGCTCACTCTCACATACAGCCCTACGCCAATGACCGCTACTGCAGCAATCGCTGCAATCCATGCCTTGCGGTGCTTTTTCCCGGTTCCGGACGCCTTTTTGGCTGCCCGCTCTTTTTTCTTTGCTGCACGTTTTTCCTTTGCAGTCCGTTCTGTGCCGTTTTCCTGCATACCCTCCATTTTATCCATCTGATCGCTCATTTTCAGTCTTTCCTCTCATTTCTGCGCACGCTTTTTGCGCATGCCGAGTTTGTGTCAAGTGCGCGCAGACACAAATCTCGAGATTGAAAAAGATTATTTTTCAATCTTCTACCTGCTGCTCGAAATCCGCCTCGATTTTTCCGTCTTTGATGCGGATGACCCGCCTTGCCTGCGCCGCGATATCGTTATCATGGGTGATCAAAATCACGGTTCGTCCCTCGCGGTGGAGTTGTTTTAAAATGCTCATGATTTCTTTGGTGGAACCCGAATCCAGATTACCGGTGGGTTCGTCCGCCAGGATCACCGGCGGCGCCTGTGCAATTGCCCGCGCAATCGCAACCCTCTGCTGCTGTCCGCCGGACATCTCCGATGGCTTATGCGACATACGCTGTCCCAATCCGACCTTTTCAAGCGCTGCTTCCGCCAGCTCCCGGCGTTCTTTTTTGCCGACGCCACGGTAAATGAGCGGCAGCTCTACATTTTCCAGCGCCGTCAGATTCGCGATCAGGTTAAAGCCCTGAAAAATAAAACCAATCTCCCGGTTTCTGACGTCCGACAGTTCATCGTCACTCATGCGCGACACATCTTTTCCATGTAAAAAATAGGAGCCGCTGGTCGGCACATCGAGGCAGCCGAGCATGTTCATCAACGTCGATTTACCCGAGCCGGAATGACCGATAATCGCCACAAATTCCTTTTCCTGAATGGATACCGACACATGATCCAGCGCCCGGACTTCGTTCTCACCGGGGTTATAGATCTTGCAGATATCCTTAACTTCCACAAGTGCAGCCATTGATTTGCCCTTTCTGTATTATTTGTATAATACAATAATACGGTTGTGTTTTTCTGTCAACCCACAGGTTTTACACATTGTAGTTCATTGTACCTGAATACCTTTGAAAAATCCCCCGTCTTTCATAAAATCTTTCTTAAATTTTTCCAAAGAAATCAGAACCCGGAGAGCAAGGCGCACTTTTTTGAAAAACAAAACCGCAGAGGATTTCGCCTCTGCGGTGCGTGGTGGGAATTTGTGTGGATTACGACGGCTGCTTTGCAGCCATGTAATCGATATTTTTTATTCATGACAATAGAATGCTCGCAGAGCGTGCATTTTATTATTTATGCGCTGCCTTTAAGATCGGGCTGAGCTTTTTGTAAACTAAAATAGTAATCAGCGATACCAGGCCGCCTTTTAAGAGGTTTAACGGTACAACACACATCAGCACCAGTCCGCTGATGCTGTGGATCGCCGGGTTAATCGCCGTTCCCATTCCGATGATCGCATCCAGCGGGATTCCGTACAGCTCAGAAAATTTTGGAAGCAGATAAATGGCATTGAAGCAGGAGCCAAACGCCGTCATGATCAGTGTACCCACAACGGTGCCGAGAATCGCCTGTTTTCTCGATTTTTTGAACAGGTAGATCACGGACGCAGGCAGCACCAGCATGCAGCTGATCGAGAAGTTTGCCAGCTCTCCGACGAACGCTGTGGAAGAGGGCTTTAACACAAGCTTGATCAGAATTTTACAAAACTCGATCATGACACCCGCCACCGGTCCGTATGCAAATGCACCGATCAGCGCCGGAAGCTCGGAAAAGTCCAGTCCGTAGAAGGACGGTGCGAAGGGAACCGGAAACTCCAGTACCATCAGGATCGCTGCAATTGCGGAAAATACGCCGATCACGACGATTTTTCTGGTTGCAAGGACACGCTCTGTGTCGTTATTTTTTTTCTTGACTGCTTTTTCAATGACATAGGCGATCAGAAACATCACCACGATCAGTGCAAGAAACTCCAATACAAATACTACGTTTTCAGATACGGTTTGCCATAAAGAACTCATTTTTAAGTCTCCTTTCGATTTGCAGGAAAGTTCTTTGTACAACGATATGCCTGTCAGGGATCCTGCCAAAGGGCCTTTCTTCACAGGATATCCCCTTCCTTTGGAACATAAAAAACCCGGAAGAGAAATCTTCCGGGTCTGTGCGCTGTTTGCTTTGGGTTTCTTCTGCGTCGGCAAAAACGCATCAGAAAAAGCAATCGTCTTCTTCCATCCAGACTGTACTGTCGGCTTCGGAGTTTCCGTCTGCTCCCATTGCAGAAGGATCACCGAATCATGCCCCGCTGACTTATACAGCGAAAGGCTCGTGGGCTATACCACCGGTTGGGACTTGCACCCGACCCTGAAGAACTTTACCTTTATTAACGTGTTGAGTATATGACGTTTTTGATAAAAAATCAAGAGAAAATTTATTTTTTCTTATTTCTGATCCAGACGCATCGTCAGGCCGATCCGTTTTTTGACCGGATCAACGTCCAGTACCTTTACATCCACGATATCCCCAACGCTGACTGCTTCCAGCGGATGCTTGATAAAACGGTCCGTGATCTGGGAAATGTGCACCAGTCCGTCCTGATGGACGCCGATATCCACGAATACACCAAAGTCGATGACATTACGGACGGTTCCTTTTAACACCATGCCGGGCTTTAGGTCCTTCATATCCAGCACATCGCTGCGCAGGATCGGGCGTGGCATATCCTCACGGGGGTCACGGGCAGGCTTTTCCAGCTCCCTGACAATATCTGTCAGCGTGATCTCGCCAATACCAAGCTCTTCCGCCAGCTTTTTCTTGTCCGGAATGCGGCGTTCCAGTGCAGAAACGGCTGCTGTCTTCTGGCTGCCGGATGTGCTGCTGCCTGCAGCGGCTCCTGTCGACGCATTTGCAGCGTTCGATGCACCTGCGCCAGACCGCCCCGATGCGTTTGCTCCTTTTTTGTCGGTTCCGCCATTGTCTGCATCCAAAGTCATTCCCTGCATGGCTGCTGCCAGTGCGCGTCCCATCGCCGTATCCGTATTGCGGATGTTGAAGCCGTTTTGTCTGCGGTCCTTGCGGTTTGCTTTGTTTTTGGCGGACACATTCTGGCGTGCAGCGTCGCCTGAAGTATTTTTGCTGTCAGCGCCCGATGTGTTCTGCGCAGCGCGTCCCTTTTTGGCTTCCGCCTGCAGCATGCGCACATCTTCCATGGAAAGCTCCAGTTTCTTTAACAATTCCATCGTCGCAGGATAGGACTCGGGATGTACGCTCGTCGCATCCAGCGGATTTTCTCCGTCCGCAATCCGCAAAAAGCCTGCGCACTGCTCAAATGCTTTGGGCCCCAGCTTCGGAACCTTTAACAGCTGCTTCCGGTTTGTAAAGCGTCCGTTTGCTTCCCGGTATTCTACGATATTTTTTGCAACCGTCTTGGAAATACCGGAAATGTACTCCAAAAGCGGAGCAGATGCGGTATTTAAGTCCACGCCTACCCGGTTTACACAGTCCTCTACCACACCGCCCAGGGCTTCCCCAAGCTTTTTCTGGTTCATATCATGCTGATACTGTCCGACACCGATGGATTTGGGATCGATCTTTACCAGCTCGGAAAGCGGATCCTGCAGACGGCGTGCGATCGAAGCCGCACTTCTTTGTCCCACATCAAACTGCGGGAACTCTTCCGTTGCCAGCTTGCTGGCAGAATAAACAGATGCGCCCGCTTCGTTGACGATCACATACTGAACCGGCTTTTTCAGCTCTTTGATCAAATCGACGATCACCTGCTCGGACTCGCGGCTCGCAGTGCCGTTTCCCACAGAGATCAGAGAAATATCGTACTTGTCGATCAGCTTCTTTAATTCCTTTTTGGCTTCTTCTACTTTGTTCTGAGGTGCAGTCGGATAAATGACCTTCGTATCCAGTACCTTTCCGGTCGCATCCACAACAGCAAGCTTACAACCGGTACGAAACGCCGGATCCCAGCCGAGCACTACATGTCCGGCGATTGGAGGCTGCATCAGAAGCTGTTCCAGATTCTTGCCAAAGACAATGATTGCACCCTCTTCGGCTTTTTCTGTCAGCTCGTTGCGGATATCGCGCTCGATCGCCGGGGCGATCAGACGGTCATAGCTGTCCTCAATCACGGCGCGCAGTACCGCCTCCGTCACCGGATTTTCTTCGGTAATTACTTTTTTTGCAAGGTACTGTAAAATACGGTCACGGGGTGCTTCCACCTTAACGGTCAGGAATTTCTCCGCCTCTCCGCGGTTCAATGCCAGCACACGGTGTCCCGCTGCCTTTTTGAGCGGCTCCTCGTACTGATAGTACATCTCATAAACACTCTGCGCCTTTTCATCCCGCGCGGTGCTGGTGAGCTTGCCCTCGTCCATCGTGATTTTCCGGATGTACATTCGGTAATCCGCTTCATCGGAAATTCCTTCCGCAAGGATATCCTGTGCGCCCTGAAGCGCTTCCTTTGTATCCGCTGCGCCTTTTTCAGGATTCACATAAGCAGCTGCCGCTTCTTCCAGAGAACCGGAAAATTTCTGTTCCCGGATCAGATCGGCAAGTCCGTCCAGCCCCTTTTCCTTTGCAACACTCGCTCTCGTCTTTCTCTTCGGACGGTAAGGGCGGTATAAATCCTCTACGACAACCAGCGTTTCTGCCGCCAGAATTTTATTTTTCAGATCGTCCGTCAGCTTGCCCTGCTCTTCAATGCTCGCCATAACGGAGGTCTTTTTCTCCTCCAGATTGCGCAGATAGTTCAGACGCTCGTACAGATTTCTCAGTACCTCGTCATTTAAGGAACCGGTCGCTTCCTTACGGTATCTGGAAATAAAGGGAATCGTGTTGCCCTCGTCAATCAGCTTGACCGCTGCTTCTACCTGCCAGCGCTCTACCTGAAGTTCCTCTCTGAGCTTATTTAAAATGTCCATGTCAATTTCCTTTCTGTCTGTTTGCTTCCTGTCTGCACTGCAGCGCGTCCTGGTCGATCAGCAGCGGCATATTTTACCAATCTGTAGCGCATCCGGCGCGCACATTCCAGTCCGAAACCATATTTGACAGCATACCAGAAGTCCCGTTTTTTGTAAAGCTTTCGCCCGGTCAGCACGCTGGCCTCATTCTCCGGATTTCATGAGCTGGTTTTCCCACGATTCATAGCCCTTTTGTCCCCTGCGGTCGGGAAAGCTGTAGTTTTTGGAAAGCCACTTTCCAAGATACGTCGTGTACTTTGCGCTGCCCGCCTCGTTTAAGTGCGCGTGGTCTGCATAATCCGTTGAAAAATCCAGCCCCATCTCCCGATAACGGGCAGGCGTATTAGTGTTCCAGAACAGCAGTCCATCTTTTTCTGCCAGCTGCCCAATGGAATTGTAAACCTCCTGATCCCTTTCCTCCAACAGATACGGTCCGGAAATCAGCGCAAGTGTAATGCCTTCTTTTTTTGTCAGCTCTACGATTTTTTCAAAATATTCCTTTGATTTTTCGGTCATTTCCCGCGATGTCGTCACATGGCTCATATCCGGCTCCGTCAGCTCTGCGTGGCGTTTTAGCGGCGTGTAGCCTTTCCAACGCTCCTGCGTTTTCCGATTCCAGACGAAATTCTGAAAATCCTCTGTCGTCAGCTGATCATATCTGGAATGATATTCCGTAAATCCAAGGAAAAAGTGACTTTGCTCCTCCTGCACGCTTGTATACACTGCTTCCAGCTTATTCAGGGATATCCGCATCCCGTCAAGGTTTTCATCTGCCCATCCCGGCTGGAAATCATCATAAAAACGACTCGGACAGAACATGTCCAGCACCACCAGCTTCGGCTTCTGGGTCTTCAACGCTTCTTTCAGATTATAATAGCTGTTCCAAAGCGGCTGCTCCGCGCCGGTCATCAGGTACGCTGCCATGCCGTATTCGTCCCAGAGCAGCTGCGTATTCACGTTGCAGTGAACGTGGCTGCTGCCCAGAAAAAGTACGTCGATTTTATTTTTCGGCTGCACATACAGATACCGCGCCTGATCGACTCCATGCGGCGATTTGACACACAGAATCCGATTTAAATTGCTCAGTAAAAGGAGCACCAGACACAGAAAAATGCCCCCTCGAATCCACTTTTTTCTCATTTTATTCTCCATTCCACAGGCGCTTGCGCCGAAGGAATCGCGAGGCGAACATCCAGTTCGGCTCTGCAATCCCAGCTACTTTGTGACGCCTGCGGCACAAATAGCAGTGTGAAAAATAAGCGATCACGCTTATTTTTCCCATTAATCTCCCCACACGCCTTAAAATTCCACATAAATAAATCCGGACGGGTCAAAGCCCTTTCCATATTGCCCGACCACGAACACTGCGCCGATCAAAAACAGACAGATCGCCCAGCGCACCGGAAGCGGCATCCTATAAATCCAGACTGCCGGCTCCTGTTTCTTTTTTTCAGAAATCAAATCGATTCCAAACAGCACTGCAATCCCAGCGACTGCAATGAAAAGCTGCGTTTTTTCCAATCCCATCGTGAACAAAAACTGTCTCCAGTACAGAAATCCGTTCCACCTGGTAAACATATTTTTCAGACAGATCACTGCCATCGATACCGATTCGCTGCGGAAAAAGATCCAAAAACACATCACCGTAAAAAAGGTCAGCAGAACCGAAAGCATATGCCGCAGCTTTTCCAGGCCAACTTTTGCTTCCCCGAATACCGCTTGCTTCGCCTTTTTGTAAAAATCCTGCACGACCTGTCCGGCACCATGCAGCAGTCCCCATGCCAAAAACTGCGGCGCGCCGCCATGCCACAGACCGCTGATGAGAAAAACAAGCAGTATATTGCGCTGTCTGACTGCAAGTCCCTTTCTGCCGCCGCCCAGCGGAATATAAATATAATCCCGCAGCCAGCTGCTCAAAGAAATGTGCCATCTGCGCCAGAAATCCGTCAGGTTTCTGGCAAAATATGGCTGCTTAAAGTTCTGGACCAGCTCAAAGCCAAATAGTCTGCCGACACCGACCGCGATCATCGAATAGCTCGCAAAATCACAGTAAATCTGAACCGCATAAAAGAGCGCCGCCATCAGCATCGTAAAGCTGTTGGCATCCTGATACATGCTGTAAACCTGATTCACGAGAATTTCCGCCCGCTGCGCGACGATCAGCTTCATCCCATAGCCGAGCAGCATCGCAATCAGCCCCTGCATGACCCGGTCGTAATTTAGAAGCTCACGCCGCTTTTTTTTCGTAATTTCTCTAAGCTGTCCCAGAAAATGGTCTCCACGCTCGATCGGTCCGCTCATAATGTTCGGAAAAAAGGAGAGAAATGTCGCAAAGCGCCAGAAGCTTTTTTCCGCAGGATATTTTCCCCTCGAAACGTCTATCAGATAGCCGATCGCTTCCAGCGTATAAAACGAAATTCCGATGGGTGCGACGAGTCCGAACTTCGCTGCAACATCCAAATGAACGATTTGCAGACCTCTTCCATATGTTTTGTTGATGATTTCATTCCAGACCGGCAGATATTTAAACACTGCCAAAAGAATCAGCTGAAAAGAAAGGCACGCTCCGATCAGCAAACGGCGCTTCGTCCTGTCTGCGCCTTTTTCCACTAAAAGGGCACAGCCCCACGTCAGACACACAGAACTTAGCAGCCAGATGCCCGCAAACGGATCTGCCCACTCGAAAAAGAGGATATTGAAAATCAGTAAAACTGCCAGCCGTCCCTTTTTCGGCACGGCATAAAATCCTCCTACTGCTGCCGCCAGAAAAGCGGCAAATGTAAATGATTGAAACGACAAGACTTTTCTCCCGGATATCGGGAAACCCCATTCCCGTATTTGTCCGTCGACCCCTCGGGCAAAGCCGGGTCGTTACGACAGTGCGGAATGGATGCAGGGTAGCTGGCTCAGCACCGCGTGGTTCGATCCATCTAACGAACTGCAGCTCCGTTTTGCGTAACGACTGGCTGTAAATCCGGTTTCTGAAAACTCCATTGCCCTGTTTTCTCCGAAACCGTTTTCTCATTTCCTGTTGAGAGTATTATATCCATTTTTTTCAGAAAGCGTCAATCGTTTCATCCAAATCCTAAGAAAGACTTAAGCTTTTGGCTACAGTTCACTCGTACCGTTTGGGAGCAGATTTCATGCCCGCATGAAAATCTGCTTACAAAAAGGTACGAAGGGAGCGCCATTTTATGAGCAAAAATGAGCTGCGAAGCAGCGGAGAGCGTCGAAGACGCGGTTTTGCGAATGGCGCGAGTGAACTGTAACAGCTTTTAAGGGAAGCTACAAGCAGCATTCTTTAACGGTACACGATTTCCCGCTGGATCAGGAAGCTGATAAAGAACAGGAATACGTCCACCAGGATCTTAACTGCCACCTCCGAGCCACCCAGAACGCCATACAGCAGGCTGACCAGTCCGGCGCTTGCCAACATCTGCACGACTGCGAGCACAAAATAGCGCACCGCCGATTTCCACACTGCGCCGCTGCTTTTAAACACGACCCTGTAATTCAGGAAAAAGTTGTAGCCCGCCGACACCACGCGCGCAAGCACGGTCGAAACCACAATATAGCTGACAGCCTCCGGCATTCTTTCTTTCGTCAGGCTGCAAAACAGCGCAAACAGCACCAGATCGATGATGCACGATGACAGGGAAGAAAACAAAAATTTTGCAAATACCAGATAAATCCGGGCTGAATCCAGCAGCGGGTTGAAATGGCTGCCTTTGTTATCGTTTAAGTAAACCGTTTCAATTGGCACTTCGCGAATGCCGACCTTTTGCTCTCCTGCCTCCAGAAGCATGTAGGTTTCAAACTCGAACCGCTCGCCCTTGACGTTCATCAGATGGCGCATAAACGCAGCCGGAATGCCGCGCAGCCCGGTCTGGGTATCCGATACCGCCACGCCGCAAAGGTATTTGAGCACCTGACGTGTGATTTTGTTGCCCCATTCCGATTTTGCCGGGACGTTGCCCTGATCGAAATTCCGACAGCCTAAAATCAGCTTTTCCGGCTCTTTTTCCATCGCTTCCATACATTTCTGAATGCAGGCGGGCGTATGTTGTCCGTCCGAATCCGCGGTAATCGCTCCGATCGCCTCCGGGTATCTGTTTAAAACTTCATTAAAAGCAGTTTTTAATGCGCGCCCTTTCCCCAGGTTCACCGCATGAGTCAAAACAATTGCGCCGAGCTGTTTTGCCTGTTCAAACAGGTTCCGATACTCGTTTCCGCTTCCGTCATCCACCACGACGATTCGCTCGATTCCCGCTTCCTGCAGCGTCTGCAGCAGGCGGATCATTTTTTCATCCGGTTCATAAGCCGGTATAATGACCGGTATCCGTTTCTCCATTGTGTTCTCCATTCCAATGTTTTCCTTGCGTTATTTCTGTGTACCCTTACTCTGGTGTTATCCAACGCCGTTTGATTCCTTTTATGGCTGTCCCTGTCAGCTTTCTTCCGCTCTTTCCAGTGTCAATGTCCCATCGTTCATTTGAATTCGATACAACGTTTTCCACGCAAATTCCTCTGTATACGGCGCAAACAGCTCTTTTAACGCTTCATCCGTTTCATCTGCATATAAGTAGCCCGCATGGGAAGCCTGCACCAGCTCCCACACCTGTCCGGACGTGGTGTCTTCCCCGATTCCGCCAAACAGCACTGACACCGGAGACGCCTCAAATGAAATGTAGGTATTTCTGACCCACTGCGCCGCATCCTGCGCATTTTTCAGATACAGCACCCGCATCCCGCTGCCCACGTCCTGTTTGGACATTTTTTCCAGAAATTCTTCCGACGCTTCCGTGATCATGTTCGACCGTGCATGCAAATCGTCATCTAAGCGCTGCCGGTAACCGATCATCCCGTCATAGACAGCGCCCCAGTTTGCGCACAACAATACAGCTGCAGCCAGCGCTGCATAGGGCGAAATTTTTCCCCACAGCCTCGGACTGCGTTCCAGAAAAATCCCGAACAGCAGATACAACATTCCAACTGTAAACGGTGCACTGTAGCGTTCGATCGACGCAATCATCCCGGTTGCTTCCAGATACTGGGTTTCCGTCGCAAAAATCGTCAGATGACTCACAAGATTGATGCCGTAAAAAACAATTCCCGTCAGCAGCACATACACAAACAGGAAATTCCGCTCCGTTTTGGTCAGAAGCTTCCTGCGGTACAGCCATGCGATTCCGATCAGAAAAATCACAAACAGGGCAAGCGCCGATACACCGATCCAGGAAAATCCATCCCGATGCAGCGCCCGTGCTGCAAATGCTTCTGCATACGCATGCAACAGCTTCTGTACCGTTCCTTCAAGCAGGATCGGCAGGTTGCCCGACGCCATCGAAACCGCCGCCCCGGTCAGTTTTGCCACCCGCTTCATGAGCAGACAAAACAGCATCCAACTTCCTCCGCTGACGGCTGGAAGTGCTGTGATGCAAAGCAGCTGCCGTATTTCTTTCTTTTTGTCCGCTGCGCCATGCAGCCGCCAAAACCAGACAAAGACGAGGGCGAACGCCGCCCACAAAAATCCAACGGACTTTACGAGCACCAGAACGCCGAGATACAGGGCGGTCCGCAGGTTGGAGAAGGTGCGGGAACGGGAAGCTGCATCAGCAATGTCTGCGGTAGCAGTGTCTGCACCAGGCGCAGCCCGATCTTCCAGACAGCTCATCAGTATCACACCGTAGATCACCGCCATCACCAGGTCGGCGCACATTCCTCCGAGGTAAAACGTCTCTGTCATACTCGGAAACGCTGCCAGGCAGACCACAAGCACAACGGTCCAGAAAAGCTGCTTCACCGTCCGTCTGTCAGTCTGCAGCGCTTCGTCCAGCCTGCTAAGCAGTGGCGTCAGAAAAACAAACACGCCGAAATAGTATCCGGCAAACATCAGCCCCTCAGAAAAGCCGTCCGGCTTTAAATGAACAAACCACCATTTGAGCAGCTGGATTCCCGGCGGGTAATCGCCAAACTCCGAAGCTGCATTTGTATATTTCGCTGCAAAGCCATCCAGCGCATACAATGCCTTGACGTCCGTTGCCCAGAAATTCAAGTCATCCCACCACGTTGCAATTTTATTTCCGGTCAGAAGCACTGCACCGGTCAGCAACACCATGGCAGCAATCGCAGACGGCGCAAAGAACAGCTCCCGCAGCTGTGCAAACAGCTTTTTCTTCTTTTCTCCGGATAAAAACAGAACTCTCAAAACTGCTCCCACCACAATCGCTGTGCTGAAATAATCGATCCAGGACAGCCGCCGGAAAAATGCGAGCACATATAATATTAAAATCAGAATACAGGTTGCCAACGGCAGGACAGCCGTCAGCTGCTTTTCAAATCTGAGCGCCAGCAGGCAGGCGATTATCAAAAAAGCAGCGAGCAAAACAACAGCCATGTTCTTTCTCCTTCTTCTTTCGTGTCTGTTACATCTTAGCATAATACAGGATGGCGGGCAACTGCAGAAGTGCTGCGCAGTGCGCCTTACGGCATAACGTACATCGCCGTAAAGCGCACTGCAAAATCGGGCGGAAGCTTTCGCTCCCGCCCGGTTTTGGTTTGCTGATTCAAATTTGTCAATGGCTCTGTCCAGATCTATACTTCCGGCTCAATCAGCCCGTAGGTATTGCCTTTTCTTCTGTAAACAACATTTACCTGATCCGTCTCTGCATTGCAGAATACATAAAAGCTGTGTCCTAAAAGCTCCATCTGTACGCAGGCATCCTCCGGATACATCGGTTTGATATCGAACTTCTTGGTTCTGACGATTTTAACCTCTTCCTCCTCTTCTTCTTCCCCTTCCAGGTAATCAGGCTGGAAACTTGCAGCCGCCTGCTGCTGTGCGATCAGCTTCGTCTTGTATCTTCTGAGCTGTCTCTCGATAATTTCCTCTACCAGATCGATCGATACATACATATCGCTGCTGGTCTGCTCCGACCGGATAATGTTTCCTTTCATCGGGATGGTCACTTCAATTTTCTGTCTGTCCTTTTCCACACTTAATGTTACATAGATTTCCGTATCCGCTGTAAAATACCGCTCCAGCTTACCGAGCTTTGATTCTACTGCGCTCCGCAGACCGGGTGTAACGTCAATGTTTTTTCCGCTGATAATCATCTTCATAAAATCATCATCCCTTCTGGTCCATAATTAGGATATTGCAAGAGCTTTCTTTCTCTATCCTTATTCAGATTATACCATAAGTCCTCGTCCCAGGCAATATTTTCTGAGCATTTTAAACAATTGTCTTTTTTTTCTGACAATTATATTTCTTTTCAGACTGCCGCCAAAAACCGGATTGCTGTGATAACTTCACAAAACAACTGTTTGTTTTGGACATTCCGCATTCCACAGGATTCGGTTTTTTCGTCTGTGGATAATGTGGATAAAATAGTGTATAACTTAATTTCCCGCATTTTTCACCTTTTTTCGATGTGGATAACTATGTGAGTTTTCATTTTTGTTATTTCGCACATTTTTGTTCCTTCTTGTGCATTTTAACAAATCCGGCTCCTGAAATTCCATTGCTGCTTTTTATCAATATCAGACAATTTCCGTGTTTTGAAACAATGGACAGATTTTCGCTTTCTCCCTGTAAAGAGAAACCGCCGTACATTCCTGCACAGCGGTTCATCTATTTCTTATTTTATTTTGCGTATTTACTGCAGCCGTCTTAGAAAATACGTCTGATCGCCACAGGTGTTCTGTAGCTTGCGTTCGAAATCTTGATACCGGTTGCTTCCGTGCTGGCATGGACGATCTGTCCGTTACCGATATAAATCGCAACATGTCCGGAATAGCAAACCAAATCACCGGGCTGCGCGTTTGCCAGACTTCCTACGTTATAACCGACATAACGGTCGGAAGTGGAGGAATGCGGCAGGGATACGCCGAAATTCTTATAAACGCTCATAACAAAACCGGAGCAGTCCGCACCGTTTGTCAAACTTGTCCCACCGTATACATAGGGATTACCGACAAACTTTACCGCATAGTTTGCAACAGACTGTCCCAAGCCGGAACCAGAAGATGAAACAGTCGCCTGCTGAGAAGCAGTGGATTCGGAAGAAGTACTCTTATCCGTTATCTCGGCATTCTTCCCTTCCTTTGCTTTTTCCTTCGCTTTCATACGCTCTTCCGCTGCCTGCGCAGCTTTCTTTGCGTCTTCTCTTGCCTTTTCTTCTTCGGCAATTCTGGCTTTCTCTTCTTCGATGGATTCTGCGGTCACATACTCTGTTGCAACTACGACATAATCCTCGGAAACCCAGCCGTCACCTTCTTCGATGCTGACTTTGACGAAACCGTTTTCTTCATCCAGAACGGAAAGCTCTTCGCCTCCAGGAACCAGACCAATAACGCTCGCTTCCAGACTCGCTTCGCTTCTGACCTTCAGGGTCTCGGTGTTGACAGTCGCCATCTTCTGACCGACTTCATCTGCGATCTTTTCCGCCTCGTCTCCGGTCTTGAAATACTCCGCCTTCACATAGCCTTCTACGCTGCCGGATTTTACCTGATACCAGTCGCCGTCCTTTGCAACCAGCGTGCCGACAGAATTGTTATACAGCTTACCGACGATTTCGCCATCCGTGCTGGCAGTGCTGCGGATATTTACATAATCGTTGACCTGCGCGATGATCAGAACGTCCTGTTCCTTTTCACGCTCTTCATCGGAGATCTTCGTCTCAGGCTCTTTTAATACCGGCTCTACCGCTTCGATAATCTCCGTCTCAGCTGTGCTTTCTGCCTCCACTGCAGCCTCTGCCTCTGTCGCAGATTCTGCGACTGTCTGTGTTACAGATGCCTTGGTGTCGCTGGATGCAACCGGCTCTGCCGGCTCTTTTTCTTCTTTTCTCTTTTTAATTTCTTCACGAATCTGCGATACCGAAACACCGTCATTTAATACCAGGCCAACGCCTGCTGCCGGCAGGACTGCTGATATCGCAGACTTTGCGGATACCGTCGCTGTATTTAGTTCTGCAGCAGGCATGTTTCCGGTAACTAATACTGCCATCGCCATAGCCGCTGCTGTCATTTTAATCTTATGATAATGCATGGATTACTCCCGATTCTCAAAATTGTTACATTTGTTACAAAATTATTAAATTCGAAATATACTATAGCACTCCATGTCATTTTTGTCAATTCCTGCAGATCGCAATCTGACGGAAATACTGTGACAAATTTATGAATTTTTTATGACTTCATACAGCCAAAGCATCTTTAGCTGCTCCGGCGACCAGCAGTTTTCCCTTTGGACGCTGTTTTTTTACCGTGTCTGGAAATATTCCTGCACAGAGTTGACCGCATTTGCCCCGTCTGCAACCGCCGTCACGATCTGACGCAGCTTTTTCGTCCGCACATCCCCGACTGCAAAAATGCCCGGCACGCTCGTGCAGCAGTCCTCTCCCGCACAGATATAGCCTGCCTCGTCCGTTTTTACAAGGCTCTTGAAGCTCTCGGACACCGGCTGAATCCCGACCGCAATAAAGATTCCGTCCGCCGCGACAAAACGCTCTTCTTTTGTCTGTGTATCCAAAAGCTGCACGCCGGTCACGAACGCTTCTCCCGTAATTTCCTCTACAGCTGCGTTCCAGACCAGCTCCACATTCGGCAGGGTAAACAGCTTTTCCTGCAGGCTCTTTGCCGCGCGCAGGCTGTCCCTGCGGTGGATCAGGTAAACCTTTTCACAAAGTCCCGCCAGGAAAATCGCATCCTCCACAGCAACATCCCCACCGCCGATCACTGCCGTCACTTTCTTCTTATAAAAAGCGCCGTCACAGGTCGCACAATAGGAAATACCTCTGCCAGCCAGCCGTTTTTCCCCGGGCACGCCAAGCTTTTTGTGCTCCGCACCGGCTGCAATAATGACCGCCTTTGCCGTAAACTCCCCAGCCGACGTCAGAACCTTTTTGCAGTCCGGCAAATTTTTGATTCCGGTCACATCCGCTTCCACAAATTCCGTACCTAGTCTGTCCGCATGCTCCCGAAATTGCATGCCGAGGTCAAAGCCGTTGATACCGGGAAGCCCCAGATAGTTATCCACCTCACAGGTATTTAACACCTGACCGCCGCTCATGGGATTTTTTTCAAGCACGAGCGTGGAATATCCCGCCCGTTTTCCATATATTGCCGCCCCGAGCCCCGCAGGACCGGAACCGATAATGATTAAATCGTACATAATTCCTCCATTCTGCAGACAACGCTTGCACCATTGGAATCGTTACTGTTTCCTGTGCGCCGACTGCCTCTTCAAAAGTATACGCAAAATCCGGCGTTTTCACAAGTGACAACGCAAGAAATCTGTGCTACGCTGATCCTAGTATTACAGTTTCCTCGCGCCATGAAAGCTACGTGTAAACTGTAACATCACAGTAGTGCCAGGTGTCAGAAAACGCCTGCGGAATGGAGATTTTTTATGTACTCTGATCTTACCCCTATTTTTCCGGCGGAAAGCTCCTCCCGCCCCATCGCGCTGATCACCGGCGCGTCCCGCGGTATCGGAAAAGCAATCGCCGAAACCTTTGCGCAGGCAGGCTATGACCTGATTTTAACCTGCCGCCAGAACCGGGAAAAGCTGGAAACGCTCTGTAAAAGCCTTTCCGAAGCTTATTCAATCCAGACAGCCGCTTTTATCGGCGACCTCGGCGACTATGAAACGGTAAGGGAACTTTTTGCCCCGATCCGCCGTCTCAATCTTTTAGTCAACAATGCCGGAATTTCCCATATCGGACTTTTAACGGACATGTCCCCTGACCAATGGCACCGCGTTATGTCAACCAATCTGGACGCCTGCTTTTATACCTGTAAGCTCGCCGTTCCACTCATGCTGCACCGCCACTCCGGGCGGATTTTAAATATCTCCTCTGTCTGGGGCAACGTCGGCGCTTCCATGGAAACCGCCTACTCCGCCTCCAAAGGCGCAGTCAACAGTCTGACCCGCGCGCTGGCAAAGGAGCTTGCGCCCAGCAATATTGCGGTAAACGCCATTGCCTGCGGCGTCATCGACACCGACATGAACCGCTGTTTTTCTGAAGAGGAACTGCAGGCACTGATCGAAGAGATCCCCGCAGACCGCTTGGGACAGCCTGAGGAAGTCGGACTGCTTGCGTTAAAGCTTGCAGAATCGCCCCTTTACTTAACCGGGCAGATTATCACAATGGACGGCGGATTTTTATAATCCGCCGTCCATTCTATTACTTTCTCCCCATTCCCTTCGGGAAGTTTACCTGATTCTTTTGTTCCTGCATCCGCTGTCTCTTGTTCATAATCCGTTTTAAGAAATAGATGATATAGGCAGTCTGAAGGTAATTGATCTCCATATTCCAGCCGATTCCCCCAAAGAAAAGGACTTCTGAAATCCCATACAGGACGATCAGCACCATCGGAATATAGATGCCCCATTTGCCAAAGTAGTTCGAATGCCAGCCAACGACACCCATAAAGACCTGATTGACGAACATAACCAAAATAACCATGGCGTTGCCTTTTGCCGGATCTGGCAGCTGCATCAAAATCAGCGGCACCAGATAAAAGAGAAGGGTTCCCCCGGCGCTGAAGCACGCCAGCCGAATCCAGTTTGCCTTGCTCAATTGTTTCATAACGTATATTTCTCCTTAATTTTCCACAAGCCAGTCGCGCTATCCTGCGCGCTCAGCGCCCCTGCGATACGCTTTTTCGTCCGTCGATGCGCACTGCACCCACGGCGAGCTACGCTGCAGCGTCAGGACTGCAGTGCTTTCAGCTCGTAGAAATATCCTTTCTTTTCCATCAGCTCGTCGTAGCTGCCGACTTCGACAATCTTACCGTCCCGCATCGCAACGATCCTGTCCGCATTGCGGATCGTGGAAAGTCTGTGTGCCACCAGGAAGGTCGTACAGTTTTTCATCATGTTGCTGGTTGCTTCCTGAACTTTTTTCTCGGAGGCAGAATCCAGCGCGCTCGTGGCTTCATCGAATACGATGATCTTCGGCTTACGAATCAGTGCCCTGGCGATGGAAATTCTCTGACGCTGACCGCCGGAAAGCTTATCCCCGTGTTCTCCCAGCTGCGTATAGATGCCATCCGGAAGCTTTTCGATCATATCCTCCAGTCCGACATCCTTTATGACCTCCATCACATCCTTTTCCGTCACATGTTCCAGACCGTAAGCGATATTGTCCAGAATCGTTCCGGAAAACAGGATCGTATTTTGCGGCACGACTGCGATCTGATGACGGTATTCATTGATATCCAGATTGACCATATTGATACCGTCGATCAGGATCTTTCCGCTGACCGGAGGGATAAAGCCGATCAGCAGGTTCAGCACCGTAGATTTTCCGGCGCCTGATTCTCCCACCAGTGCAATGCTCTCCCCGGGCTTTACATCCAGGGTGAAATCGCTCAGTGTATTTTTATCGCTGTCAGGATATTTGAAATCCACATTGACAAATTTTACTGCGCCCTTTAATTCCCCCAGCGGCACGATGGAATTGTTTTCCTCCACATGGCTGTTGCCCATGATGTCGCCGATGGACTTGACAGACTCCAAACCCTTGCTGATCTGCGGATAAATATTGATCAGCGTCGAAATCTGTCCCACCAGAGAGGTGAAGTAGGTCTGATACAGAACAACCTCGCCAACCGAAATTTTGCCTTTGACTGCCAGATACGCAGTAAAGGCAAGACAGATCATCTGGAAGGACTGGAATACAACCCAGTTGACTGCACCGAAGAGCGCATTGATCAGATCCAGATTGTAACCGCGGTCTACGATCCGGTTCAGGTAGGTATTCATCTTGCTGATTTCCACTTCCTGCAGACCATGTGCCCGCGCCACCGGAATCATTTCAAGCATTTCGGCAACTGCACCCTGCGTGTTTTCCATCTCGCTTCGAAATTCCTGGTTTTTCTCCCGGACAGGCTTTTTAAATGTCCGCATTGTCAGGACTGCAAAGGGTACGACCACAAGGAAAAACAGAAATACCATCGGACTTTTCCGCAGGGTAATGACAATGATCACGGAAATATCCAGGACAAAGAAAAACAGGGTTCTGAAAATCTGGTTCAAAAGCTCCGTAACATTTTCCACGTCTCGCATGATCTTTGATTGCAGACGTCCTGACTGTACTTCCTTGTGGAACATGATGGAGAGCTGCTGCAGCTTTCTGACCATTGCATTTCGAAGAGAGCCTTCGATTCCTCTGTTGACGCTGGCAAATGCAACCGTTGCCAGATAGTTCGTTCCTGCGTTCTGCATAATAAAGAGCAGTGCAACCATCACATTCAGCAGGATGATCTCCAGGGAGCCTGCATCCGGATTCGTCGCCGCATTGATGATGTTGCTCGTTGCAATCGGAATGATCCAGATCGGAGAGCGCTGCAGGATCAGGAAAAATCCTGTTTCTACCAGCTTCTTCTGCTTGCCTTTATAAAAACTGCATAGGATTTTTATCGGATGGTCTTTGTTCGTGGAATAGGTCTGCAGATAATCCTGAAACCTTTCCAGCCCCGCTTCTGACGGTTCTCTTCTTTCCGACCAGCGCACTTTTCTGGGCTTCTCCGGTTTTGTCCCCGCCTGTTGTCCCTCCGGAGCCTTTTCTTTTTTATGGAATAACATAGTAAGCGTCCCTCCCGTTGTTTTCTTCCATAATCCTGATTTTTAAAAAAGAATGTGCCTTGGCACATTCTCGCGCCGAGGCGCGGTTGCTTCAGCAACCATCTACCCTTGCGCCGAGTGCGCATCCTCGCGGAGCGTTTTTATCGTATGGAAACGAAGTTTCCTATACGATGAAAACGCCGGTGCACAACCGTCTGTGCACCGGTCTCTTCTTAACTTATAGATGCGCGCTTCAGCGCGGTACGCCAGGCTTTCCTATGGGCCTGCGTGCCATGCTTTCGATCAGCGAATGTCGTATACGCTGCGCAGACGCAGGTTTTCGGTACTGCCGGAGATCACCTTCACACGCTTCTCATTTGCATTTAAGTCGAAGTAGTTGTCTTCCAGAACGAGGTCTTCGTTCTCGTTGAGGATTTCAACGCTCTTTGCATATGCTTTTGCGGATACAACGATCTCATCGCCCTCTACGCGGCAGGTAAGCTCGGGATCTTCGTAACGGAAATACTTCGGATAAGAGAAGTTTACCGTACCCTCGGATACAACCTTGCCGTCGCAGATCAGCTCGTAGCTTACATAATGGGAGAAGATATCCGCATCCGGGAACTCTACCTTATCCAGCCATGTGCTGGTCAGGGCAGGAACTGTCAGCTCCTGCTCGCCGCTTTCCAAAACAGCTGCACCGGGATCCCGCAGTGCCCAGCGAACGGTTACGTTCTGATCCTGCATGGTTTCGTTTGCAACGTTTAAGCGAATGGACTTCTCGAATACGAAATGCTCACGGTTCATGTTCGCCTCAGAGCTCATCATGCCCTGCTCTTCACAGGAAATCATCAGCGGTGCGAAGAACCGTTTTGCATAGTAATGCAGTGCCTTTAAGCGTCCGCAGTAGTCTACGGAAGACCAGGAAATTACCGGCCAGCAGTCATTTAACTGCCAGTACACAGCACCCATACAACGTCCTCTGTTGCGGCGGAAGTGTTCTACGCCGTAACGGATACCGTCTGCCTGCAGCAGCTGGGATGCGTATACAAAGGTCGGGAAGCTGTTGGGATATTTGTAGGTCTGCTGCATATAACCCATGATCTTTCCGTTTGCACTGTACTGACGCTGATGCTTCTCCATGATATAGGAGAAGGGGTTCATATCCTCTTCGTTATCCGTAAACTGTTCAATCGTTTTCACAGACGGGAATGCCTGGAAACCAAACTCAGACAGATAACGGAAGAAGTATTTGCGGTACTCGGTGAACGGACGGTTTCCGTGCCATACCTTCCAGTAATGTACGTCGCCGCGGTTCGGATCGTTAGGCTCGTCCAGACAGCCGCCTGAAGACGGGCTTGCAGGCCAATAGAAGGTCTGCGGATCGTACTCGTGAACGATTTCCGGGATGATGCGCTCGAACATCAGGAAGTAATCCTTGACTTCGGAGGGCTTGGTCAGCCAGGAGTTACGTTCGAATACGAACTGTTCCATTTCGTTGTTGCCGCACCACAGTCCCAGAGATGCGTGATGGCGCAGACGTTTTACATTCTCGATAAATTCCTGACGGATGTTTGCTTCGAATTCAGGTGTCAGCTCATAAACTGCGCACGCGAACATGAAGTCCTGCCAAACCATCAGACCCATCTCATCACAGATATCATAGAACCAGTCGGAGGGATAGTAACCGCCGCCCCATACCCGGATCGCATTGTAATTTGCAAATTTTGCTTTTTCCAGAAGCTTTCTGGTGGTCTCAGGATTCACTCTGCCAAGCAGATTATCCTCCGGAATATAGTCAGCGCCCATTGCGAAGACGTCCACACCGTTTACCTGATGTGCGAAGCACTCGCCCCACTCGTCCTTTTCGATGTGCATGGTCATGGTGCGCAGACCGATTCTGCGGGTCCACTCATCCAGCGCAACGCCGTCGCTAAACAGGGTAACCTTTACTTCATACAGGTTCTGCTCGCCGTAGCCGTTCGGCCACCACAGCTTGGGATCGTCGATCTTGACCTCAACCGGAGAGTTCTCATACAGCGTCTTGCTTCCATCCGGAGCAGTGATCTCTACGGTGTAGGTATAAGCCTTGCCGCACTTTTTGCAGGTATGACCGCCGGTAATGTTCTTTAGCTTCGGTCCTCTCTCTGCATTGCCCACGACCTCCTGCTCCACGTCGAAGGTCAGAGTAACGGATTTTGTGATGGGACGAACGGTACCGGGCTCTGTCTCGCCGGTGCGCTCATGGGTCTGCTTAATGTATACACTGTCAATTCTTGCAGTGTTGATGCCAAGCAGGGAAACCGGACGGAAAATACCGGCATCCGGAAGATGTGCGCCCCAGTCCCAGCCGAACATATAGTGTGCCTTACGCAGATGTACGAAACCTTCGAAGGTATCGTCATTGCCCAGGGTGCGGCATTTTTTGAAGGCTTCACGAATCCATTTGTTGGGAGAATGCAGGATAACCTTCAATTCGTTGTCCTTTTCATGCAGGATTTCCTTCACATCATATTCCCATACACGATGCATGCTCAGAGGGCTGCCCAGATGGATTTCATTTAAATAAACGTCGCCGACAGTATCAATACCGTCAAAACGCAGCACTACGCGGTCGCTGTCTAAAAGACCGTCCTCACAATCAAAGTGAGAAACATATTCGTAGTCTTCCTCCATCAGCTCGCAGGCATCGTTTTCATTGTCTTTCCAGAACGGGTTTTCCATTTTTCCGTTGGAAAGCAGGTCGCCGTATACGCTTCCGGGTACGGCTGCAGGCAGGAATTCGTCATTGCCGATCTGCCGCATTTCCCAGTTTTCATGTAAAAACTGCTGTTTCATTGCTGTTCCCTTTCCTTTCGTACATTCCGTTATTTGATCTGACGCAGGTAATCTCCATACCAGCATACCAGCTCCTGGATATAACGCAGTTCAGATTCTTCACTGATGCTGCGATATACTCTCTTGTAAAAATAGAACCATGTCTCCAGCTCCTTGGCAAGTGCCCAGCTGTCCGGCATGCTCTCATAGGTGCAGCCCAGCACATCCGCAGTTGCGAATTTGCCGATCTGATTAAAGATGCGGATCGCATCCACTGCAACGATCTGGGGCATTACCAGTGCGCGCTTGCTGCTGTCCATCTGCTCGATCTGTGCATACAGCTCTCTTGCGATTTCTTTCAGATTTGCGTCCTTCTGATCGATGTTGTCCATCTGACCGATGCGTTCCTTCATCAGGCCAACGCTGACTTCATCCTGTTCATGCAGACCGCGCTTCATTTCCCAGTAGCGTACTGCAACATTCCAGTCGTAGCCGCTGTTTTCCTGAATCTTTGCTACAACAGCCAGGTAGTTTTCACTGCTGTCCCGATATTCGATTCTGGAAATCTGACGGTTGATATCCTCGTAGGAAGGAATATTGCTGTTCCAGGAGAACGCTGCACCGTAGATCATGCCGACTCTTGTGAAATCGGGATGGTTGACATGCAGATAATCGCCCCAGTCCGTATTTAACAGCCCGATCGCACCGTACTTGTTTGCATAGGTACACATTCTCATGATGTTGTTGTATGCGTACCAGTTGAGTGCAGAAAATTCATTCCATCCACAGCAGCCGGGGCAGCAATACTGAACCGCTCCTGCTTCGTGCATCCACTTTGTCTCTTCTTCCCGCTGGTTCCACATATAACCCCAGTTTAAGCATATGATCTCTTTGGGAAGCTCTTTGATCATCTCCGGGAAGCCGACGATAATATCCCCCCAGAACATGGGACGACGACCGTTATCCAATAAGAACTGAGCCAGCTTCTTTACATAATTGATATAAACTCTGTCCTTGCCCAGCTTTTCCACTGCTTCTTTGTTGCGTCCTCTGCCCAGGTCAAAGGTCTCATCTGCACAGAGGTTGAACTGTCTGGAGGTAAACAGCTCCATATATTCGGAAATCATACCCTCGATCAGCTGCAGGCTCTCCGGATCGGAGGTGTTGATTGTGTGGTGTGCCATTCTGCCGGTCTGGGAGAATGGTTTTCCTTCGGAATCCTCCAGCTCGCATAAATGAGAGTATTCTCTGGAGCAAAGCAGCTTGTAAAGGTGTCCAAAGCTTGACAGGGACGGTACAAGCTCGATGCCGCGCTCTGCACAGTAACGATCAAACTCCATGATCTCTTCTGCAGTCAGCGGAGTGTCATCTCTCCACAGCTCTGTCATGCCGCGGAACAAATAGGAATGCTCTACGTACAGCTGTAACTGGTTTAACTTGTAATAAGCCATCCGGTCAGCCAGCTGCTTCAACCAGGAAAGCTTCGGGATACGTCCTCTGGTGCAGTCGAAGTAATAGCCGCGGTTTACAATAGCCGGAGCATCCTCGATATGTAAAGCGGACAGGCATGCGCCCTCCTGTTCGATGATCTGCAGCAGTGTCTGCATACCATGCCACAGACCTGCCTCATCACCAGTCAGTACAATTGCATCCTCGGTGATATCCAGCACATAGCTCTGGGCTTTCATGGTGTCGTCCTGCTTGAAAACGACGTCACCGGCTTTGGCAGCCCCTCTTGTCAGAAGGGGACGGTAGCCCAGTTCTTTTTCTGCGCCGTCACAAAACAGGGACGCCTGACGGGTCACCAGCTGGCTGCAGCTTTGATCTACCGTCACATATCTGTCATAGGCCCAGATAAAACGGCCTTCTTTTTTCTCCAGCTTCGCCGGAGCGGGAATTAAATACATAATGTAAATTCTCCTTTCCATATGGTTTGCGCGCTGTCAGACAGCTCAATCCGGAATACTCCAGGTTCCGCAACATACTTCATCTTCTGATTCCACAGGCAGAATGCCTCCTTGCCAAGCTGCAGGGAAACGGTTCTTTCCTGTCCTGCATCCAGCCATACCTTCTGGAAGGCTTTTAATTCTTTCACTCTCCGCACCGTGGATGCTGCAACGTCCGTCACGTAAATCTGCGGTACGATATAGCCGCCTCTTTCACTGGTATTTTTCACAGAAAAGCTGATGGTCAGGCCCTTATTTTCCAACGCAGCCACATTGCACCGTTCTGTGCTTAAGCTGCAGGTTCCCCATTCAAAGGTCCCATAACCAAGTCCGTAGCCAAAGGGAAACAACGGTCCTGCCTCCTCATCCATATAGGTCATCGCCCGGTAGGAATTTTTATAATTGTAATAAACAGGAACCTGTCCTGTCGATCGCGGCAGGGAAACCGGAAGTCTTCCGGAGGGAGCAACTCTTCCTGAGATCACCTCTGCAATTGCCTGTCCGCCTCTGGGTCCGGGATAAAATCCAAGGATTACACCGTCTGCCAGCTCACACACCTGGGTCAGCACCAGCGGGCGACCGCAGATCACAACTGCGATCACAGTTTTTCCGGTTTTTTTCAATGCCTTTAACAGCTCCAGCTGCGCATCCGGAAGCTCAAGGTCGCTGCAGTCCATTCCCTCTCCGCAGTCCATCAGCGTCCCCTTGTCGTCGGCCGCAGCATTATCTAAAAGCGCCGCGCCGTTTGTGTCAAAACTTGCACCGCCGAACCGGCTCGAGGAACCGCCCAGCACGCAGATCACAATGTCACTGTTTTTCACAGTATCCACTGCCTCTTTCAGCAGGTTTTCATCTCGTTTTCTCAGATAACATCCCTGTGAGAACCGGATATCGGATTCTTTGAAAATCAGCTTCATGCCGTCCAATACCGTGATACCGTCGTCCCTGCGCAGCGGAGGTGTGTAGTCACCCAGCTGGTTATACAGATCGTCTGCATTTGGTCCGACCACAGCGATCTTTTTACCGGATGCCTGGTTTTCCCAAAAGGGAAGCACCTGGTTTTTATTTTGCAGAATCACAAGCCCTTCCCGCGCCAGCTGTACACTCTCCGGATTCTGTGCATAATCCATATGGATCTCTCCCTCTTCTTCGAGGTAAGGATGCTCAAACAGTCCTCTCTCGAATTTGAGGGTCAGCACACGCAGCACTGCCTGATCGATCTGGGCTTCTTTTACAAGGCCTCTGCGTACTGCTTCTTCCAGTTTGCCAAACGCCTCATCCCACAGACCGACGTCCACGCCTGACTGCAGGGCCAGCGCACCGGACACCACATTATCACCAGTTATGCTGTCAAGCTGATCGATGGCAACACCATCAGACATCACGATACCGTCAAAGCCCATCTCCTTGCGGATGACATCATTTAACAGCCAGCGATTTGCGTGACAGTAAACGCCGTCGATCTCATTATAGGCAGCCATGATGCCCTTGGCTCCTGCTTTGATTGCAGCCGCTGCCGGAGGAAAATGAATTTCCCGAAGTTCGCGTTCTCCAATTCTTGCCGCGCTCGCATTGACGCCGCCGGTTCCTTCGCCCTGTGCTGCAAAATGCTTTGCTACAACCTCAGGTCCGCTTTCCTGCATACCGATTACGGCAGCTTCTGCCATCCTCGCAGACAGATACGGATCTTCACTGTAGCATTCCTCACTGCGTCCCCATCTGGGATCCCGCAACACATCCAGCATCGACATTAAAGCAAAATCCACACCCATATTCTGCAGCTGACGGCCGCTTACCCGGTACGCTGCCCGTACCATTGCAGGATCAAAGGTCGCTCCGGCCAAAAGATTTACCGGAAGCAGATAGCCGTCCAGCGCCTGATGTCCATGTGGGCATTCCGAGCTCATCATTACAGGAATACCGAGTCTGGAATGCTCCAGAACATAGCGCTGTACCTGATTATATGCTTTTTTGGAAAGCACGCCGGTCAGACCGGTTTCGTAATCCTTATCCGCCCAGGGATCCGCACGGTATAAACCGTACAGAACTCCCAGACCGCTGTATTTTTCAACTTCCTGACGAAATTCCTCCGACAGCTCGATGGTATCCTCACCATTTACGCATTTTCGCTCATAAATCCGAAATCCGTAAAGACGCTGATTGAGCTGACCGACCTTTTCTGCCAGCGTCATCTCCTCCAGGAGAGCCTTCGCCCTCCTGGCAGGAGCTAAAGAAGCATCCTGATATGCCTTCATTTATTCACAATCTCCGTATTTTTCTTTCAGCAGCTCGATTCCGTACTCTCTCGGAGTACCCTTCAACCGCTCCATATAAGACTTCAGCTGTCCTCTGCAATGCTCGGGGCCGCCCTCCCGCATCACGATCCACATGGGATCTACATCGTAATGGGAGGTCTTCATCATCTTGTCATTCCAGTCGAGGATCATCTTCGCACCTTTTGCGCACAAGTCAGGGCGCTCCTCTGCCAGGTTGTGCTGCTCGTGAGGATCTTCCTTTACATTGAACAGCATTTCCTCCGGGAACAGATGATACCCGCCGTGTACGGTTCTGATATATACATAGTCATCAAACCGGGCACTTCTCTGGCACACATGGGCACACTGGGTCAGAATCGCATAGGGCTTGGAGCAGTCTGTGCCATCCTTTAATGCCTTTGCAAAGGAACTGCCGTCATAATGATAACGATCCGAAAACATCGGTGTACCCAGCAGTTCCTGCACGGTAGGTGTCAGGTCTGTATTGTCATAGAAGCCCTTAACCACTGCGCCCTTCTGCATGCCGGGCCAGCGAACGATCATAGGAATCCGGCAAACCGGCTCATCCGCGGTGCCATGCTCTCCGTAAATACCGAACTCTCCAAGATCCTCGCCGTGATCCGCTGTGATAATGATCGCAAGATCATCGTCATACAGTCCGTTATCCTTTAACCAGCCAATGATCTGACCGATGTTATCGTCTGTGTATTTTACACCGTCATCATACAGATCCAGAAGGTGCTTTGCCTCTTCCAGAGTTGTCAGCTTACCGGGGTGCTTTGGCCACTGAGGAAACGTATCATCATTCCACATGTTGATCTCGTTTGCGCAGTGGGGTCCGATGTGCAGCAGGTGCTCTTCAAAGGTCTTCTCGTCGATCCAGTCATCCGGAAGCGGCGTATCCGCAAACTGGCTCGGATAATCTGCCGGTGTACGATAAGGTGTATGAGGATCCCAGTAATGCACATGCATCATCCAGTTATCCTTCTTGCCGTTTCTCTCCAGCCAATCCAGAACATGAGGCGTTACCATCTCTGCGGACTCACTGCCTCTCCTGCCTACGTTGTAGCATTCATTGAAACCGGAATTAAACCACCATGCACTATGACGTTCTGCAAAGGAAGAGAAGGAAACCGTATGCATTCCGGCTCTTCTAAACTGCATGAACAATCCGTTCTCAGACATGTCATCCGTAAAGCTTCTGGTGGTTCCCTGCAGACGCATATCCGCAGCTGTACCGCCATGCCCTACAATTCCGTTATGAATTCCATACTGTCCGCTGATCATGGATGCTCTGGACGGAAGGCACGGTGCATTCGGGCAGTAATAATCATCGAACCTCACTCCCTCCTTTGCAATTTCATCCATTACAGGTGTGGTATTTCTGCCATAGCCATAACAGCCCATATGATCCGCCCGCAGCGTATCAATGTCAAACAGTAATACTCTCATTTGTGAGTTGCTCCTTTTCCCCATTTTTTATAACAACAGAAAATCATTTTCTGCAGTTTTCAATTTTTCCCCGCTCTCATTTCGGAAGGTGTGCTGTCATAATAATTATGAAAATGCTGATAGAAATAATTCATGTTGGAATATCCGACTTCCGCGGCTACCGAAGAAATCTTGTCGTCGGTATTTAGAATCCTCTCCCGCGCGACATACATCCGGTATGCCATCAGGTATTCCGAAAATTTCATATCTGTTTCCTTGATAAAAATCTGACCAAGATAGGTCGCATTCATCCGGAATCGGTCGGCTATACTTTTTAAGGAAATATGCTGCCCATATTCCATTGCCACGATCATAACAATCTTACGGATCAGCGGGGAAAATTCCTCATAGGGCCGCCGCAGGATCGGATCTTCGTTTTTACGTACCTTCAGCTGCACAGTTCCGTGCAGGTTTTCTACCACAACCTGTTCAATGCGCTTCTGAAGCTGATCCTTATCAAGGGGCTTTAACAGATAATCCACTGCGCCGCAACGCAGTGCTTCACAGGCATACTGAAAATCGTCATATCCGCTCATCATAATATAGTTGGATTTGACACCCATTCCATTTAAACAATTAATCAGTTCATAGCCAAATTCATTGCCGATCCGTACATCCACCAGGCAGACATCCGGTTTCCAGTCCACCACATGGGATACCACTTCAAAACAGCTTCTGGCGGTCCGGATTCGTTCAAAGCCAAGAGATTTCCAGTCAAGAAGCCTGCAAATGCCTTCGGCAATGGCAGGTTCATCATCCACGATCACCAATGTGTACATCTTCTTCCACCTTTCCCGGTATCAGGATAGAAATTTTAAATCCCCCTTCCGGGTTATTCCCGATTTCCATCTTAAAACCATTTCCATAAAAATAATTCAAACGCATATATACGTTTCTCAGTCCGATATCCGCTTCCGGATCGTCATTTCCTTCGCGCATCGTCTTCTGTACCTGCTCCAGCTGATCTGCAGGAACACCGGAGCCATTGTCCATGATTTCGATCACGGTGTCCGGGCCTTGTGCATGTCCGCTGATGATCAGCAGATTATACATGCTCTCCCGGTCAAAGCCATGAGTAAAGAAATTTTCCGCAAGGGGCTGCAGCCAAAAACTCACCGTCGGGATTTCTCTGAGTGCATCTTCCAGCTCGACCTGATAGAAAAAATTATCTCCAAACCGCAGCTCCATGATCTTTAGATACATTTCAAGCAGCTTAAACTCTTCTCCCAGCGTGATCGTATCCTTCGTATGGGTTCTGGCACGGTACAGTGCCCCAAGCAATGCGATCGCATCCGCCATATCCCGGTCTCCTTCCAGCAACGCCCTGGAGCGCAGCGTTTCCAGTGTGTTATATAAGAAGTGCGGGTTGATCTGATGCTGCAGTGCACGCATCTGAGTCTCCTGCTCCTTCAGCTTCCAGACATATTCCCGCTGGATATGCCCCTGCAGCTTTGCACCCACATCCTTTAGGGCAACTGCGATCATGCCATATTCATTTTTGCGCCGCTCGCTGCTTAAATCTTCCTCCTGAACATCCGCAAACTCACCGGATTCCATGTGAGAAAGCATATGAATGATCTTGGAAAGAAACTCATAATCCGCTTTCAGCTGCATATTTGTAAACAGAATGATCCCAAAGGCTATCAAAAACAGCGTTGTCCCTATCACGCCAACGACATAACGATTATCCGCCACCAGCTCTCCGATACTTTTTATGACAACATAGGAAAACGTTCCCTGATTGGATGTATGTTTTGTAAAAAAAGTCCTCCGGCTGCCGGTATTCTCCAACCAGCCAAACTGTACCCCCCGCAGGGCCGCCTGGAACAGCTCTGCTTCCTGCTGTGGACTCATCTTGCTGTGGGCAAGCATATCCCCATCTGCATCGAAAATCCCCCAGGAAGCATTGATCTCATCATTGACCTCATAAAAATCCGCCGTGCTGATCCAGAAATCCATCGTTCCCATTGAAATACTCATGGTATCCGGGTCACGAACCGAATAAGAGGACGCCATAATATCCCCAAATCCTGGAATTGTCTTCACATCCTCGATTGTGCGGCATTCAAAATCCACCCACAAATCATAGTTCGTCATTCGCAGAGCTTTTATACCGGTATCCGACCGCAGCGTTACACCGCAGATCTTCGTCCTGCCATCTAAAAACAGCTTCTTGATATCTGCCGGCACATACCGGATTTCCGAATCACTGTTCAAACTGTTTTCCCGGCGCTTCGCGATGTAATCCTGATTGTTCACAGCGCCAAACAATGCCTTTAAATCTTCCATCAGCGCCGCGTCGGTGTACAAGCCTTCCACATAGGACCGTGTCCAGGTCTGAACATTTTCCAGCTGGCGCTCCTTTTGCTGGAAGCGGTACTGAGACTGGATCTGCACATCATTGACCCAGTTGCGGATAAAGAAAAACAGAACGCCCGAAAACGCGCTCAGGCAAAGCACAATGACTACGATGATTGTCCCAAGAAATTTTTTCCGATAGATCCGATATTCCAAAAACGTACTGTGGCCTTTGCTCATTTGCTGTCTTCTCCTGTGTCATACATCTTCTGCGAAGCCGCAGCTTTCCGATCCCTATTCCTAGCTCGATTATATCCTGTCTATATAGACTTTGCAAGCGTGACCACTCTGCGGACGCCGGACGCTGTGTTCTTCGTGCTTTCCCATGCACAGATTTGCATGGGGACAGGTTATCTGTACATGGGAAAACGCAAAGGAGCTGTTATGGAAAAAAGCCGCCCGAACCAAAGTTCGGACGGCCTGTCTTTAGTTCCTTATCCAATCAATATGACAGGGAAATGTTACTTCACCTTTTACAGTTTCTTCTGCGTCCGGCATCCTTCCCCTGCAGATTAGTTTGCAAAGAACTCATCAACCTGCTTCTGTGCCTCTTCGATAACGGTATCCAGACCTGCAGCCTTCAGCTCTTCGATACAAGCGGGAACTGCAGTTGCCGGATCAGATGCACCGGTCAGCAGGTCATTCTTGTACTTATCCCAAACAGTGTTGCAGTTTGCGATCTCGTTCTGGATATTGGTTACATCCAGAGCAAAGCCCAGGCAGGTAGAAGATGTAGCAGATTCGTTCTGCTCTTTTACCTGATTCCATGCATCCGGATCGCCATCCGCCTGAGTAGACAGGATGAAGAAGGTACCCTGTGTATAGGAAGGCCAGTTCCAGTCATCACGCAGCTTCTGTACTGTGCCGTCTTCTGCGTACTCCATGTAGTTGCCTTCTGTACCATATGCACACATATCACGGAATTTGGGATCTGTGTTCATCAGCTGCAGAACCTTCAGCGCTTCTGTCTTATACTTGGAGTTTGCGGAGATTGCGTTCATAGAGCCCTGAATGGTCTCGGTTGTGTACAGAGGTCCGAATACCTGAGTCAGGTCATACTTCTCAATACCCTGGTTGAATGCCCATGTGGTTGCTGCTGCAGGCCAGCCCTGTGCAGAACCGAAGATGGAGCCTTTACCGCCGTCTGTTACAACGTTAGCATCGGGATTGATGATGCCGTCCTGATACCATTTGTGCAGCCAGTTTAAGCCGTCCATGATATCATCCTGCTCCAGTGTGCATACAACCTTGCGGCTTGCATCGTCATATTTTACGCCGATGGGCTGCAGACCGGAAGCAAGACCGTCATAGTTGTTGAAGAAGCCGTTGAAGGTAGAACCCTGAGCCAGCTGCATCGGATATACGGATTTGCCCTCGCCCTCTTTGATGGTCTGGAGAGCGTCATTTAAGGTTGCATAATCTTTGATGCTGTCTACATCAATGCCGTACTTCTGTACGTAAGTATCATCCAGCATCCAGAACTGTGTCAGGGAAGAATCCTTGTAGGTCGGTACTGCATATACATTACCGTGAATCTTGGCACCTTCCCACAGGTCTGCAGGGATGAAGTTGTACAGATCCGGTGTCTCAGACTGAACAAGGTCTGTGATGTTCTCCAGAGCGTTCAGGTTTACAAATTTGGTGTAGTTTGTGTTGTTTACGAACATCAGGTCGAAGTATTCGCCGGTGTTGATGATGTTGTTCATCTTGGTGTCGTAATCTGCCCAGCCTGCAATCTTAACATCGATTCTTACGCCGATCTTTTCTTCTGCGTAATCGCTGATCTGAGATACAGCCTGATCGAAATCGTCTGCAGGTGTTCCGCCTACAGTCCACCATACCAGGGTAGGCACTTCACCATTGCTTGCTGCAGAATTAGAAGCAGCTTCTGTTCCGGCTGCAGCGCCGTCAGTTGTGGACGCAGAGCTGCCACAGCCTGCCAGCATTCCAGCTGTCATAGCGGCAACAACGCCCAGGGCAAGAATCTTGTTCATGCTCTTGTTTTTCATAATGTCTCCTCCTTAAAATCGGGCTCCCTGTATGCAGAGAGCCCGTTTCTATACCACAGCCGGTTCTTCCGGCAGGATATCAAATTAAAACACACAGATAATATAGGGAATATCAGCCCTTAACCGCACCAACCGTCAGACCGGAAATGAAGTACTGCTGGAAGAACGGATATGCGCAGGCGATAGGCAATACGATAATAACTACGATAGACATACGAGCCGCTTCCTTCGGCATCTTTGCGAGCATTTCTGCTGCAGATGCACCCAGTGTTGCTGCATTCTGTACCAGCATCTGGATATTGGTCAGGATCTGGTTTAACAGAGCCTGCAGGGAAAGGAGCTTGGTGTTATCAATGTACAGCATGGACTGATACCAGTCGTTCCAGTATGCGAAGCAAAGGAACAGACCGATGGTTGCCAGTACCGGCAACGAAATCGGAAGAACGATTCTGCTGAAAATCGTCAGCTGAGATGCACCGTCCATCTTCGCGGATTCGATCAGGGATTCCGGAACTGTTGTCTTAAAGAAGGTACGACAGATGATAACGTTAAAGGATGAAACCGCCAGAGGCAGGATCAGTGCCCATATCGTGTTCTTTAAGCCCAGCAGCTGGCTGACTACGAAGTAGGTGGAAACCAGACCGCCATTAAATACCATGGGGATAAATACCACCATTGTAAGGAAACCGTTTAACTTGTAGTTTGGACGGGAAAGTACATAGCCCATCAGAGTTGTCAGCATAACACCCAGAACCGTGCCAACGATCGTTACAAACAGAGAGACACCCAGTGCTCTCAGCAGCATCGTGCTCTGAGAAGCCAGGAATGTGTAGCCCTCAAGAGAGAAGATCTTGGGGATGAAGCGATATCCGTATTCTGTGATGGAATCCTCAGCAGAAAAAGAAATTGCAACAACCAGCAGGATCGGTATTACGCACAGCAGCGACATAATAATGAAAATGATATTCAGTACAGCGTTAGCGCCTTTGGATACCCGGTTGAACCGGTCGAACCCGGTAGGCTCGTCTTTGTTTACTCTTTTAATTTTTTTCGTTGTTTCCATTGTTCTTCTCCCTTAAATCATTGCGCTCTCACGGTCAATCTTACGAACGATCGCATTCGCCGTCAGAATCGTAATACATCCGGCAACAGACTGTACAAAGGCCGCAGCGGACGCCATACCGGTGGTCGAAGTTTTCAACTGTTTGTAAACATATACATCCAGAGTATATACATAATTGTACAGCGTATTGGAATCTCTGGGCACCTGATAGAACAGACCGAAGTCAGAGTAGAAAATACGTCCTACTGCCATGATAAACATCATGATGATAACAGTCTTCATCAGAGGCAGAGTGATGTAGCGGATCTGCTGCCAGATCGTAGCGCCGTCGATACCGGCTGCTTCATAATAGGTCTTGTCAATACCGGTGATGGTTGCCAGATAAACGACCATTCCGTAGCCAAGACCCTTCCACAGGTTCATAAATACCAGGAACGGAGGCCACATAGCAGGCTTCATATACCACTGCTGGCGATCCATCCCCCAGGACTCCAGCATACCGTTGATCAGACCCTTGTCATAAGACAAAAATGCCCAAACCAGTGCGCTTACAACGACCCAGGACAGGAAGTAAGGCATGAACATCGCAGTCTGATACGCTTTTGCAAGTTTCTTGCTGTGGAGCTGTCCAACTGCGATTGCTGCAGCAACCGGTGCCACAATGCCAAGGATAATGAAAATGACATTATATCCCAGCGTATTACGCAGGATCAGCCAGATATCCTTTGAGGAAAACAGGAATTTAAAGTTGTTAAATCCCACCCATTCACTTTTAATAAAGCTTGTTAAAAATCCACCGTATACCTTGTAGTTCTTAAATGCGATGATAATACCGAACATCGGCAAAAAGCAGAACAGCAAATACCAGATGGTAGTCGGCAGTGCCAATAACGACAGCTCTGTGTCGTCTTTACCCCAGATGCGTTTCTTGCCTCTGCGGCCAGTCTTTTCGTTACTCATTTTCCGTTTTCCTCCTTCTTCGCAGATTCCTCACGTAAATTCCTTTACTTGGAAACTATATTGCCATTATAACTTAGTTATTTTGACTCTACAACCTAAAATTTATTATATATTGGTATAAAAAATCCAGTTCAGGTGTACAATTTCTTTTTATTTTTTTGTGCACTTTTTACACAGTTCTATCCGAGGCCACCCAACCCTGCCCGCATTGGAGTGTAAAAGCTGTATAAGGTTATATATCGCTCACCTAACGTTTTGAATACAGTCTGTGAGGAACGCTGTTTCCCCATGGAAAAGACCCCCCGGGAAACCCGGAGGGTCTTTTTATGATGACAGAATCATTATTCAGCAAAGAAAGCATCCAGCTGTTTCTGAGCCTCATCGATAACAGTCTGCAGACCAGCTGCATTCAGTTCATCAATGATTGTAGGAAGAGTTGTCTCAGGATCAATCGCACCTGTCAACAGGTCGTTATTGTATTTTTCCCAAGCAGTATTTACATTTGCAACTTCGTTCTGAACCGGTTCGGGATCGAATACGAAGCCCAGGCATGTAGAAGAGGTTGCAGCTTCATTCTGCTCTTTTACCTGCTCCCAAGCATCCGGATCGCCATCAGCCTCTGTAGCAAGGATGAAGAAGGTACCCTGTGTATAAGAAGGCCATACCCAGTCATCACGAAGCTTTGTAACAGTGCCGTCTTCTTCGTACTGCATGAAGTTGCCTTCGGTACCGAATGCACACATATTACGGAACTTCGCATCGGTGTTCATCAGCTGAAGAACCTTCAGTGCTTCTGCTTTATACTTGGAGTTTGCAGAAACCGCATTCATGGAACCCTGAATCGTTTCAGTAGTATACAGAGGTCCAAACACCTTTGTTACATCGTACTTTTCAATACCCTGACCAAACGCCCAGGACTTTGCTGCTGCAGGCCAGCCCTGACCTGTACTGAAGATAGCGCCCTTGCCGCCATCTGTTACAACGTTAGCATCAGGATTGATAATACCATCCACATACCATTTGTGCAGGTAATTCAGGTTTTCTTTTACATCATCCTGCTCCAGCAGGTTTACAACCTTACGGCTCTCATCGTCATACTTAACGCCCATGACAGTAACACCTGCCGTCAGTCCGTCGTAGCCGTTGAAGAAACCATTAAAGGTAGCTCCCTGAGCCAGATGGATCGGATATACGGACTTGCCTTCACCCTCTTTGATGGTGTGGATGACGGGATCGAGAGTTGCAAAATCTTTAATGCTTTCCATGTCAATGTCGTACTTCTGTACGATAGAATCATCCAGCATCCAGAACTGGGTCATGGAAGAATCCTTGTAAGTAGGAACTGCATAAATCTTCTCTTTGATAGTAGCGCCCTTCCACAGGTCTTCGGGAATGAAATCATACAGCTCAGGTGTCTCAGACTGTACCAGATCTGTGATATCAGCAAGTGCATTCAGGTTAACGAACTTGGTGTAGTTTGTATTATTTACAAACATCAGGTCGAAATACTCACCGGTGTTAACGATGTTGTTCATCTTGGTTGACCAGTCAGCCCAGCTTGCGATCTTAACATCGATTCTTACACCGATCTTTTCTTCTGTATAGTCGCTGATCTCTGCGATGGTCTTATCGAAATCATCGGGAGGTGTTCCGCCGATGCTCCACCAGATCAGAGTAGGCACTTCACCGTTGTCTGCCTTCGCAGTATCGGTGGAAGTTTTGTCATCCGTAGCTTCTGTAACGGTTGTGTCAGCAGCACCATTGTCTGTTGTTGTGGATGCTGTGTTTCCGCAGCCTGCCAGCATACCCGCTGTCATAGCAGAAACGAGACCCAGCGCAAGAAGCTTGTTTACGTTCTTCTTTTTCATACATTCCTCCTTTTGTGCACTTTTGCACATTTGATTCCCTCTCAGGAATATTTTTGAACAATCTGAATCGTTTTGGGCCGATTCCATCGTTCCGTCCGTCATTCGGTATACATTCTCATGTTCCGAACTGATGTATTTATTATATATTAGCAAATCTGTCCGCACAACCTAAAATATGTTATATACCAGTATAAAAATATTATCTTCAATATACAAAAGCAGTGCTCATTTTTGTGTATTTTGTATGTTTCCCTGTTTTTTATTCTTCTGCTTCACCGTAGTTACGCATAAAAAAGGGTGTTTTTTGAAATACCCCATCTCACTTTTTTAGGATAGACACCACACTTTTATAAGGCTTATACTGTGCATAAAGGCAACGGTCTTGTCCGTCCTTCGGCAGAATTCTGACATGCTCTGCCTCAATATTGCCATCCGGAGGAGGTTATCTTGTTATTATGGCAAAGGATAATATTTTACTGATCACGACGGATCAGCAGCGTTTCGACACTCTGAACGCATGGGGGAATCAGAGTATCTTTACACCGCATCTGAACTATATGGCGGCAATGGGCATCAGCTACAAAAACTGCTATGCCAGCTGCCCAATCTGCGTTCCGTCCCGTACAACCATCATGACCGGACGTCAGGGCTACGAAAGCGGTGTGGTTTCCAATGCAACCCATGAGACTTTTATGCGTGCCTGCACTGAGGAACGCTCTACCCTTCCCGCCGTTTTGACAGACGCTGGCTATCAGACCTGTGCAAAGGGTAAAATGCACTTTGAGCCCGCCCGCGCCCACTATGGCTTCGAGCATATGAAGCTGCCCCTTGACTACATGCGCGAATATGACAAGAAGCAGGTTCTTGCACATCCCAAGGCCCACGGTGTCGGTGAGTGTGAGGTAGAGCCTGTGATCTCCACGGTAGAGGTCAAGGACAGCATTACCAGCTGGATCGCGGAGGAAGCGATTGATTTTCTGGAGACCCGTGATACGACGCGTCCGTTCTTTTTATGGACAAGCTTTACCAAGCCCCATCCGCCCTTTGATCCCTGCCGTGACTTCTGGGAGCTGTATGACAACATCCCGATGCCGGACGCGGTTACAGGCGACTGGTCCAGAACCGTTGAAGAGACCCCTCAGGGCTTCCTTGCAGGCGCTTATGAAAACACGAACCTGCATCTGCTTGGCAAAGCGCAGCGCGCTGCTTCCAAACGCGCCTACTATGCCTGCATCACACAGGTCGACTATGCACTGGGACGTATCTTTGGCTGTCTGAGAGAAAATGACCTGTTCAAAAACACCTGGGTCATCTTCACCGCAGACCACGGCGAGATGCTGGGAGACCACCATATGTCCCAGAAGAATCTGTTCTTTGAGGGCAGCGCCCATGTACCGCTTCTGATCATGCCTCCCCAGGGACGCAGCCTTCCTCACAACATCAGCGTAGAGGCCCCGACTGACCTTGTAGATATCTATCCTACGATCCTTGCAATGGCAGGGCTTTCTTCCCCTGTTTCTGTCAGCGGCAAAAACCTGCTTGAGCCAGTTCCCATGGATCGTATGTTCTTTGGAAACAGTTTAAACAAAAACTTCTGTGTCATGGAAGAAAAAGTGAAGCTGGTTTACTCTGCAGTCGGCGATCACGTTCTGCTCTTCGACTTAAACACCGATCCGATGGAGCAGCATAATCTCGCAGAGGACCCTGACTGGCAGGAGCGCAAGGCAAAGCTCTGGAAGCTTCTGCTGGAGCACACCGCCCAGTACACGCCTGAGGCGCTGGACGAAAACGGTCAGTTCCTTACCTACGAAGCGCCCCGCTTCCCCGGCGATATGCCCGGACGGTGGTTTGGCTTCCATTATCATGATTATTCCGTGGATACGTTCCACTAAGGGCAACGGATAAGACTCAAAAACCGGGCAGATTCTCTCTGCCCGGTTTTTGAGTCTCAGTGCTGTCAGATTAACGATTTATCTTTTGCAGTTTTTATCACTGCAGAAGGCTTGCCGCCTCATCGATTTTTTAAGTTCACACGTCCTGTATATCTTACCGTGCTACGCGGATATCGCAGTAGTCCAGAACCAGCTCACAGAACATAGCGTTTGCCCAGGAGAACCACTCTCTGGTGTAGTTTGCAGGATCATTGACATCGAAGCCCTCGTGCATCATGTGCTTGCCGGCATCGGTATTTTTCATGGTGTTCAGGATCGCAAGCTTTTCTTCCTTTGTCTTGCTGGTCAGACCCTGGATCGCCAGAGCAATATGCCAGATATAGCCAGGCTTGGTGTGCTGGCTGCCTACACCCTTTGCACAGCTGCCTTCATAATAATAAGGATTTGCACAGCTGAGCACAAAATTACGGGTGTTTTCCACAACCTGACGGTCATCCGCCTCGTAGCCAAGGTAATCCATAGCCAGCAGGCTGGGTACATTTGCATCGTCCATCAGCATATACTGACCGTAGCCGTCTACTTCGTATGCATAAACCTTACCATAGTAATAGTTATCTACGATCGCCATGCTTTCGATGGCATCGTGGATCTCTTTTTTCAGGGAAGCTGCTTCTGCTGCCAGAGCCTCATCCTTTAATACTTCATGTGCAATGGTTTCCATATAGCCCAGAACAACTGTTGCAAACATATTGGACGGGATCAGATAGCCGTAGATGCAGGCATCATCGCTGGGACGGAAGCCCGACCAGGTCAGACCTACGCCGGATTTTACCAGAGCGCCCTTGCCTTCTCTGGACAGGGTATCTGTAAAGTAGCAGCCCTTACGCTGGAAGGAATAAGGGGATTTCTCCTCGTGATACTGTTCGGTTTTCCATACGTTCAGGATGGTGTGCAGGCCTTTTACGAAATTGTCATCAAAATGGTCTGTACGTCCGGTGTTTTTCCAGAGCAGATATGCGAACTGAACGGGATAGCACAGAGAGTCGATCTCATATTTGCGTTCCCAGAGCCAATCGCTCATTTCCGTCTCATCGTGATCCCAGCAGTTGCCGTTTTCTTCCTGATTGAAGGCATTTGCATAGGGATCATGGTTTACAAAGAAAAACTGTCTTCTGGACAGACCAGCCAGCAGGTCGGAAATCTCCTGATCCTCTGCTGCAGCTACCAGATAGGGGCGCACCTGTGCAACGGAATCCCGCAGCCACATCGCCGGGATATCACCGGTGATAACATGGGTTGTGCCGTCCTCCATCTTTTTCACAGTTGTATCCAGGGTGTTGGAAAAACAGTTGATAAACAGTTCTACCATTGCAGGATCCTCTGCAAAGGCCTCTTCCACCTTGTGAATCAGCTTCTGCAGGGATACCGGTAAATTCTCTTTCATTGGTATGTACTCCTCTCTTCTTAGATACTTCTATAGTGCTGGGTTTTTCGCAGTCTGTCAAGATATAAAAAACTCATATTCTATCCCCTTTTTTTTAACCCTGAAGTTTCCTCGTATCTTTCCAAATGGTGCGTGGCACTGCAGCACTTGCCCTGTTTTCAAAACCATGTTAAAATCAATCCATTACGATTCACAGGATAGGTTCCATTACAGCAGGAGCAAAACGAGACAAGGATTTTTATTATGAAAAAGCAGCAGGACAAATACGATATTTTAAAAACCTATTATGGATATGATACGTTCCGTGACGGACAGGAGGAGCTGATCGACTGTCTGTTAAACGGTCAGGATGTCTGCGGCATTATGCCCACCGGCGCCGGGAAATCCGTCTGCTATCAGGTTCCAGCCCTGCTGCTGCCTCATGTTACCCTCGTGGTCTCCCCCTTGATTTCCCTGATGAAGGACCAGGTTCGTGCCCTGAATCAGATGGGGGTCCACGCAGCCTATTTAAACAGCTCTCTTTCCTGGAATCAATATAAAAAGGCCCTCGCTTATGCCAAAGAAGGCCGTTATAAGATCATCTACGTTGCGCCGGAACGGCTGCTGACGGAAGATTTTCTGGATTTTGCAGCCTCCACACCGATTTCGCTGCTGGCAGTTGATGAAGCCCACTGTGTATCCCAGTGGGGACAGGATTTCCGCCCCAGCTATTTAAAAATTCCGGAATTTGTCCGCACGCTGCCCATCCGTCCCGTCATCGGCGCTTTTACCGCGACGGCAACCAGGGAAGTTCGCGAAGACATCATCCGGATGCTGGAGCTGTCCGATCCCCATGTCGCTGTGACCGGTTTTGACCGAAAAAATCTCTATTTCGAGGTTCGCCACGATAAGGACAAGTACCGCAGCATCCGCGATTATCTGCTCGCCCATCCCGACAGCTCCGGCGTCATTTACTGCGCAACACGCAAAAATGTCGAAGAGGTCTGCGACAGGCTCCTTGCGGATGGTTTTCGGGCAACCCGCTATCACGCCGGACTTTCCGACGAAGAACGGCGCGCAAACCAGGAGGCCTTTACCTACGACGATGCACCGATCATGGTCGCAACCAATGCGTTTGGCATGGGTATCGATAAATCGAACGTCCGCTTTGTCCTGCATTATAACATGCCGAAAAATATGGAAAGCTATTATCAGGAGGCCGGGCGCGCCGGACGGGACGGTGCAAAGGCCGATTGTATTTTATTTTACAGCGGTCAGGATGTTATCACAAACCAGTTTTTTATCGAACAGGATCGTGATAACGAAGAGCTGACCGGCGAAGCACTGGAGGAGGTTCGCAGACAAGACCGCGAACGCCTCAAGAAAATGACCTTTTACTGCCACACCACCGACTGTCTGCGGGACTACATGCTGCGCTATTTCGGTGAGTTTGGCTCCAACTACTGCGGCAACTGCAGCAACTGTTTAAATACCTTTGAAACCATCGACATCACAGAGCTTGCCAATGACCTGATCGGCTGTATCTTAACAAGCGGCATGCGCTTTGGCGTCAATGTCATTCTCGACACGCTGCGCGGCAGCAAAAACGAAAAGGTACTGCGTTTTGGTCTGGATTCCAACCGTTACTACGCAACGCACGCCCAGGATACCATCGTTTTTCTGCGGCAGGTGCTCAATTATCTCGTTCTGACGGATTATCTGGTCGTTACAGACGATCAGTTTCCTATTGTAAAAGTGAAAGAAAAGGGACTGTCTTTTTACGCAGAGTCCGGGGAATTCCACCCCGTACTCACGATGAAGGCAGCAAGGAAGACTACGCAGACACCTGCAAAAGCCGGGCAGCTTCCCGGCACGGACAAATCCGGCAGAAAGCGTTCTTCCCTGCACACCGGCAGCGATCCCTTCGAGGCGCTGCGCAGGCTGCGTACCGAAATCGCACGGGCACAGCATATTCCTCCCTATCTTGTCTTTTCCGACAAGTCACTGGAATCCATGTGTGTCCTTCTGCCTCAGACGAAAACTGAAATGCTCGCTGTCCATGGCGTCGGCGAGCTGAAATACCAAAAATACGGCGAACAGTTTCTGGCGCTGTGCCAGAAGCTCGCCGGAGAGTCAGAGGAGTTTTAAGCTTTTATGTTTCAACAAAAATTAAATAAAGATACCATCCTTCACTACGGTTCCATGCTGCTCGGCGCAGCAGTGCTGTCCTTTGGCCTATTCAACGTCCACAGCCAGAGCAAGATCACAGAGGGCGGAATCCTGGGACTTACCCTGTTTCTGCACCACTGGACGGGCATTTCACCCGGCATCTTTTCCTTTCTGCTCGACATGACCTGCTATATCATCGGCTTCAAGCTTCTGGGCACCGACTTTTTGAAGAATGCCATTTTTTCCACCTGCTGCTACGCACTGCTGTACCGGTTCTGGGAATTTACCGGACCGTTTCTGCCCTCCTACGCAGATAAACCACTTATCGCCGCCATCCTCGGCGGTCTGTTCGTTGGCATCGGCGCAGGCTTAATCGTCCGCAGAGGCGGCGCTTCCGGCGGAGATGACGCACTGGCGCTCATCCTCCATCAAGTGACCGGCTGGAAAATTTCCCGCTCCTACTTTTTTACGGATTTCGTCGTGCTGATGCTTTCGATTTCCTACATTCCGCTGCGCAACATCTTCTTTTCCCTGCTGACAGTTACGCTGTCATCTGCAGTTATCGAGCTGTTGCAAAAGAGCAGACAGAATACGTCGGCGGAGGAAGCAGATTGCGAAAGCAGCTGGAAGGATTGATTTTTTACCTTCCGAGCATTACAATTAGATATAGAAATGCAATGATGTCCAAGTGGACAAGAAACACCCCCGGAGTGCCAGCTCCGAGGGTGTTTTTTACTCGTTTTCAAACTGTTTCAGGTATTCTCCGACTGAACGCGTCATTTCTTTTGCAAAATCGGAATCGTATTTCCGGTTGCAGAACGCATTCATCCAGTCTTCAAAGCTTCTGTTCTTACACTGATATCCGAACATCTCCCGAAGTTCGTTTCCATCCATACTGCGGTAGGTGTTTTCATGCACGATATGTTTCTGGTCACAGCGCTGCGGTTTTGTCCGCTCGAGCTGCTGCTTCGTCGGCCAGCCGAACACAAGCATCACGGCAGGAAAAACATACTCCGGCAGGTTCAAAATTCTGCGCTGTTCTTCACAATTTTCCATGATGTCTCCGATATAACAGGAGCCGATCCCGAAGCTCTGTGCGGCGACGACCGCATTCTGGGCTGCGATCGCTGTATCCGTCACCGCCAGCATCAGGTCGCCGACGCCAGGCTTTCTCGGACTGCAGCCCGCTTCCAGATAAGCGTCGTACCATTTTTTACAGTCTGCACAAAAGACAAGAACCATCGGCGCGGTTGCAATGAACGGCTGGTTATCACAGGTTTTTACAAGCTCGTCCTTTAGCTTCTGATCAGTGATATCCAGGATTGTATACAATTGCTGACAGCCCGCGCTCGGCGCCTGTGCAGCAGCTTCTAAAATGATTTGTTTCATCTTTTCAGGAATCGGTCTGTCCTCATAGACGCGCACCGATTTCCGGTCATATAAACTTTTTATAATTTCATTCATAGTGCGCCACCTTTTCGCAGAAATGCTTCCAGTCCTGCTGCCGTATCCGGAAAGAAAATTCCGTGCCGCGCCAGCTTGTCTGTACTCATCATCAGGTTGCGGACATTTCCGCCTGTCGCTTTTTCTACAAGAGCTTCCTGCCCAAAGGACGCCATCACGCGGCGCACCGTTTCATACATGTCTGCATCGTTACTGCTTCCATAATTGTAAATGCCGCCCGCCAGTTTCCAAGCTGCTTCCATGTTCTTTACGACAAGGTTTACGTCCGTCGCACCACGGTGGTCCGTATCTGAAAATTTCCGGGACTGCTTTTTGTCGAGCATTTCCCGAAGCATCATTGCAAGGCTGCGTCTGCCTTTTGCCAGCTCTTCTTCTGTCAGATTATCATACATCCAGGAAAGCCGAAGCACGACGCTCTCCGGCTGGTATTTTAAGCAGATCTCCTCCCCCTGCAGCTTCTGTTTCCCGTAAAGTGGCTCCGGTGTTTCGCTGCAATCCTCCCGGTGGGGCTCCAGATATGCTTCCAGACTCTCCTGCTCTCCCTGTTTTCTGAAATAAACCTGATCCGAGCTGCACATTACGAGCTTTGTTCCTGTTTTTCCGCAGGCTTTCGCAAGGTACTCCGTTCCCAGCACATTGACGGCATGAGACAGCTCCGGTTTTTTACTGCATTCTGCCACGTCCGAAATCGCTGCACAGTGAATCAGCACATCCGGGCGGTAATTTTCCACTGTTTTGAATACCGCTGCCTCATCCGTCAGATCCAGGTCTTTGTGGGTTACGCCCCACACGTCGTATTTTTTCCCATAATAGGCTGTCAGACGGCTTCCTACAAAGCCGCCAGCGCCTGTTACCATGATTTTCATAAGGTTCCTCCTTAAAAGCTTCTCAGCTCATCGTCATCCCCTGCCGACTTGTCGATCGACCGGATCACGACATAGTAGCCGTCTCCACCGCCGATTTCCACAAAAACTCTGTCACCAACCTTATGCCCCAGCAAAGCTTTCCCCAGCGGAGACTCGCCGGAAATCAGTCCTTTTAAGGAGTCCTGGCGCATTGTCGTCACAATTTTGTAGGTTTCTGTCTCGTCATCCTCTTCAAACCAGACCTCTACCTTATTATTCATGCCGACCTCGTCCGCTGCAGATTCGTCCGAAACAACCTCTGCCGTTTTGATCATCCGCTCCAGGAAACGAATCCTGCCTTCATTTTTGTTCTTGAATTTCTTTGCAGCATAATATTCGAAATTCTCCGAAAGGTCGCCCTGGGCCCGCGCTTCTTTTACATCCTCCAGCGCTTCCTTGCGAACAACGAGCTTTCGGTATTCGATTTCCTCCTGCATCTTTTTGATATCGCTTTCCGTCAATTGATTATGCATGATTTCCTCCATTTTGAAAATATTCTGCATATTTTCCTGCTTTTTTGGCATGTCTTTTCAAGCATCCTTTTAAAAAGAATGTGCCTTGGCACATTCTCGCGCCGAGGCGCGGTTGCCTCGGCAACCATCTACCCTTGCGCCGAGTGCGCATCCTCGCGGAGCATTTTTATCGTATGGAAACGAAGTTTCCTATACGATAGGAAAGAGACGGAACTCTTTCGGAATCCCGCCTCTGTTTTTATTTCTGATACTAAAATTACTTCCGACGCGCGCACATCATCCTGCCTCACTGCTTCGGTGCAAATCCTTCAAAAATAAAGTAATCAAAGGATCTGCTGCAGGCATCCAGCTGTGCCTGACATTTTACCGTCCATGCAACGGACGGACAGCCAAACAGGTTCCGGCAGATGTTTTTGGATACCGCATGCATTGCACGGCAGTCATATGCGATGAAATCCGGCTTTGCAAGAAAATTGGTCAACAGATGACGCAGTGCAAAATACTGCGCACCCTTTGTATTTTCGTCCCGCTCAAAATTCATGGAAAGCTGTCCGCGGCAGATATGGGGATAGTTTTTCCGATACCAGACCAGTACCTGCGGATGGAAGGATTCGATACAATAAATTCCGGTATAGCTGTTTAAAAGCTCCTGGGCTTTTTCACAGATCTTGCTGCCCTCTTTATATTTCAGCTCAACGATCAGCGGTACCTTTCCGTCCACTGCCTTTAAAACATCCTCAAACAGCGGCACCCTCTGGTCGCTTCCATAGATCGGATAATCCTGCAGCTCTTCATAGGTGCACTGGTCGATCTCTTTGTCCACACCACTGATCCGCTTGAGGTTAAAATCATGTACAACGACAACCTTTCCATCTGCAGTCATCTGCACATCCAGCTCAATGCCATATCCTGCATCCACCGCTTTTTGGAAGGCTGCAAGGGAATTTTCGGGCGCGTCTGAAATATTATCATGCAGACCGCGATGCGCGTAATACACCTTCGGCATACGCTCCGGCCGTTCGCAAAGTCTCGGAGCGATTGCAATTAAATAAGCACCTGCAGCGGTCGCTGCCGCCGGTATCCATTTTTTCATCGGTATGCCTCTCCTTTTATCCAGTCATCTTTCCGTTTCATTGTTGTTTTCGCAATTCTGAACTATGAAAGTATTTTAATCCTCTACGTCAAAATTTTCCAGCAAATTTTTCTTGCGTTCCGGTTTATTATCGCCGTGGTGCACCATGCTCATGGTGATCATCGCTGCAACCGTAAAGACACATGCATACGGAAACAATGTCCGATAGGAAACATACTGTAAAAATGCGCCGGACAGAATCGGGGTCACAATCTGTGCCGACATGGAAAAGGTGTAATAAAGTCCTGTATATTTTCCGACGTCTTCACTCGAACACATCTCCACAACCATCGGCAGGGAGTTTACACTCACTGCTGCCCAGCCCATTCCGATCAGGGCAAAGCCAAGATTGATAACTGCGTGATATTCCGTAAAGAAAATCGCCGCAAAAAAGCTGATCAGCATCAGTACCAGACCGCCCATGATCGTTTTTTTTCTGCCCACCTTCGCGGAAATCATGCCGATGGGGATATAGCTGATAATCGCTGCTACGGTTGCTACCATCAGGCAGTTGGCAAAGCCGCCGCCCTCCATGCCCCATACGGTACGGGCATAGCGGGAAAATGCTGTCGTCACTGCATTATATGCGGTAAACCACAAAAAGATCGAGATCAGGATCATCGTCAGACTGCGCTTTACTCCCGGAGTAAGCTCTCCTGTCTTGTCCGCCTTTTGTTCTTCCTCTGTTTCTTCTTCCAGATTTGCTTTCGCAACCTCCTGTGCAAGCTTCTTTTCCCGCACTGTCAAAACAAGAAGTACAACAGCAACCACCATCAGAAGTGCTACACCCAGAAAGACCGGCGTATAATCCGGTTTGTCTCCGCCCTTTAACAGCAGACTGATCAAAATCAGGGTATAAATACCTCCTACTGCACCCATCAGGTTAATGATCGCGTTTGCCTGACTGCGCAGCGGCTTCGGTGTCAGGTCAGGCATCAGCGCTACTGCAGGCGACCGGTACAATCCCATCGCAATCAGCAGGAAAAACAGGCTGATGACAAACAGCACAAAATTTCCTGTTTTATCCGCATGCGGAAGCAGCATCATCAAAACAACCGCGAGTACCGTCCCGACCACAATAAATGGCGTCCGTTTTCCCCATCTGGTATCCGCTTTATCGGACAATGAGCCCAGCAGCGGAAGCAAAAATACCGCAAGTACATTATCTGCCGCCATAATTGCTCCGGTGAGCGTCTCATTTAGGTGAAACGTTCCCTGCAAAATCAGCGGGATGATGTTGTCATACATCTGCCAGAACGCACAGATGGACAGAAAGGCAAGTCCTACCAGAAATGTTCTTTTGTAATTCAGTTTCAAAAAATACCCTCCTTTTCCTGCGCTGCAGGACAAATTCCCCCGATGCCTCAGCGCGTCCTCTATTTTCTACTATACCCCAGAAAGAGGAATTTGACAAATTTAAATGGAACAAAATCGCGAAATCCGAATTACATAAACCGGAGCGTATCTGCAAACATCTGTTTCCTGCCGCGACTGTTTTCCTGCCACGGCTGTTTCACTGCCGCGGCTGTTTTACTGCCGTCCCCAGATCTCCCCGGCGCGAAAGCCCAGAAGCATCAGCTCCAGCATTTTCGGGTCGTACTGGCGGTATTTCAAAAAATAGTAGAGTGTATCCAGATAGTTCATAAACGCCTTTTTATCCTGTTCCCGCAGCACCTGGTCTTTGCGGTTTCCAACCAAAAATGCCGCAAGTCTGGAGAAAACAAATTTTTCATTGATAAATGCCAAAAAATCATCCTGCCGCTGTGTCACTACCTGCAGTGGTTTTCTGCGCAGCAGCCAGAATGTTTCATAAGCGATCACCTTTGTTTCGTTGATATGATGGATATGGTGGAATTTTTTCAGTCTCGACACATCCGAAAAATAATCCAGCACTGCATGCATCAGCAGTACTTCATCCAGCCGCACCTCTGACTCCAGCTTCTGACTTTTCAAAAATTCCATACATTCCTTGTATAAAAAAGCGTACCTGCTGCGGATGACATCCTCCGAAAATTCCTCCAACAGTCCGCTATAGTTCAAATACATGCTTTCGATAGAATTCATTCCGCTGTCCATCCGGCATTTCTCCCTTTCTGTTCCTCCCTGCAGCAGGCGGCAGGCGTTGTTTTCTCTCCCTGCTCTGCAGCCAATCCATCCGATGCTGTCTCGTCCTGAGCAGACATGTCTGCTCCCTCCAGCTGCAGAATCTCACAGCAAAGCTTTGTCTGCAAAAAATTGCAGTATTCATCCACGCTCTGATCCTCAATCGTGCCATGCCGGATCCGGGACGTATCTCCCAACAGGTGCTGGCGGATTCCGCCCTTTCGCGCAAGTGTCAGCATTCGATCCGCGCTTTCATACGCACTCTTGGGAATTCCCCAGAATAAACTATCCTCCATGCAACCTCCTTATTCCGCCAGAATGGAATCGATCGCATCCTGAACGGTCTCGATTTTTTCCAGTTCTATGCGCCCGACCTGGGTTTCATGAGTCTCATATTCCCGCCGGACATCCACCATACTCTTTTTGTCCAGAAAGGCATCCCCCGGAACATCCTGCAGACGTCTGTAAAAGGATGCCATTTCGTCCCCCATTCCGGCAAGACGGTTCAACAGTTCCGAAAATTCCGTCAGCATCGGATTCTGTTTTTTGTAGGGGTAAAGAATGTGATGATCGATTTCTCCCCACCCCTCCTCAAACAGCGTCCTGACCTGCACCTCCAGGTACATGCCGCGATATTTGAGAATATAGTGCACGGAACGGTAATATTTCTGATCATAAATATCATCGCTGGCGATCCAGTCTGCATAAATATCCGCGAAATCCCCCGGACGCATGTGTACCTTGGGTGCTTCCACCATATAGCGGTCGCGGCTTTCGTCAAAATCCTTCAGACAGTCATGCACATACCATGAGGCATGATTTTCAAAATGCTTCAGCAGATATTTATGAAACACCACCCAGTCCTCCCGGTACAGCAAAAGTCCACGGAACCCGATGATGTCTGTGACGAATTTCAGATAGTTCTCCTTCGTCAGTTCTTTATATTTCCGATAATTTTCAACCCGTCTGCGGATAATTTTTTCTACCAGATGCCCCGGTGTCTTTATTCTGGTACGATAGGAATGCAAACCGGTCTCGTCTTCTTTATTCTCGATCAGTTCTTTTAAAAACATATCCCGGATCATGTAAAAGCCGTCCACGCGATAGGCATAGTCCTCCGCAATCGCTTCCAGATCCGCCCAACTCATACCGGCTTCTTCATACATCTTTTCCGGAATGGCATATTGGTTTAGAAAAGCAGTTTTATCTCCCAGCATTTAAATCCCCCTGTTGCATCACATCTTATCCATCCGGTCGGAATGAGCAAGCCATTTCTCTCCGCGAAAGCGCAGACCAAAGGCAACTGTTTTGACCGCCCATTCGGTACACATCGCTATCCAGACGCCCTCCAGACCCAGTCCCATCGGGATCGCCATCAGGTAGCCCAGTCCGACGCGAACCACCCACATCGTAACAAGAGAAAAGTAGGACGCGTAGGACGCATCACCGGCCGAACGCATGACAGAAGGAAGCACACTGGATGCCCCCCCCAGAAAAACGGCATGCTGACTGCCGCAATGATCAGTACCCGGTAAATCATCGGAACCGTTTCTGCCTGCGCCTGATAAAGCTTTAACAGAAGCGGAATACACGGCATTCCGATCGCCAGTGATAATAACACCAGAACAGTACACAGCCAAACCATGGATCTGCCGTAACGGCGCGCCAGCTTTTTCTCTCCTGCACCGATACACTGACCAACTATCGTCACAGCCAGCGTCGCCACTGCGGACGGTGCCGCATACAAAACAGAAAAGATCGAGTTAGACACGGCATTTGCCGCAACGCTCGCCGTTCCCAATTTTGCAATGTAAACCTGAACCAGCATCGCGCCTCCGTTCATAAACAGCTGCTCCATTCCACAGGGGATGCCGATCCGAAAGATTTCTTTCTGAATACGCCAGTCGATTCGAAAAACGTGCCTCGGACGGATCTCAATAGAACTCTTTTTGGATATCAGCATCAGGACTGCAGCCATGCCGCCCACCAGACGCGCCAGATTCAAAGAAAGTGCACTTCCCATGATATCCAGCTTCAAAATATTGATAAATACAAAGCTTGCCACAAAATGCAGGACATTGATCAAAATCGACAGGTGCAGACATTTTTTCGTCTCTCCCAGTCCACGGAATACTGCAAATCCACTCATGTAGACAGATAAAAATACCGCCGAGATCGCAACCCCGATCAGATAATGCTCTGCCTTTACGAGAATCGTTTCCTCCATTCCATGAAACAGGAAACGGATCAGCGGATCTGCACAGAGCACAAGAAGGATACATGCAGCAAGGGAACAAAGCGGCAGTCCCACGATCAGCTGACCTGCTGCCTCTTTTACCCGCTCGGTTTCCCCTTTTCCCTTAAACATTGCAACTACAACGGTACCACCGGCAGAAATGGCATTGTTGATGGCATATACCATCATATAGAGCGGCCCGACCAGGCTGATGGCCGCTACCGACTCCTGACTGGAGGAGCTGATCATCGCAGTTGTCAGTACACCGATACCGAAAACGAAAAATGAATCCATGATCAGCGGCATCAGCATCGAAATGATCTGACGTCCTGTAAAAATCGAGCTTCCAAGTTTTTTGTCCAAAATTTTCGTCAACATGAGTGTACACCTTTCTGTCGGTTTCTCTGTGGAACCTTACGCGGTAGCGCACCGCGCGAATACAAGCTGCGCCCGGCACGGCATTTTTCGCATGCGATCCGCGTAGAGCGTTTCTTATCGTATGGAAACGAAGTTTCCTATACGATAAGAAAGCCCGGTGCCAAGTTTCCTGTAAAGCACCGGGCATTTCTGTATGTGATTTTATCAGAGCCACCTAAAAAAACAAGTACCGAATTTTATATAAATCCGTAAAATTTCAGAACTCACATTTTTATACTTCAAACAGCAGCGTCACGATTTCATAAGGCTTTACGGTCATCTGAATCGTACCGTTTTCTTTAAAATCGCCCTGCGGACGCTCTCTTAAGTCGCATTCGCAGTAGCGCTTCCACGCAAAACCGGGCGTTACGGTCAGCTTGTTCGTGCCGCCGGTAAAGTCGTGGAACCGGACTGCAATATATTTTCCATCCTCTGTCTTCTTGACAGCATCCAGTTCAACGCACTCTTTGTCAAAGCCTACAAAAGAACCTGCAAACGGAAGTTTTACGCTGCCTGCAACGCTGTGCATCGGCCAGTTCAAATCGCTCGCTTCCTGTACGGTGCGGCCTGCAATAAAGTCTCCGGTATGAGGCAGCAGCGCATAAGTGAAGTGATGCTCGCCCTGATCCTGGCTGTGATCCGGATAGGTTGCTGTCTTGATCAGAGTGATGCGCAGTACATTATCCTTTACATCATGACCGTACTTGCAGTCATTTAACAGGCTGACGCCATAGCCGTATTCGGAAAGATCTGCGAAACGATGTGCAACGCTCTCGAACTTCGCCTGATCCCAGCTTGTATTCCAGTTATTAGAACGACGTACATTACCATACTGTACATCGAACGTTCCGTAAGTGGTGCGGATGTCAACCGGGAATGCAGCCTTCAACAGCTGATGGCGCTCATGGCAGTCTACATCCGTCACGAAATCAATTCTGCGGTCATCTGCATACAGGATAACATCCTGGTCAATGGTGGAATTCATATACTTCCATCCCATGTGAAGCACCAGACGAACCGATCCGCACTCTTTGACTTCAAAACAGGTCAGTCCATCAATGACACGCATCTTTTCCTGATAGTAGATCTCGATATCCCATGCGTCATTGCCCATCGGCTTATCTTCAAATACCTGCAGAACGTTGCCGCACTGTCCGGGTGCAAGCACCTCACGGTCATTTTCTTTATCATACAATCTGGAAATCTGACCGGCTTCATTAAACTCAACCAGATAAAACGGAGTTTCAACCTTATGCCCGTCTACGGTAAATGCCGTATTCTCTGCAGCAGGTGCTTTTTTCAGGACAACCGCAGCGGTGCCCATTGCGGGAACCTCCGGGATTTCCACAAGAAGTCCGCCTTCTGTTTCCTGACTCTTTAATGCCGTGCCGTCCTCCAAATAAGCGCTGTTTCCTGCAGCACCGAGCAACAGAACCGAGCCGCCTTTTCTCACAAAGCTGTTGCTGTTAAAAACGGTATAAACAGAGGCTTCTTCTGTTACGGCGTCTGCAATAAAGCCTGCTTCCACCTCTTCGCCCTGTGTTGCGATCCATTCGTAATCTTTTTTGGAATCCTCATAGACTTCGAAGATCGAGGAGCCGGGGATAATGTCATGGAACTGGTTGGTCAGGATATGTTTCCAGCCGGCTGTCAGCTTTTCCTGCTCCGCCAGGGACAGATCATTACCAAGCAATGCACGCAGTACGGTAAAATACTCTGCCTCACGATATAACAGCTCCATCTTACGGTTCATGCGTTTGTTATGCGCATGGCTGGTATAGGTACCGCGGTGATATTCCAGATACAGCTCGCCATCCCAGGTATTGACATAGCGGTCTGTCTTTGCAACCGTTTCCTTCAGCTTACGGAAATATTTGCCTGCGGTAGTCGTCTCCACATGCGGCAGTCCCGGAATCTTATCCAGTCTGCGGCGCTGCTCCAGCATATCACGGTTGACACCGCCGCCGCCATCTCCGTAACCATAGGAAAGCAGCAGGTCATGATTCATTTCCTTTTCGCTGTATCCGTCCCAGATACCCTTGACGGTACGGGGCTCAATCAGTCCGTTATAGGTATAGAACCAGCTGTCTCTTTCTCTCCCGGGCTCCGGCGTCGTAATAAAGTGGGTCAGCACTTTGCTGCCGTCGATGCCTTTCCAGTAAAACGTATCATGCGGCATACGGTTGTACTGGTTCCAGCTGATTTTTGTCGTCATAAACATGTCGATGCCGGCTTTTTTCAGGATCTGGGGGAGTGCCCAGGAATAGCCGAATACATCCGGCAGCCACAGAAATTCTACTTCCTTGCCGAATTCATCCTTGATGAATTTGCTGCCGATTAAGATCTGACGGGTCAGAGACTCGCCGCTTGTCAGGTTACAGTCTGCCTCAACCCACATTGCGCCGTCCGCTTCCCAGCGCCCCTCTGCTACGCGGTCTCTGATCTGGCTATACAGCTCCGGATAATCTTCCTTTACCCACTCATAGAGCTGGGGCTGTGTCTGCAGGAAATCATATTCCGGGAACATCTCCATCAGGCGCATAACAGTTGTAAAGGATCTGCCGCACTTTTCTCTGGTGTTTTTGAGTCTCCAGAGCCATGCAGTATCAATATGGGTATGTCCAACTGTGTATACATGGATATCGGAGTGCTTGTCCATCGCGTCAATTGCTGCGTTTAAGCAGTCGTCTGCTTCCGCAACAGATGCATAGAAGTCATCGCTGCCCGGATAAGACCAGTCAATCTTTAAAAATGCACGGTCAAGGGCTGCCTGCAGGTTATGGCGAACCGGATCGTTCTCGGAAAGCTCTTCAATTGTCTTCCAGACCATCAGGCCAAGATAATACAGGTCGTCTGTCTTTTCATCCAGATAGCCTAAAAATGCGCTCTTTAAGCGATGCTCCATCTCTCTGGGCAGTCCGCCGCCTTCCAGACCGGACCAGAGGCGGAAGGTCAGGCTGACCTCATTTCCACAGATCTCAGGTCTGAAAAATACTTCCTTATGATTGGCATCAACCGCCTGATACTGTTCGCCGTTTACAAACAGCAGTGATTCAAACCCGCTGTTGTTGCCGCCGCCTGTCATACCGAAGTCAAACACGCCTACCGCGCGCTTTCCTTCCCATTCTGCCGGCACTTTCATCTCCCCATGCAGCCAGAGATATAAATCCCTGCCCTTCCAGTCAGAGCCGGTACAGATCCTGTCCCAGCCGGTAAAATCTGTCGGCACATCCGGATTTACCAGGCCGCTTTTGTCTTCTTTTGCCAGAAACGATTCAAAATTTCTGACGTCCCGGTAACGGTATTCTCCCAGCTCCCGAATTCTTCCTTCCAGCTTTCGCTGTGTGAAAAACATGTCCATTGTGTTTCCCCTTTCTTGTTTCCCTTTCCTTTTTCCCTTTTTTATAAACTCCCTATAATTCGCGTTTGCCCAGCCTGACCTCTTCCATATAAGAGACCAACTCCTCCGGCAAATGGTCAAACAGGTAATTATGGTCGTTTTCCGTAAGTTGTTTCTGCGTGCTGCCCGGTCTTTTTTCAATCCGTTCCAGCACCTTTTCGCGGGTCAGCTCGACTTCCTCCAAAAGCTCCCGCGCCGCCATCCTGCGCGCGCCCTGTCCATAAATGATGACCTGCTCCAGCGCATCGGAGGTCGCTACCGTCACATCGGCTTTTTTCCCGATTTTATGGACGGTTTTTTCGATATATTGGTCAGCCGTCTCCGCTTCCTTCGTAAAGACGACGTGAATATTATGATAATTGAAAACACGTTCCTGCCCGCCTTCCACACGGTAAGCGTCGAAGACGAGGATCAGCGTGCAGCCGTTAAAGCCCTGGTAATCGCACAGAACATCCATCAGGAGGTTCCTGGCGCTTTCGATATTAACCTTCGAAAGCTCGCGCAGCATTTCCCAGGAAAAAATGATATTATAGCCGTCAACCAAAAGATAGCGTTCCCGCGGCTTGCTCCGATCCGCCTCTGCCGCACGGGAGCGTTCCATCAGGCGCCGTGCGGGCGCTTCTTCCCTGCAGCGCTTCTGATAGCCCTTTTTGCTCTTCGGCTCGCTGTTCTGATAATAGGTGCGCTTGAAAATTTCTTCCAGCTCTTCTTCGCTGACAAAGGTTTCCGGCGTCTCTTTTCTTTCACGGACAAAATATTCTGCGCGGCTGCTCTGCGCTATCCCGGACACTTCTTTTTCGTCTGCACTGCCTTTTTCAGACGGCAGCGCAACTGCTTCGAGGTGCATATAATCCTCCACCTGATCCCATGGTACCACAAATCCGGCTCCGTGTGCACAAAAAACGGAAGAAGGAGGATTTTCCAGGTCTGCTTCCGGATCATAGCCGGCTGCCGCCATCACTTCCTCTGCGTTATGGCACGCAGCATAGCCCTGCAGCGTACAGAACAGCTTTCCACGGCCTCGGCTGTAGGAGGTAACCTCCTGCTGATAGCCCCGCATACATGCAACCGGCGCGCTTCCGCACAGAATCGCAAATTCCCCTTCCGTCTGCGGCGGCTCGAAGGTACCGTTCATCCGCTGAATATCCGTCATCGCCCGTCCGATCTGCTCCTGTGGAATTTCCAGTCGAAAGCTGTAAACAGGCTCTAAGAGTACGTTTTGTGCTCGCATCAGTCCCTGTCGGAGTGCCCGGTAGGTCGCCTGACGAAAATCGCCGCCCTCGGTGTGCTTGATATGCGCCCTGCCATTTACCAGTGTGATCTTCATATCCGTGATCTCTGCGCCGCATAAAACGCCTTTATGGCGCTTTTCTTCCAGATGGGTCAGCACCAGCCTCTGCCAGTTACGGTCCAGCACATCTTCGCTGACAGCTGACGCAAACTGCAGTCCCATGCCGCGTTCCAGGGGTTCCAGCAAAAGATGAACTTCCGCATAGTGCCGAAGGGGCTCAAAATGTCCGACGCCCTCGACGGGCGCTGCGATGGTTTCCCGGTATACAATGCTGCCCTGTCCGAAGGAAACCGGCACGCCGAAGCGCTCTCTGATCTGGTTTTTCAGGATTTCCATCTGCACTTCGCCCATGACCTGCGCGCAGATCTCAGAGGAGGCTTCCTCCCAGACAATCGAAAGCTCCGGTTCCTCTTCCTCTAACTGCCGAAGATTTCTGAGCATCGTATGCGCATCGCAGTCCGGCGGCAGCTCGATCTGATAGGTTAATACCGGCTCCAGCAGCGGCAGCACCGGTTCCGTTTGCGCCCCAAGTCCTTCTCCTGCATAGGTTTTTGACAGTCCTGTCACGCTGCAGATTTCTCCTGCTGCCGCCTGCTGTACCTGTTCATAGCCACTTCCGTTATAAATCCGGATCTGGTCGGCTTTTTCTTCCCATTCCTGTCCATCAGCAGTTTGTCCCCTCAGGCTCTGCCGCGTAAAAAGACTTCCTCCGGTCAGCTTCATATGCGTCAGACGCTTTCCGGTTTCGTCCCTCGTGATCTTAAAAACACGTGCCCCAAACTTCTCTGTGTATTCCGGCTCTTTCATCAGCTTCGACAGCCCGGACAATAGCGCATCCACGCCACAGACTTTTAGTGCCGATCCAAAAAAACACGGAAATAGCTTTCTTTCCTTTACCAGAAGTGCTGCATCCTCCCAGGTCAGCGTATCGCCATCGAGATAGCGTTCCAAAAGGTCTTCCTGACACATGGCGACATTTTCCCAGAAATCCGGGACAGGAACCGGTGCTTCACATGGCAGCGGGCTATCCGAAGCGTTTGTGCGCATGGCGGACACTGCGTCTGTACCTGTGCCAAAAGGCCTGATGCCGGGTGCTGTATCTGCGTTGTCTGGCTGCTGCGGCATACTGCACACTTTGATGCAGTGCTCGTTCAGCTGTTTTTGCAGCTGCAAAAGAAGTTCTGCCTCATCTGTCCCTTCCTGGTCCATCTTGTTGATAAACAAAACGGTGGGGATCTGATAACGGGAAAGCAGCCGCCAGAGTGTCTCCACATGTCCCTGCACCCCGTCCGCGCCGCTGATGACCAGCACCGCATAATCCAGCACCTGCAGGGTTCGCTCCATCTCTGCAGAAAAATCCACATGTCCGGGCGTATCCAGAAGCGTCACGTCAAAATCGCCCAGTACAAACTTCGCCTGTTTTGAAAAAATCGTAATACCCCGGGCCCGCTCCATCGCGTCCGTATCCAGAAAGGCATCCTGATGGTCCACTCTGCCCAGTCGCCGCAGTGTACCGGTCCGATATAAAATTGCTTCTGCCAGTGTGGTCTTTCCGGCATCCACATGTGCCAGAATACCGACTGTTACCTTTTTTGTGCCCAACTTCCGATTCCTTTCTGTAAGATTTTGCGATGCATTGATATCTCCACTGCTAAAAAAAGCCCCGCATATGCGGGGCTCTTTTAGTCATCCTTATGCGATGTGAACGTTAACCGCTCTCAGCTTTCTGGAATCCTTAGGATCGCTTTCTACATCGAAAGTTACCTTCTGGCCTTCTTCCAGAGTTTTGAAGCCATCTACCTGGATAGCGGAGAAGTGTACGAATACATCCTCGCCGTTTGCATCGTTGGTGATGAAGCCATAGCCTTTGCTGGAATTAAACCACTTAACTACACCTGTGTTCATTTTCAAGTACCTCCTGAATAATTTGGATCAATTGGAGACGCCGCTGCGCGCTGACTTACGAAATCTATCCGTAAAAAAAGACTGTCCGCAAGCCACCATAAAGAAAAGGACGACTTTTCAGTACAGTCAGTTCTAAGCTCAAATTGATTCTGGAGCTATCATAGCATTATTCCCCTATTTTGTCAAAGATATTTTGCAGTTTTTTCAATATCGTAGTATGCTAAAAGGAGGTACCAAACGAAACACCAAGGAGGTTACAAAATGCAGTATTTTGAACGTCAAAATGACAGTCTGATCTTTCGCTTAAATGGAGAAACCGTCATGGTTTCCCCTTGGGGAGAAGACAGCCTGCGCACGCGGGCGGCATTGTTTAACGAGCTTTCAGACAACAGTCCGGCACTTCTTTCTCCGGCAAAAAGTGAGCCTGTTATCGAACTCGGGGAACGTCAGGCTGTAATTACCAACGGCAAAATCCACGCTGTGCTTTCCCTGCAGGACTGGGGCGATGAGCTGCAGATTTCCTATTATAATCAAAAGGGCGAGCTTCTGCTGCAGGAAATTCCAAACGGCGGTGCCCTGTTTTTAAAGGCACGTCGCTTTCAGTCCCTGCCCGGTGACTCTTTTTTCCTGACCGCATCCTTTGTCTCCAACCCATCAGAAAAAATCTACGGTATGGGACAGTATCAGCAGGAAACCCTCAATTTAAAAGGCTGTAATCTGGAGCTTGCCCACCGCAACTCACAGGCGAGCATCCCCTTTTACGTTTCCAGTCTCGGTTATGGCTTCTTATGGAATAATGCCGCTGTGGGAGATGTCCATTTCGGCACGAATACGACACAGTGGACCGCCCGCTCCTGTAAACAGCTGGACTACTGGATCACTGCAGGCGACATTCCTGCTGAAATAGAAGAAGCTTATGCCAACGTAACCGGAAAATCTCCCATGATGCCCGAATACGGTCTTGGCTTCTGGCAGTGCAAGCTGCGCTACTATAATCAGGAGCAGGTGCTTTCCATTGCCCGTGAATACAAGAAACGGAATATCCCCTTGGACGTCATCGTGATCGACTTCTATCACTGGCCCTACTGCGGTGACTGGCGTTTCGATGAAGAATTCTTCCCGGATCCTGCTGCCATGATAAAGGAGCTGCAGGAGCTTGGCGTAGAAACCATGGTTTCTATCTGGCCTGCCGTAGATTTTCGCAGTGAAAACTACGAAGAGATGAAGCAGCAGAATATGCTGGTAAAATCCAACTCCGGCGTCGATGTCCAGATGATCTTCCACGGCAATAATGCCTTTATGGACGCAACCAATCCCAAAACACGCCGCTATGTCTGGGAAAAATGCAAACAAAACTATGCGGACCTCGGCATTCGCACATTCTGGCTGGACGTTGCAGAGCCGGAGTATACGTCCTACGATTTTGAAAACTACCGTTACTATTCCGGTACGGTACTGGAAACCGGCAATATCTATCCCAGAGAATACGCGCGGCTTTTCTACGAGGGGCAAAAGGAAAACGGTCAGGACGACATCGTCAATCTGATCCGCTGCGCATGGGCAGGCAGCCAGCGTTACGGTGCTCTGGTCTGGTCCGGAGATATTATGTCAACTTATGAGGACTTCCGTAAGCAGATCTGTGCCGGAATCCATATGGGACTTTCCGGCATTCCGTGGTGGACAACCGATATCGGCGGTTTCCATAACGGCGTTGCTGCAGATCCCGATTTTAAAGAACTGCTGATCCGCTGGTTCCAGTTCGGTACCTTCTGTCCTGTTATGCGTCTGCATGGCAGCCGCCAGCCCTATACCCCAATTTATAACAAGGCGGGCGAGCTTCGCGAGGGAACCGGAACCGATAACGAGGTATGGAGCTATGGCGAAGAGGCTTATCAGATCATGACAAAATTCATCCATGTCCGTGAGCTGATGCGAGACTATACGAGAAGCCTCATGCAGCAGGCACACGAAAACGGTCATCCGGTGCTCCGTGCTCTGTTTTATGAATTCCCGTCCGATCCGATCTGCTGGGACATCAAGGATTCCTACCTGTTTGGATCTGATCTTTTAGTCGCACCGATCTGCCATGAGCATGCAGTAGACAGACAGGTTTATCTTCCTGCCGGCGCATCCTGGACAGATGCCCGCACCGGAGTAGTTTATGAGGGCGGTCAGTGGATCACAGCGAATGCGCCGATGGATACGCTCCCCGTGTTCCTGCGCGACGGCAGACAGGACTACCTGATCGGAGAGATCTGATACCGCCACCACCGTTAAGAAAGGAACTTTCAACCAATGGATACCAAAAAAGACCCTTTCCAGAACCTTCAGGAAAGAATGCGCAACGCTCTTGCTGACCACTCGATCCGCGCGTTTCAGGAGCTTTCCAGCTCCACGCGGGATCTGATGTCCTGCTATCGCTGCGCGATTATGGAGATTGAAACGAAATTTCGCGTATTAAACGAACGCTTTTCCCTCCAGCACGACCGCAACCCCATCGACAGCATCCAGAGCCGCTTAAAGTCCCCCGACAGCATTCTGGACAAAATGCTTCGAAAAAAGCTGCCCTTTACCCTCGAGGCAATTGAAAACAACATCTTCGACATCGCAGGCATCCGTGTCGTCTGCTCCTTTGTGGACGATATTTACATGCTCGCTGACTGCCTGCTGCAGCAGGACGATATCACGCTGATCGATCGCAAGGATTACATCAAAAATCCGAAGAAAAACGGTTATCGCAGCCTGCATCTGATTATCGAGGTGCCGATCTTTTTACAGAATGAGAAAAAAATCATGAAAGCGGAGGTACAGCTGCGCACGATTGCCATGGAGTTCTGGGCAAATCTCGAACACCAGCTCCGCTATAAAAAAGACCTGTCACCCGAGTTAATGGAGCAGACCTCCTACCAGCTGAGCGAATGCGCACGCTTAAGCGCTGTCCTCGACGAGCAGATGCAGGCAATCCGGGATATTATTGAGAAGGAAGAAGATTCGTCTGAAAAAAGCGACAGCCCTAAAAAGCCTTCCGACCTACTTTCCCGTCCGATCTTAAGTGCGCTGGAAAACTATGCCCCGAAGGCAGAATAAGGAGGATATTTATTATGTTCAGCAGTCGATTATGGCAGCTATTTTTAGACTCTTTTCCCAAAATCCTGCTCCCGGGCCTGACGGCAACCATCCCGCTGACAATTATTTCCTTTTCGCTGGCGCTGGTGATCGCGGTGGTTGCGGCCCTCGTGCAGTTTGCAAATATTCAGGGGCTCAAGCAGATCGCCCGCTTTTATATCTGGATTTTCCGTGGAACGCCGCTTTTGGTACAGCTGTTCGTCGTGTTCTTCGGTCTGTCCAGAGTCGGCATCGTCCTGGATCCGTTTCCCGCTGCAGTCATCGTCTTTTCTTTAAATGAAGGCGCTTACTGTGCAGAAACCATCCGGGCGGCACTGGAATCCGTTCCGAAGGGCCAGCTGGAAGCCGGTCTCTGTGCAGGACTTTCCTATTTACAGACCATTTTCCGCATCGTGCTCCCCCAGGCGATGCGTACCGCATTTCCGCCGCTGTCCAACTCCCTGATCTCCATGGTCAAGGATACCTCTCTGGCAGCCAACATCACCGTAACGGAAATGTTCATGGTAACCCAGCGAATCGTTGCCCGTACCTACGAGCCGCTTCTTCTGTATCTCGAAGTCGGTCTGATCTACCTGATCTTCTCCACCGTCCTGACAAAGCTTCAGGCTGTCGGTGAGAAAAAACTCGGTTCCTACGGACAGAAAGGAGTCTGACCTATGCTGGAAATCCGAAATATTCATAAATCCTTTGGCAGCACTCCTGTCTTAGGCGGAATCGATCTGGACGTAAAACAGGGAGATGTTATCGCCATCATCGGTCCGAGCGGTTCTGGCAAAACCACACTGCTGCGCTGCCTGAATTATCTGGAGCACGCCGACGAGGGCACGATGGTCTTTGACCAGGAAACCTTTGCGATGAATAAAATTTCCAAAAAGGACATCGCCCGGCTCCGCAAAAAGACTGCCTTCGTGTTCCAGAGCTATAACTTATTTGCCAACAAAACCGCCCTCAAAAACGTCACAGAGGGACTGATTGTCGGCCGCAAAATGCCCAAAGAGCAGGCACGTGAAATCGCTATGAAGGCGTTGGAAAAGGTCGGGCTTGCCGACCGCAGCGACGCTTATCCGGCACAGCTTTCCGGCGGTCAGCAGCAGCGTGTCGCAATCGCGCGTGCCATTGCCGCCCAACCGGAAATCATCTATTTCGATGAACCGACTTCGGCCCTCGACCCGGAGCTGACCGGTGAGGTCCTTTCCGTCATGCGTTCCCTGGCAAATGAGGGGATGACGATGATCGTCGTCACACACGAAATGAGCTTTGCCAAAAATGTTTCCAACAAAGTCATCCTGATGGAAAACGGGCGTATCGTGGAACAGGGACCCTCGAAGGAGTTTTTTGCAAATCCGAAAGAAGAACGTACCAAAGCATTTTTACAGTCTTTTGACCAGCAGTAATCCGGCGCTTTACCTGTCCGGCTGCCGCTGGCAAGAATATCAGAAAGGAGTTATTTTTTATGACCTTCAAAAAATCTATTGCACTGCTGCTTTCCGGCTCTATGCTGGCAACGGCTGCTTTAACCGGCTGCGGTTCTGACAACACTGCAGCAGCTGTCTCCAACACAGCAGGCAAAGACCTGTTAGACCAGATCCAGGCACGGGGCAGCATCACGGTTGCCATGGAGGGTACCTGGGCCCCCTGGACCTATCACGATGAAAACGACGAGCTGGTGGGCTACGACGTAGAGGTTGCAAAGCTGATCGCAAATGAGCTCGGCGTCGATGTCAACTTCGTCGAGGGCGAATGGGACGGTCTGCTCGCCGGCCTGGACGACGGCCGCTACGACATCATGGTAAACGGCGTAGGTGTTACACCAGAGCGTCAGGAAAAATACGATTTTTCCGTACCTTATGCCTATAATAAAACTGCTGTCATCGTCCGCAGCGACTACGACGAAATTCATTCCATGGAGGATTTAAAGGGAAAACACACTGCAAACACCATCAGCAGTACCTATGCAACCCTTGCGGAAAAATACGGTGCAGAGGTAACGGGCGTCGATGACCTGAATCAGACCATCGAGCTTTTACTTTCCAACCGAATCGATGCAACCCTCAACACGGAAGTGACCTATTATGACTACTTAAAGGCACATCCTGATGCAGATATCAAAATCGCCGCTTTGTCCGACGAGGTAGAAAAGGTTGCAATCCCCGTCCGCAAGGGCGACGATACAAAGACGCTGCTTGCAGCCATCAACGACGCTCTCTCAAAGCTGGACGAATCCGGCGAGCTGACCGCATTGTCGGAAAAATACTTCGGAACCGATATCTCAAAACTGGAAAATTAAATCACCAAAATTCACTTCAAAAAGCTCCTGTGCATATTCCTGCACAGGAGCTTTTGATTCGTAGGGTGTATTGTTTCGAAAGTTTATTCGTGAATTTCCAACGGAAGTCCGTCGGGATCTGCAAAAAATGTCATCGGTTTTCCGGTAAACTCATCGATACGGATCGGCTCTGTCACAATTCCGAGGCTGTTTAACCGCACAACCGTATTCTCCACGCTCTCCACAAAAAATGCGAGATGCCGAAGTCCCTGTGCCTCCGGATAACTCGGACGCTTGGGTGCATCCGGCTTGATAAACAGCTCGATCTCCTGCTCTCCGCATTTCAGATCGATCTTGCAGTCTGCTTTGTCTTTCCGGTGGTTTTCCCGGATCACCGTAAAGCCGAGCAGATCCACATAAAAATGTCTGGAGCGCTCATAATCGCTTCCGATGATCGCAATGTGGTGAATTTTTTCGGACAAAGCGCCCGCTTTGATTGTCAGCTGTCCGGTACGCTCTTTCAGCACGTCTGCTGCCGCCGACGCCTCCTGTACACTGTCTGTCAGGGTCGGAACGATTTCTTCAAAAATTCCATCCAGCTCGTCCTGGGTCTGATAGGTTCCCGTCGTCAGGATCACAAACAAATCCTTATCAGGCAGCACAACGCCGAACTGTCCGAAGGCGCCATCCGCACGGAAGGATCCGGGTGTCCTGCACATCCAACACTGGAATCCGTAGCCGTAAGCCCATTCTTTGACGTGTCCTTCCGCATCTCCGGCAGTCTCGATCTGCTTGGTGCAGGCAAGGTCAAACCATTCCTCTTCCAGCAGCTGCCTGCCTTCCCAGCGTCCACGGTTTAACACAAAATAAATAAAACGCGCCATGTCCTCCGTCGTCATCCGCATACCGCCGCCAGCCATTTCCACTGCTTCCGGTCCCTGACACTTCGAACAGGTCAAGGAAGTAATGCCCAGGGGCTCCAGCAGACGGGGCTTTAAAAATTCCGTCACATCGCAGCCTGTTTTTCTCTTCAACACAGCCGCCAGCATGTTTGTGCCCGCCGTATTGTATTTATAAAATGTTCCCGGCTCATGTAAAAACGGATGCTGTAAAAACTCCCGAATCCAGTCGGGGGATTCCATATCAATTTCCGTCTCATGTCCGCAGCTCATGGTCAGGAGATGCCAGAGGGTGACCTTCTGCAGATTTTCTGACGGCTCCTTCGGAAGAAGCTCCGGAAAAAGATCCACTAACCGCTCCTCCAGTGACAGGATTTTTTCCTGTCGTGCAAAACCGATTGCCGTTGCCGTCAGGGTTTTGCCAAAGGAATACAGCGGGTGCGCAAGCTCCGGTGCATACGGCTTCCACCAGCCCTTTGCTGCACATTTTCCATGCCGCACCACCATAAAGCTGTGCAGTTCGATGTTCTTTTCCTCCATCCGGTCCAGAAACCGGAGAATTCCCCCGGAACTGATCCCCAGCGATTCTGGTGACGCATCCTGAAAATAAGACATACCCCATATCCTCCTCTTTTTTAGATGATCTGCCAAAAACGGCTCCCTGTTTTCGGAGCCGTTTTTGGTAATACACATCAATTCAGACCCGTTTCAGTTCATATGCACGGGTGCCCAGACCGATTTTTTCTGCCTGATCCAGTGTCGCTTCCCATTCCACATTCGGATTGGAATCCAGGAAATGATCGTGATGATGATGCCAGTCGGGCTTTGCCAGATGTTCTCCAAGCTGGCTGTTTGCGATCGGAGTCGCCTGCAGGCAGGCATCCGCACACGCCTGATCCAGTGCTACCGGGTCAAAGCTTGCAAACATACCGATATCCGGCAGGATCGGCGCATCATTTTCGCCATGACAGTCGCAGTTGGGGCTGATATCCTGCACCAGTGAAATATGGAAGCAGGGACGGTTCTGACAGACAGCCATCGCATATTCTGCCATCTTCCGGTCCAGCAGCTCGTTTGCACAGCTGTTTTCATTGTAGACTGCATCAAAGCTGCATGCTCCGATACAGCGTCCGCAGCCCTTACATTTGTCGTAATCGATAACCGCTTTTCCATTCAGATATGTAATCGCATCGCTTCCGCACTCATGTGCACAGCGTCTGCAGCCGCGGCATTTTTCCAGATCGATAGCCGGCTTTCCGCTGGTATGCTGCTCCATCTTGCCTGCACGGCTGCCGCAGCCCATGCCGATATTTTTGATGGCACCGCCAAATCCGGTAGATTCATGTCCCTTAAAGTGCGTCAGGCTGATAAAAATATCCGCATCCATAATTGCACGTCCGATCTTCGGTGCAGGACAATACTCTGCATTCGGAACCGGTACTTCTACCTCGTCCGTACCCCGCAGACCGTCTCCGATCAAAATCTGACAGCCTGTTGTGATGGTATTAAAGCCGTTTAAATTTGCACAGTCCAAATGCTCCAGCGCATTTTTGCGGCTGCCGGGATAAAGGGTGTTGCAATCCGTCAAAAACGGAACGCCACCCTGTGCCTTGCACAGATCTGCCACTGCCTTTGCATAGTTCGGACGCAGAAATGCCAGATTTCCAAGCTCGCCGAAGTGCATTTTAATCGCGACAAACTTGCCGTCCATATCAATGTTTTTGATGCCTGCCGCGAGACAGACCTTTTTTAACTTATCCAGCTGACTTGTACCAACCGGGCACCTGAAATCCGTAAAATAAACTGTTGATTTTCCCATGCTTCCCTCCAAATTTTAGCTATGCACGACACGTGCCATTTTTCTGCCTTGAAGACATTTTACCATCTTACATCAGGAAATCCAATGCACTTTTCAAAAATTTGTCGGGTGATGCCACAGCCTGTAGTCCTGTTATTCCTCGTTTTCTCCCGTATCGGAAGCAATGGCCTGATCTATGAGCTTTTGCAGCGTTTCCGCCTGATTCTTCTCCGTAATAGCGCCCACGATGGGATCCCCGACGATATTGCCGTTCCGATCTACTACATAGGTAGTGGGATAGGCATAAATGCCGGTGGTAAATCTTCCCGCCTCGCTGTCAGAGTCAAAATACACATTCTGATACGTAGCGCCTTTCTTGGCCAGTACGTCCTTCGCCTCGGAAATTTCTGCCTCATTCCCATCCAGCGTAAAGGAGTTCACACCGATGAGTGCGCCGTTTTTCTCTGCAAGCTCTTTGTTCAGCGCATCCAGCTCCCCAAGCTCGCCTACGCAGGGACTGCAGGTGGTAAACCAGAAATTCACCACGGTTACTGCATTCCCGGAAAACAGCTCGTCACTCTTGACCGGGTTTCCATCCAGATCCTTGCCTTCAAAGGCAGGAAACTTCTGTACACTGCTATCCTCAGAGGAGCCTGCCTGGGCACTGTCCCCAGGGATACTCGTTTCACTGTCCATGGATTGCTCCACGATCTCAGGATATTTTTGCTCCAGCTCCGTCAGCTTGTTTTCTATCTCGCTGATCTTTTCAGCAGAGGTTTTGAGCAGCTCATATTCTTCGTCCGAAAACTGATCTTTGACATTCTCTATCGTGTCCAGCAGAAAATCTCCGTAGTTTTTTCCGTTTTCCAGCATGGCTGAACCCTTGTCAGCCTCCATATAGACCTTTTCCCACAAATCGGTATTCTCCGAAAGAATCTCGTTCTCCTGATCCATCAGCTTCTTATACATAGAAAGTGCCTCCTGGGCATTTTCTGCTTCCGCCGTCATCGTAACAGCACTGTTACTCTGATCTGCATTCCCGCTGTCCTTTGTGCCGCAGGCTGTAAGAGAAAATGCCAGCAGTACAGTCAGTCCCAGTTTGATCCATTTCTTTTTGTTCATTTTGATTCCTCCATATTTGTTTTTTTTGTAGTTTTCTTTGTCGTTTCATTTACAGCTTCTTTTGTCGTTTCATTTGCAGCCTCTTTCCCGTCGCCAAAGCCGTAGCGGAAGCAAACCGCACCGGTAGGACAGGCACGAACGCACATCCCGCAGCGGATGCACTCCCCATGATTGGGTGTTTTTGTCACATCCACATCCATTTTGCAGGCTCCGGCGCATTTCCCGCAGGAAACACATTTGCTCTCGTCCACCTTCATCTGAAAAAGGGACACCCGGTTCATCAGGGCATAAAATGCTCCCAACGGACAAAGCCATTTACAGAAGGGGCGATAGAACAATATGCTCAGTACAAGGATTCCCAGCAAAATGGTGAATTTCCATGTAAAAAGAGAGCCAAGTGCCGCCCGGATGCCGGAATTGGCAATAGACAGCGGGATCGCCCCCTCCAGCACACCCTGAGGACAGAGGTATTTGCAGAAAAAAGGATCTCCCATGCCTACATCGTTTACAACCAATGCCGGCAGCAAGACCACCATTACCAGCAAAACCACGTATTTCAGATAGGTCAGGGGCTTCAGCTTTTTTGTGGAGAGCTTTTTCGTTGGAATTTTATGCAGTAGCTCCTGAAACCAGCCGAAGGGGCATAAAAACCCGCAAATAAAGCGTCCCAGCAATACTCCCAGTAAAATGAGAAAGCCGGTTACATAATAGGAAAAACGGAACCGGGAGGAGCCTGCCACTGCCTGAAATGCCCCAATGGGACAGGCGCCGGAGGCTGCCGGACAGGAGTAGCAATTCAGCCCCGGTACGCAGACCGTTTTTCCTGTGCCCTGATAGAGTCCGCCCTTGATAAAATTCGGCAGATGCAGATTGGTCAATAAAGCTGCGCCTGCCTGGATCCAGCCCCGAAAACGGGACATAAGCTGTGATACACCTGAAATTTTCTTATCCAATTCCCACACACTCCAGACATAATTTGATGGCTTTACTCAGTACCGTCGCTGCCTCGCCTCTCCAGGCACCAAAGCACAGCATTGCAGCTCCTGTTATCAGCAGTGCGATCTGCGCTGCGACTTTTTTCTTGTAACGCAATTTTTTATCATCCTTTCTTTTTTTTACGTTCTGATCATATCACAAATAAGTTAAAGTCTCTGTTAAGAATGAAAAATTAACACAAACTTTATCTGCTTCTGCTATAATTATGGGAAAACAATCGCTATTAAAATAGGAGGATTCTTATGCACCTTTTGGTCATTGAAGATGAGCGCGTCCTGTGCGAGACAATCGTCCGCAGTCTGCGGCGTCTGGCATACAGCGTGGATCACTGTTACGATGGAGATAAGGCACTGGAGCTTCTTGGCACAGAGCGATATGATCTGGTTCTGTTGGATCTGAACCTGCCCGGTAAGGATGGCATGACAGTACTGCGCACCTTTCGTCAAAGGGATCGTAAGACCCCTGTGCTGATCCTTTCCGCCCGCAGTGAGGTAAAGGACAAGGTGGAGGGATTGGATGCCGGAGCCAACGACTATCTTTCAAAGCCCTTTCACTTAGCCGAGCTGGAGGCCCGCATCCGCAGCCTGACTCTGCGGCAGTTCACCCAGCAGGATGTGCTGCTGACCTTCAAGGCTCTGAGCTTCGATACCCGTTCCCGCACCGCCACCGTTAACGGACAGACGCTGGCCCTCACCCGCAAGGAAACAGGTATTCTGGAATATTTAATGGTACATCAGGGACGGCCGGTAAGTCAGGAGGAGCTGATGGAGCATGTCTGGGACAACAGCGTGGACAGCTTCAGCAACTCCATCCGTGTGCATATCTCTGCCCTGCGTAAAAAACTGCGCGCTGCATTAGGTTATGACCCCATTCGCAACCGCATCGGCGAGGGCTATCTGATGGGAGGTGACACAGATTGAAAAAAATTTCTCTGCAATGGCGCATCACGCTGATGACTGCTCTGCTCATCGGCGTTACCTGTATCGCCATGAATCTGCTGCTCTGCTCCTCCGGCATCTATTATATGGATACCATCGCCGACACACTGCAGGGCGGCGACAGGATCCTCCTCGACGAAGAAGACACCGTGAGCTTTGATCCGCAGCTGGCAGCGCCTGACGGCGAGCTGACGATCCTTATTGATGGAGCACAGGGCCGCTTTCGCACAACAAACTGGTATATCACGGCGGTGGTGACGGCATTGAGCGGTATTCTTGCCTACTTCGTCAGCGGGCATGCCCTGAAGCCCCTGCGCAGCTTTGCCTCCCAGACAGAAAAGGTGCAGCTGAACAATCTGGCGGATATCCGGATCAACGAAAATGTTCTTCCGGAATTCAGACAGCTTGGTCACTCCCTGAACCAGATGCTGGAGCGGTTAAACAATGCCTTTTCTGCCCAGAAACAGTTTACCGGCAACGCTGCCCACGAGCTGCGCACACCCCTGGCGCTGATGCAGGCCCAGCTGGAGCTTTTTTGTGCAGAGCATCCCGACATGCCGCCGGAGACGGCAGACTTTCTCTCCCTGCTGCAGGAACAGACAGAACGGCTGTCCCAGATGACAAAAACCCTGCTGGAGATGAGTAATCTGCAGCAGGTAGAACGAAACGAATCCATTCAGCTTGCTCCCATGGTGGAGGAAATTTTCACAGACCTTACGCCGCTGGCGGAGAAATCCGGCATCACTCTGGAGCTTGCAGGTGACGGTGTTATGACCGGCAGCGACGCACTGATCTATCGTATGATCTTCAATCTGACAGAGAATGCGATCAAATACAATCGTCCAGACGGTTCTGTACAGGTCTGCATCACCCAGGAGCCCGAAAAGCTTCTGATCCTTGTTTCCGATACGGGACGGGGAATTCCGGAGGAATATCAGCAGAGTATCTTTCAGCCCTTCTTCCGTGTAGACAAGTCCCGCAGCCGAACCTTCGGCGGTGCCGGCCTTGGTCTTGCGCTGGTATGGGAGATTGCAGCCCTTCACGGAGGCTTTGTCCGGGTTGCAGAAAGCTCAGACAGCGGAACCACCATCGCTGCAGAGCTGCCACGCTCCGGCAATCATGCAGCAGCTCCCAAAAACGAAACACTTTAGAAACAATAGAATGCTCGCCTTGCGAGCATTCTATTGTCATGAATCAAAACGAACAGAAATGAGAGGAAAATATGATCGATAAAATGCTGATCCGTGGAGCAAAGGTTCACAACCTGAAGAATATTGATGTGGATATTCCGCTTGGGAAAATCGTGGGAATTGCAGGCGTGTCCGGCTCCGGCAAATCATCCCTTGCATTGGGCGTGCTCTACGCTGAGGGTTCCCGGCGCTATCTTGAAGCCCTCTCCACCTATACCCGCCGCCGCATGACCCAGGCTTCCAGGGCCAGTGTGGATGAAGTCCTGTATGTTCCCGCTGCACTGGCTCTGCATCAACGCCCCGGTGTGCCGGGTATCCGCAGTACCTTTGGCACAGGAACAGAGCTGCTCAACAGTCTGCGCCTGATGTATTCCCGTCTTGCCAGCCACCGCTGTCCTAATGGACATTTTCTTTCTCCGTCTCTGGCTGTCGCCGCAGGAAAAGAGCTTGTCTGTCCGGAATGCAGCGCACATTTCTATGCACCGTCTGCAGAAGAGCTGTCCTTTAATTCCCAAGGAGCCTGTCAGAGATGCGGCGGCACCGGGATCGTCCGCACCGTGAATCTGGATGCACTGGTGCCGGATGACTCGCTGACGATCAACGAAGGAGCTGTTGCCCCCTGGAACAGCCTGATGTGGTCCCTGATGACAGACATTTGCCGGGAAATGGGTGTGCGCACGGATGTGCCGTTTCGGGAGCTGACAAAACAGGAAAAGGAGATCGTATTCCACGGTCCTGCTGTGAAAAAGCACATTCTTTACCGTCCGAAAAAATCTGACTCCAACGACTTTGCAGAACTGGATTTCACCTATTTTAATGCCATCTACACCGTAGAAAATGCCCTTGCCAAGGTCAAGGATGAAAAAGGCATGAAACGGGTAGAAAAGTTTCTCAAAGAAGATATTTGTCCGGATTGTCATGGCACACGCCTGTCTGCCGCTGCCCGTGCGCCGAAGCTGCAGGGTATTTCGCTGGACGAAGCCTGCGCTATGACACTCTCTGAGCTGATCGTCTGGGTAGAAGGCGTCCCCCAAAGTCTGCCGGAAGAAATGCGTCCCATGGCCCAGAGTATCTGTGAAGCCTTTCAAAGCACCGCAAAGCGGCTGATGGACTTGGGACTCGGCTACCTGACCCTTGATCGATCCGCATCCACACTCTCTACCGGCGAGCGGCAGCGGATGCAGCTTGCTCGCGCCGTGCGTAACCGCACCACCGGCGTCCTCTATGTACTGGATGAGCCCTCCATCGGTCTGCACCCTTCTAATATTGTGGGGCTTACCGGTGTACTGCAGGATCTTGTTGCTGACGGAAACTCCGTCATTTTAGTCGATCACGATACGCAGATTTTGAAGGAATCCGACTGGCTCATAGAAATGGGTCCGGAGGCCGGCGCAAAAGGCGGTCACATCATTGCGCAGGGCAATATTTCCACCATCGCAGCAGATCCTGCTTCCCAGATCGGACCGTTTCTTTCCGGCACAGCGAACGCCAGACTGCGCCCCTGCATCGAAAAGGAAATGCTCTTTACAAACGGCAGGATTCACCTGTCCACGGATCGGATCCATACCGTAAAGCCCCTGGAGGTCGATATTCCAAAAGGACGGCTCACAGTTGTCACCGGGGTATCGGGCTCCGGCAAGACCACTATGGTACTGGAGAGCCTGATTCCTGCACTGCAGGCAAAGATCAGCGGCAGTGCGCTGCCTGCCCACATCCGCGCAGTCGATGCCGACGGCATTGCACACGTCAAGCTCATGGACGCCACGCCCATCGGCATCAACGTCCGCTCCACTGTGGCAACCTATGCAGGCATCCACGACGACCTGCGCAAGCTTTATGCGAAATCTCCGGATGCCAAAGCCCTCGGCTACAAGGCCGGTGATTTTTCCTACAACACCGGGACGCTCCGTTGCCCCGGCTGCGACGGAACCGGCGTTGTCAGTCTTGATGTACAGTTCCTGCCGGATGTGAACATCCCCTGCCCGGACTGCCGGGGCTCCCGCTACAGCAAGGCAGCTTACACAGTAAAGCTCACCAATAAAAGCGGCGCGCACATTTCCTTACCGGAGCTGATGGATATGGACGTAAACACCGCCATCGACTTTTGCAGGGATATAAAAAGCGTCAGCCAGAAGCTGGAAATTCTAAAACAGCTCGGACTCGGCTACCTGACCCTTGGCGAAGAAACGCCCGGACTGTCCGGAGGCGAAGCACAGCGGCTCAAGCTTGCCAGCGAGATTGGAAAGACCCAGGAGGATTCCGTATTCGTCTTCGACGAGCCCTCCATCGGTCTGCATCCGCTGGATGTGCAGGTTCTGCTGGGCGTCTTTCAGGCGCTTCTTCATCACGGTGCGACCGTTGTCGTCATTGAACACGACCTGGATGTGATCAAAAATGCGGACTATGTAATCGACATGGGACCGGGCGGCGGCGAAGCGGGCGGACAGATCATAGCCAGCGGGACGCCGCAGGAAATAAAGGAAAACCCTAACAGTATTACCGGGAACTATATCTCATAAACCTCGTTCTCGAGGTGGCTTGTCTTTCTCAGCCGGCCAGGATTTTCTGAGTGCCGCGTAGGAAATCAGAAAATCCGCAGGCCGGCCGGCGGCCTTCAATATCCACTTTTTTATCTTGAATCCACTTTTTCATTCTTAATATCCACTTTTGCATCCCCAATGTCCACTTTTTCTTCGTTCAAAAGTCCACTTATATGGAGATTTCGATTATAAAGTTCATTTTTCTCGTTTAAAAGCAAGTTTCTGAGAAACGTTTCCAGATACTCCGTTGTTTCGTGAATCCCTTTTTGCAGGTTCGTATAGTTTGCACGGACAAGTGCATTTCTGTATCGCTTTGACCGGAGTCTGACCCCTGACCTAGTATTTTTCCAGCTTATCCTCAAATTCCTTATCTTCGTCGTACCAGAAGATGATGCGACGCTGATAAAACTCCGGCAAAGATGCAGCAAATCTGCGGTTTAAGTCCTGTATTACTTTGTCTGTATCCATGATGCATTATCTCCCTTCCGTATTTTTTACATAAATTGTGCTTCGTGCCGCACCTTCTTTTCTCAAATAACCATCCTTAACCATATTCAGCAAGACAGCTCTGGCTCTACGATGTTTTACACCTAAAATTTCTACTGTTTCAGCAGTAGTAATAGAGCCCTTTTCCAATACATATTTAAAAATTTGTTGTTCCTGTTCACTATCCGGCATTTTTCCTGTCGTATCTGCCACTTCATTGCCACTATCCGGCATTTTTTTCATAGTATCTGGCACTATTTCTGTTTTATCGGGCACTCCATTGCCATTATCCGGCATTTTATCAATAGTATCCGACACTTTAATAGCGTCATTGAGGTCAACAGTGCCGTCAACCTGACCTCGATAAATATTGATACGCAGATCAACTTCGCCACCAATAAACTCCGGCTCCCGCAGTCCGGCAGCTTTTACTTTATCAATAATTCTCGGAATACCGCTTCCCCAATGCTCAATCAGGTTCATATAAGCAAACGCATGGGCAAGGGCTTCATTTCTGATTTTGGAATAACCTTCTTTCATACGCTCTATCGTTTGTCCCATTGGCAACTTTCCTGGAGAAGTAATTTCCAATCGGTTGTCATATACCGCAACCTGTATCGTACCATGATCCAGATAACTACGATGTACCATGGCATTGATAATCAACTCACGAATGGCATCCGGTGGAATCTCATAAATATCCTGCCGATAAATTCCAACAATGGTAGCACCCAGATGAATATTTCTCAAAACAAACTGAAATGCTTCCTCTATCTGTCCCCAAAGCGGACCGGTATATTCTCTACGGTCAACAAATACCGCTTTCGTTGTACCCTTGAACACGCCACATTGCGTTGCAACATGAAGTCCACCGTTGCCTGTCAAAATAGCAAAGGCATTAGATGGATAATCTTTTCCCTCACGCTCAATCAAAACCCCCCAGGAACGCAGCTGCTGTCTGCCAACATCTTTGATGGATGCTTTTTGCTCCTCATTATGGGCATTCCTGACTGCCTGCTCCTTCATCGCTTTGCAAAGAGCATCAATATCTTCATCCGTGATATCCAGTCCCGTACACAAAGCCTGATCGTAGTAACGGTTACTGCCCTCAAACAATAGCTCTTTTACCATATACTCGTCGGCAAGGCGGGTAGTTCCTGCAACACGGACATATACACCGCCATCTCTGCCAAGGGCTTTGATATAATATGGGCGCTGTCTGCCCTCAGAAACCTCTACCACAATGACAGTTTTTCCTTCAACCGTCTGTAAAGTAATATCCGGGATGATTGCCGGTTCACAGCTGTCTGATACGGCATTGGCAATGGCATCCATTTTCTTGAACACATTTTCTTTGTCAAAGCCAACAACCTCTCTGGTTTTATCGGCAATTCCGAAAATGATTTTTCCTCCGGTTCCATTTGCAAAGGCAACCACAGACTTCATATATTTGATGCTTTTCTCCGGCAGGTTCTCTTTGAACTCCACATTCTTCGATTCTCCTGCAAGAATTCCTTCTATGGTCATCATAACACCTCGCTCTCCATGGCAGCTATTGCAACCATTCATATTATAAAATACCCACAGTTTTCTTATTTTCCACTTCAAAAATCAACTCATTCATCAAGTCGTTCTTAATATCAATCCAAACGGGGTTTGACCGGGGTCTGGCTACTGGCTGCCCCCTTTGCACCTGGCCACACTTGGATATAATCTGCACGCGCTGGAACATAAGCGCAACTTTTTGAAACAACGTACCTTCGAGGAGCCTGGATTAGCTCCTCTTTTCGGCTCCCTTTCGGCTCCCTTTTTAGCTCCTTTTCTTACGACTACTATCCGTTTTTACATCTGCATGTGATAGAGCTTCACTTTTTCCTCGAACGGCAGTCCCGGATCAATGCCGACTTCTTCCCACATCACACCATACGGTGCGCCGCCATCTGTATATCCAGCGATAAAAGCAAAACGACCATCGCAGTCCTCATACAGTTCTGCCAACCGTTCCCGTTCTTTCGCTTCCCGCTCCATTCTCCGCTGTCGAAGGCGCGCTTTCTTTTGCTCAGCCTTCGTCAAATTCTTTTTCTTTGCCATTTGCGGAATCTCCCGGATTTTTTGCTGATGATTTTTTGCTGCGCTTTTTCGGTGCTGTCAGCTCATAGCTTAAAGAAAGCAGGTCTTTGATGGCATCATCCAGTTCCGATTTACCAAGCTGAATACTGAGCCACTTCTCCTTATTCATATGATAGGCCGGAAAATAGCCATCCTGCCCGCGAAGAGAGCCAATTAACAGCGGATCACTTTTCACATTGAGGACATCAACGATGCCTGCTTCCGGCAGTCCCAACTTATCAGCAGATACTTCCAGAACCACACCATACCATTTATTATTGTCTTTGTGCCGCAGCACAGCATTCCTGTCATGCCAGGGGTATTCCGGCTCTGTGCCGTACTGCTGGCGTACCCATGTAAATAATCCTTGTCGTGTCATTTCATCGCTTTTCCGTTGTTTATGTGTGGCTTTGTGCAACAACCTGTTGCACAAAGTTTTGCCTCAGATGCCTCTCTACACTGCATCGATATCAGAAATCATCCAACGCAGCATCTATCTCTTCCAGCCGGTCAATCCAGCCCAGGTCAGATTTCTTCTTGGTTGCTGGACTTTTCTTATTACCACAAACCACTTCGAACCGTTTTTCTTCTGTCCCGAACAAACCTTTTACCTGAATTCTGAAATCCGGCTTGTTGTTGGTCAATCCCTGTATGAGCTGCACATTCTCGTATCTTGGCAGGAGGATTTGACAGATAGCCTGAATATCTTGCTCCTTAATACAGGGTGCCGCCATAAACTTTTTCGTTATGTAAGGTTTTATATCTGCCAGTACCTGTGACATCGAGGCTTTCTTCTTGGTCATGATAATCCCCTTCGTATACTTGTCCAACCTACTTCTTTTTCAGCTCCAATCCAATTCCAAATTCGTTTAGAATGGAGATAATCTCATTGTAAATATCCAGTACTCTATTTTCTTGAATCATATTATCTTGATACTCTTGATAATAATCCGGATTTTTCTGCTTAACCTCCGACAGGTCTGTCCTGCTAATGTTCCATGAACTAATCTTTTTCTTTCCAAATTGAAAGCTATCATGTGAGCCGTCCAAGGATCCATTATTCAAATTACTGGATATTTTTTTCAAATCTGCCTTGTGTGATATAAGCACTTTTTCTATAAGCACAGCAATCTCAGGCATAAACGCAATTTTATCTTCTGCAGTAGGTTCTTCATTTCCAAAGGTAAAGTTTCTATGCAGAATAGAACCATCAGATAAAACTACTATTGAGCCGCCTCCCGGCATTCCAACATAGCCAAATGATAGCGTATGCTTATATTCAAACAAAACATCACTCATGTTTAACACCTTCAAAATAATCCTCAGCAATCTCATTCAACTGCTGGGCAATCTCAGCAAATGGTCTGTTCAGATCAAGCGTTTTCACACTGATTCTGTTTCCATGCATCATAAACTTGTTATCCGGCTGTATCTCTTCCTCTGTCTTTGCATACAGAATTGTACCCGCCACCTCATGAGGCTCATCTTTGAATGAATAATCCTCATTCTTAACATAGGTAAATATCTGATACAAATTGCCGGAATGAATGGTATGCTTATCAAACTGTGCCTGTGTCGTATGACTGTAGTATTTTGCATCGATGATAAGAACCTTATTTCCCTTCTGCAAATGTATATCTGACTGCATTACCGGCAACATAGTTCTTACCCCATCATCAAGATCCCACGGAATCTGTGATGCACTAACCGTCAAATCTGTAAAATGCTTATTATAATATTCCAAGATAAACTTCTCATATAAACGACACATTCTCTGCTCATCAACAAATGATGCCAGCCTGTAATCACCCTTATCTGTAGTAATCAGCATACCCTCTACAATCAGCTGACATATACTTATCAGCATTCTATATGTCTGATTATTTCTCTGGAAACGTATAGATGACCACTTTACACTTGTTAATTCTAAGGTGTCAACATTAGAAAAATACAGCAACTTCTTTTTGAGATCATCCTTATACTCGGTCTTAACCTTAGCATGGCGCAACAGCAGAATAACCGTGGATTTCAATATCTGGTTCAGCTGATTATTATCAGATAATTCATCAAAATCACATACCAGAACACGCTGATACGCAAGTAGCCTTTTGACGGTTCCAGGCATATCAATCTTTCCTCGAAGACTTTTAAGTTCTTCTACCTGATTTACATATTCCCGATATAATCCCTGCTTAATCTGCAATCCAATCCCTTTTGATAGAATTGCAGCAAGCAGATCATACATTTCATCAAAGGATTCTGTTGCCACATCCTCATATTGTTCCTGGTTCAGGGTTTGAAAAGCATAAGATAACATATGATAAACATTGTTTATTAAAATGTTCTTATCCTTTGTCATTGAAACACTCCCTTAAGAAGGTTTTCCCAACGCTGTACTTTATTTGCGTCATCAAACCAATATTCATTCAGCATCGGAAGAATATCAAAATCCACCACATCCTTCATCCATTCATCAGTACATTCTTCCGCATTACAGAAATAGCTATGTCCAATACAGAAGCCCTTGCCCAGAGATTTGTCTTGTTTAATTTCTCTGTTAAGTTCCTGTATCTTATCAATCAAAGTATTAAATGTATCGTTTGCCAAAGCATCCTGATATTTCTTGAATCCTTCGGAGTCAAATCCCGGATCCATATCAAAGAAGCTAAATCTACGGCGTAAAGCATAATCTATCATCGCAAGGCTTCTGTCTGCAGTGTTCATCATACCTATAATATGCAAACGCTTAGGCACTGAGAAGCCAAGACCGTTATATGCCAATGTAGCCTTCTTATCACGGTAATCAGCCTCAATAAGCATCAGAAGCTCGCCAAAGATTTTACTCATATTTCCTCGGTTGATTTCATCAATGATAAAGAAATAATCTTTGTTCGGATGGTTTGCTGCCTTCTGACAGAAACGATAAAAGATACCGTATTTCAGTTCAAATCCATCTTCAACTGGCTTGTATCCCATCATAAAATCTTCATATGAATAGTTCTGATGGAACTGCACAAACTCTACTCTATCATCGTCTTTCTCGCCCATAATGGAATAAGCAAGTCTCTTAGCGGCAAAGGTCTTGCCCACACCAGGTGCACCCTGAAGGATAATATTTTTCTTTTTCTGAAGTACGGCAACCAAACGATCATACTTTGATTCAGTCATGAATACTTCACTTAAAAATTTCTCTTTGTCATACTTATCATTACCATTTGATGCAGATGGAGCCGGATTCTCTTCTCTGATCATATCAAGGATAAACTCGTATTCACCCTTGGTGAGTTTAAAGAGACTGCCCTGTTGCATACCAAAGTATTCCATCTTTTCAAGCTCGGAGCAGGCTTTAAGGGTAGCAAAATCAATCGGTGATGAAAGACCTTCTAGTTTCTCAAAATAGATTTTTTCTCCATCCTGTTCAGCACTAATTCTGAGAATCGCTACAATCTGCTTAACAGGTGTTGACTCATAGCCTATAACCATATCTCCGGCTTTTGCATCAAGGAAGTTCTGGAATATGCGGCGCTTATTACCATTGTCATTATACAGAGTATAATCCTGCACTTCTCCAACAGGCATGCTGGACATGCTCCACATTTTCGGATTTGCATTCAAGAACCAGTAATGAATACCAGAAGTATCATTCTTAAGTAATTCCGCTGTTGTAAGGTCAAAGTATGGCTTCAAAATCATATCATCAAACTGATCTTCTTCACCTGTTGGAACCTGAATACACGTTGAATTGTCGTTAGGAGTCCACCACTTTTTTTCACCCGAATATGGAGATTTATCTTTTGACTCAGCAATCACTGTATAGCTACGTTCGCACCAACCATCCTGTTTCTCAGAATTTTCCTCCACCTCATCAGAATCAATTTTACCAAGCAGACGAATACTGTTGCCACGGCACAAATAGAAGAAATCCCCCTTCTTCATGCTAGTCATGAAGGCTTCTCCCTGAGTAACCTTAGTTCTCGCTTTTGCAGCAGTATCCTTATGAACCACAATTACCTTACGCTTCTCAAAAGTATTAGCCTCATCATTACTGATGCAGTCATTTCCATGACTAATCTTCCAGAATGAAGGTGTAAGATTCGCATACAGTTTCACCTGAGATAAATCAATTCTCTTTAGCGCCTCCGCAAGCTCATCTCTGAACTTCCAAACATAAGCACCTTCTTCATCCTTCTTTGCATTCTTTCCAACATACAGAACAGGCCACCAGCGGCTATTATCTTCATCGCGTGGCATAACAGGACAGCCTGTTTTCTGAACTATACGTCTTGCCAGAGCTGATGATCCTGTATTATAGAAATTCTTACTTTCACCATACTTGATGGATAACTGTGTGCAGGTAGCCTTTCCACCGTAATCCATCATTCTCTTCATGATTTCAAGGCTGCTCTCTGTAAACACTTCACTATCATTTAACAGAGCCTCCCATTCATCAACTGAAAGAGCCGGTGTATAATCTGTTGGCCACCAGTCATCGCCTGATGGTGCATCTTCATCTTTCTTGTAGTATCTGCTGATAAAGAATCCAACATCAACAGTCAATGTCCTAAGCTGTGGATCCGGATAACATGTACCTGTAATCTGTGATGCAAGCAAGTTTTTCAGTTCATCATCCTGCTGTAATTCCGTACATATTTCATTGTAGAATGCCAGAAAATTACGGATATTGTCTGCGTATGCACCCTTCTTAAACAGATAATCACTTTCTAGCTCGCTTGAAACAGCTTTTATTTCACCAAACTTATAGATATAATACTTATCCGGATATCTGAGCCATAAATAAGTGCAGATGGTATTCTCGTACTGATAATGCTGAGCAGCACCGTTACCATATTTCTCTAAGAGGATATTGGACTTCTGCTTAAAACTGTCTATACGTTCATATACATCCTTACTCTCATCGAAAAGCTCAATAAACATGGCACGGACGTCTTCCTGAGCAATTTCAGCAAACTTAATAATCATTCTTGCAGGAAAATAATTCACCGATGCAAGCAGGTTTGCTGTCTGTGATAAGGATTTGGTAAGCATCTGCGCAAAGTCATCAGAATTCACATCCCAATTGACCTGGAAACACTTAACAGCCTCCCATTTATATTTTTCATCCGGCCATTGTGTCTGCACAAAACGCTTCTTATATTCGGCAACAGCTTCCTTTAGCCTAAGCTTGTCAAACATAATCAATCACCACCTTTACTTTGCATCTCGAAGACTCTTGTAAATCTCCCCAGAGAATATTCCTAATACCTGTCTCTTCATTGTATCTAACAAATCCCCTCATATCAGTGACAACCTGACGCTGTGTCTCATAAGCATAATGCTCCAATAACTTTTTACTCTTCTGCAAGAAGAATATGAGCTGCTGCTTTTGTTTTCCGGTAACCTTCTGTCTGTTGACCGGGGTCTGCCCCTGACCTAGCAGCAATCATCCTCATCCTTTGATTTAAGATAGAATCATTCACTCCTCATACCATTCCTTATAGGCCAGTATCTCAGATGCAATCATTTCCGGATAAAGACTATAATATCGTCTGCAAACCTTCTTGAACAGATTCAGCATTCTATCATCATGGCATACATCAAGCATGTAATCCAACAAATGTTCCACTTCCTTTTCAGATGCCTTTTCTACAATAATGCTATCCACAAGCGGTTTATAGTAATTATATAACAGCTCACTTATATCCTGAATTCGTTCTACGATCGCCTTTGTATCCATATCCATTTTGGCAACATCCTCTCTGAATCTCAGCCCCGTCTGCACTTCCCACTGGGGCATATTGGAGTCAGACTTCTGTTACTGTATCATGCTTCCTCTCCATAGTATGGAATATATTTCATGTCATTTATCCTTGTTTTTTCCATACGGAAATGTTTCTTCAGCAACCATACTGTATGTCGCTTTTGACTCATAAATATACGCCTTATGTTCCTGAATGGAGACAACATTATCGCTCATATCATTATTATCTGTCCAAAGCTCGCACTGTGTCATTACGGTCTGAACAGCATCATCCATACCCTCCGGTGGGTATTTATGTTTCTTCAACAATCGTTTAATGAGAGTGCGCATTTTGGCACGGGCAGACTCTTTGCGCTGCCAGTCAATCGTTTTATTCTTACGAAGTGTATCTGCCAGCTCTTTTGTAATTGCAATCAGTTCTTCATTTTCGTAAAAATCCTTGATTGCCTGCGGTTTCGTGAGTGCATCGTAGAATGCCAATTCATCAGCTGTAAGACCGAGCTGTTCGCCCTCTTTGTGGGCTTCTGCCAACTGTTTTGCGAGTTTCAGCATTTCTGCAATGACTTCTTCATTGGTGAGCATACCATTCAGATATGCGTTAATAGCTCTCTGCATGATCTCGCTGAACTTTTCGGACTTCACCACATTCGTTCTACGATAAATAGATACCTGTTCTGCTATCAGTTTTTTCAGCAGCTCGATTGCCAGGTTCTTCTCTTTCATTCTGCTGATTTCTTCAAGGAATTTCGGATCAAACAAAGAGAATTCCTCTTGCATATCAGAGAACAGGTTAATGACACCCTCGCTCTTGATACTCTGCTTCAAAAGCTCATTGATACGAGCGTTCATTTCAGGCAGAGAGATTTTTTTGCCGGTTCCTCCATTGGTCAGTCGCAGCACCAGGACACGCACCGATTCAAAGAACGCAGCTTCAAAGCGATCAGCTTCACACACCAGGGAAGAACAAAGAGAAAGAGCCTGATGAAGCATGAGGGCTTCCTTTATAAAAGTGTCCTTTTCTTTTTCTTTTTCACGGGCGATGATATAGTTTACCGCACCACTGATGGTCTTTGCTCTTTCCAGATCGGTTCCGGTAGTGAACTTGGTGTAATCAAATCCATGGAACATATCACGGCAGACACCCAGCTTTTCGATAAACTTCGGATAAGCGACTTTGGCAACATCCGTATCACCATAGTTTTTCTTATCACGGGTGGTGTAGTCATTCATTGCCTGTTTTAATGCGGTCGCAATGCCTACATAGTCAACGACCAGACCGCCTTCCTTGTCACGGAACACACGATTGACACGGGCGATTGCCTGCATCAGATTGTATCCGCTCATCGGCTTATACACATACATAGTAGCCAGGGACGGAACATCAAATCCGGTCAACCACATATCAACGACGATGGCAATCTTCATTGGGCTGTTGTTGTCCTTGAATTTTTTCGCCAGCTCGTCCTTGTGTCGCTTATTGCCGATAATATCATGCCATTCTTCAGGGTCGTTATTTCCGCCGGTCATAACAATACCGACTTTTTCAGTCCAATCAGGGCGTAGCTCCAGAATCCGCTTATAAATCTTCATTGCAATCGGGCGGGAATATGCCACGATCATCGCTTTGCCTGTAAGCAGACCTTCACGGTAATTCTCGTAATGGTCAAGAATATCGCTGACCAGAGAGTTAATGGTGTTGTCGTTGCCCAATACGGCTTCCATCTGTCCGAGTGTTTTCTTGCTCTTTTCAATAACCTCCGGATCAGCATTATGTGCCATGATTTCATACTCTGTATCAATCATGTGCAGCGTAGCTTCATCCAGATTGAGCTTAATGACACGGCTTTCGTAATAGACCGGGCGGGTTGCGCCATCTTCGACAGCCTGCGTCATATCATAAATGTCGATGTAATCACCGAACACCTCACGGGTACTGCGGTCTTTCGAGGAAATCGGAGTTCCGGTGAAGCCAATGTATGTAGCGTTTGGCAAGCTGTTTCGAATGATGCGGGCAGTACCAACAACACGCTTAGCGATTTCTTCGCCGTCCTCATTCTTGGTCATCTTAATCTTTTCGGTTAAGCCATACTGTCCACGGTGGGCTTCGTCTGCCATAACGATGATATTTCTGCGTTCAGAAAGGGCTTCGTGAGATTCCTCAAACTTCTGCATGGTCGTAAAAATAATACCGTTTGCCTGACGACCGGCAAGGAGATCACGCAGATTCTCACGGCTCTGAGCGTGCATCGGGTCTTGGCGCAAGAAATCCTTGCACTTTGCAAACTGTCCGAAAAGCTGATCGTCCAGATCATTTCTGTCGGTCAACACAACAATCGTCGGGCTATCCAAGGCTTCCTGAAGCAGATGAGCATAGAACACCATCGACAGTGACTTGCCGCTACCTTGCGTATGCCAGAACACACCACCCTTACCATCGGTAACAGTAGCTCGTTTGGTCGATTCGATTGCCTTTCTTACGGCGAAATACTGATGATAACCAGCCAGTATTTTGAAGGAGTTCACACCTTCATTGGAAAAACAGATGAAGTTCTTTATCAGGTCAAGCAAGCGCTCCTTTTGGAACATTCCCTCAAAGAATGTATCAAACTGTGCGTACTGTGTATTCTCATAGCTTCCATCGACCGTTTTCCATTCCATGAAGCGATCTTCGCCGGAAGTAATTGTACCGGCTTTGGAGGTCATTTGGTCACTCATAACGCAGATGGCGTTATAAATGAACATGGAAGGGATTTCCTTCATGTAGTTGCGGAGCTGCCGGTATGCAGCAGAAGCATCAGTTTCTTCTCTGGACGGAGATTTCAGTTCTACAATAACAACCGGAATACCATTCAGAAAAAGTAGAATATCCGGGCGTTTGTTGCTGTTTTCGATGAAAGTCCATTGATTTGCTACGATAAAGGAGTTGTTGTCAGGATTCTTGTAATCAACAAGATAGACGATGGCGGAGCGTTCCTCGCCTTTCTCAAAATAGCGCACAGGAATACCGTTTTGCAGGTAGTCCATAAAGACAGCGTTTTTCTGCACCAATTCGCCGTTTTCAAAGTTCTTCAGCTTAAAAAGCGCATCACTAATAGCGTCCTCCGGCAGAGAACGATTCAAACGATAGAGGGAAGCAACAAGTTCTTCCTCATACAGAGGATTATGAAAATCCCTCTCTATGTCGGGTCCATACAGGTAACTGTACCCCATATTCCGGAATAATTCGATCACGGAGTTTTCATAATCCGCTTCGGTATATAATCCTGGCATAATATTGCTCCTTTTCTGTGGTATCCATACTCCATTTTTATATCATAGCATTTTCATTATATATTAGGTCGCTTCACCGGCGACGATTTCCGGGTAAACGAAAATTTAGCGGCTTAGCCTTTGAGTTTGTTATATTGCTTTTTCCATGCCCGTGATGGCTTCTTGCAAATACAATCTACCGAGGAAAAAGCACAGATATTCGGCAATCCATTATTTCCGCATATATCAGGATTATTGGCTCTGCAACCATAGGTTTGTAATTCGGTATCTTGTGGGTGTAGCGGTGCATTAAAAGGTATGGAGAGGTCTTTTTTATTCATAATTCACCTCCGATATATCTATTTCGCCACTCATAAGTTTTGGAAGTAAAGCGTCTCTTGTTTCGGCAAGCTTTTTGCATTCGATTCGGTTCGTGATGATTAAGTCATAAATAGGATGAAGTAAAGATCCGATTCGGTTGTAGTCCGCCTTGTTAGGGATAAGAACCTTTGCTTTTGAAAGTTCGTCACGCTTGATGTGCCCCATCGTTGTTGCTTTATCGGCAGCCACAGCTATAAACCGTTCAAGATGATGTTTTGTCCAAGCATAATAGAACCACTTGTCATACACGCTTGATGTGACCTTGAACAAATGTTGGTTTAATCCGCAAATGCCACCACACCAAAAATCAACTAACAGACTGCCAGACCAAGAGAAAATAACATCGCCATCATGAATGATGTAATTTGTCTTGATATTTGGGGAACACACTTCGCTGGTAGCATCGCAACAACCTTGACGCAGTTCTTTAATCTTCAGAACTGGGATGCCTACTTCATCGGCGGCAGGACGATATTTTTGCATAGCCAAGCCATTTAGGTAGTCTGCAATATCTATCAAACTGCCTCGTTTCCAGCCGTCGGGTAGTGATTCAAGAGATAAAAACTCATTTGCAAAGATAGCTTGCGCTTGCTGTTCTAAATTTTCGTTTATACTACTATTATGGCTCATCTTATCCGAGATGGATTTCAAAATGGATGCTATTGATTTCTGAACAGTCAATGGCGGTAACGCAATCTCCAAATTTTCAATATCAGACGCTTTAATAGATGGATATGCGGAAACACTTTGTTCTGCAATAGCGTGTAACTGTTCGACTACTATGTTCTGAGTTAGCCAAAAATACAAATAATCGGCATCTGCTTTTTCTGGAATTACATCAATAACCACAAAACCCGTAGATACCAAAAAATTCTTTGGCATGGATTTTATAATGCCAAAATGCTTCTGGTTGGGACGGACAGTAGAATACAAAATACTGTTCATCTGCACCTTTCGTTTTGCTCGACTTGGCAATTTTTCATTTTCCAAATCTATATGCTGTATAGCATCAATTACATTCTCGGTAATATTTCCCGTATCAAGATAATTGACATATTTCCAACCTTCTTTGGGAGAGTAAGAGGTAGTATTGGTTCTGACAACGCTTCCCAAGCGGATAGTTAACCATTCACTCATAGTTCATTCACTCCTAACCTATGTATTTGCGGTGAGCAATCTTTACATTGCTCTGTTTGACCATTGCATACTGCAAGGTCGTATCTATTCGTTGATGCCCCAAGAGCCGTTGCAGCTGCTCCACGGGCATACCTTTGTCAATCGCCATTGTAGCGAGGGTTCGTCTGAATTTGTGCGGATGTACTCTCGGAAGCGAAAGCCGCTTGCCAAGTTCTCGCAGCCTTGATTCTACACCGCCAATCTGCAATCTTTCGTATGGCGCTTTCAGCGACACAAACAGGGCATTGTTGCTATCCGTTCTCTGTGCAAGATAGTTCTGAAGGTGGATTTTGGTTCTGGCATCAAAGTAGACCATTCTTTCCTTGCTGCCTTTACCAAACACCACACACTCTCGCTCTTCAAAGTTGATGTCATCCCGATTGAGAAGAACCAATTCGCCTACACGCATTCCGGTTGATGCCAGCATATCAATCAAAGCCAGATCACGCAGAGAGTCGCAATGATCACGCATGGTTTCCAGTGCTTCATCCGTGTAGGTTTCTTTGATAGTCACAGCCGCTTTCACCTTGTGAATCCTGCGTACTGGGCTTTTCAAGATGTAATCTTCATCTTCAAGCCAGGAAAAGAAGCTGGATAAGATTCTGCGGATGTTGTCAATCGTAACCTTACTGGATTTTCGCTCTGTCTGATAGCCAGTCAAATAGGAACGCAGATCATTGGTTGTAATGTGCGTAATTCCTTTTCCAATTTTCTCAGACATGGTTTCGATTGTCTTTCGGTAGTAGGAAAGTGATTTTTCGGAACATCCCTCAATTCGCTTTGCCGAAAGAAACGCACCGGTCAACCGTGCATTTTCTATACTTGCATCCTCAGCTGTACTATCAGTTCTTCGCTGAATCTCATATCCGGAAAGATTATGCTTCAGCACTCGCCGTAGCTGCTCTGCCTGTCCATTATCGAGATATGATAGCATATCTCGTAGCACATCATTTACAAATTCATCATTCATAGTCTATTCTCCTTTTATGATTAGGGAATGACTACGGAGTGGCAATCCTCAGTATAAACTCCTGCCACTCGCAGAAGTTATGGGTTAGGTCGTAAACGAAAATTTAGAGCAGCAAATCTCTGCGCTTTATGAATCTTGGTTTGAAAACTTCGACCTCACAAATGGTGTTTGTCCTGAAAGCTGGAATAATCAAGAACTTTCAACTATTACAGAGATTTCAAACGGTAAACGTCCACCAATAAAGGCTGAATCGTGCAGTAAAGAAACACCAATTCCTATTGTTGGAGCTGCGTCTGTAATGGGGTTTACCTCAGAGGCAAACCATACAGATAAGATCCTTGTTACTGGTCGTGTTGGTACACACGGTGTAGTTCAGCGATTCAATACTCCTTGTTGGACTTCGGATAACACTCTCGTTATTAAAAGTTCCTACTATGAATTTACCAATCAAATTTTGCAAAGAATTGATTATTCAGCAATGAATCGTGGCTCAACACAACCCCTTATTACACAAGGTGATATGAAAAAAGTCAGCATATTACTTCCTGATGTTGAAACTCTTGCAAAATTTGAGACTTTTGCAGGGACTATGATGAATCAATGGGAAGCAAATAAACAGGAAAATGTAAAACTTGCTTCTTTACGAGATACTCTTTTGCCAAAACTTATGTCCGGTGAACTGGATGTATCCGACATCGACCTTTAAGCCGCTAAATTTTCGTTTATTGCATTATTCAGCTCGATTTTTTCGTCTAATGACTTCAAAATACTTGCAATTTTCTTTTGTGTGCAAAAATCAACCATAGGAACTTCATACTGCATTATTGAGGTTTTATCACCTCGTGGCATTTTTGTTCCTTTTGATGTTGCCATTGAATATGTAAAAAACTTATCATCTGCAAGTACATAATACAAGAAATCACTATCTGTATTAGATTTTGGAACAAAGACTAATACATCGTTGGAGCAACCACCATCATATCGGGCTTGCCATATTTTTTTGAAATACGGACGAATATTAGAAACGAGGACATCTCCAATTTTATACTCTTGCGTTAAAGAAACGGTTGGCAAAGAATTAGCATCTGTCATCCCGCCTTTGTTTGGTAGCATGTTCTCAGTTGATATATAGTTTCTTGTATTTAAGTTTTCTACCTCGACTTTACCTTTTCGAAAATTGCAAATATCAGAAAGCTTACACTTCATAACCAATCGCCCCCAGCTTCTTACAGATTTCTGCTTCAAGTTCATGGGACTTGGCAAACATATCAGAAAGTTCCGATGTCAGGCGAGCCATTTTTTCATCAAACGGTTCGCTATCTTCTTCCTGTTCTTCAATGCCAACATAGCGCCCAGGAGTCAGAATGTAGTCCTGCTTTTCGATAGTCTGCAAATCGGCTACCGCACAGAATCCTTTCACATCTTCCAAGGTTCCGTTCTGGAACGCTTCAAAGGTGTCCGCCAGTTTCTGAATATCTTCATCCGTGAAGTCTCTGTGCTTGCGGTCAACCATGTAGCCCATCTTGCGGGCATCAATAAACAGCGTTTTGCCTTTCTGCTTTTTGTTTTTGCTGATGAACCAGAGCGTAACAGGAATCGTCACGCTGTAAAACAGCTGCGTAGGCAGAGCAACGATACCTTCCACCAGATCGGCATTGATGATATTCTTTCTGATCTCGCCTTCGCCGGAGGACTGTGTAGACAGTGCGCCATTTGCAAGCACCAGACCAATCTTGCCATTCGGTGCAAGGTGGTGGATCATGTGCTGAATCCATGCGTAGTTGGCATTACCGGCAGGCGGCGTTCCGTACTTCCAGCGGACATCGTCCTGCAATTTATCCTGTCCCCAGTTGGACAGATTGAACGGCGGGTTTGCCATAATGAAATCCGCACGAAGATTGGCGTGAAGGTCATTAAAGAATGTGTCAGCCTGATACGGGCCGAAGTCTGCATCAATGCCACGAATCGCCATATTCATCTTTGCCATCTTCCAGGTATCCGCATTGGATTCCTGACCATAAACGGAAATGCTCTGACGATTGCCGCTGTGTGCCTGGATGAACTTCACGCTCTGCACAAACATACCGCCGGAGCCACAGCAAGGGTCATACACACGGCAGTTATTGAACGGCTTCAGGATTGCAACGATTGTCTTAACGATGCTGGACGGTGTATAGAACTCGCCGCCCTTCACACCTTCGTAGGCAGCAAACTGGGCGATGCAATACTCGTAGGTTCTGCCCAGAAGGTCTTTGCCTTCCTCTGTATCAGACATATCCATATTGGTGAACAGATCGACGACATCGCCCAGAACTCTCTTGTCCAAATCCGGGCTTGCGTAATTCTTCGGAAGCACATTTTTCAGAGATTTGTTTTCTGCTTCAATCTCTCGCATTGCTTCATCAAGTACTGTGCCGATTTCCGGAGTGTGAGCCGCAGCTGCAACGGTAGACCATCTTGCTTTCTCCGGAACGAAGAAAATATTCTCGCCCAAATACTCATCACGATCTTCTTCAAAGCCTTCGCCCTCTGTAACAAGCTCGTTATATTTTCTTTCAAATGCGCTGGAAATATAGCGAAGGAAAATCAGTCCGATGATTACCTTTCTATATTCAGCGGCAGGGATATGTCCCCATAACACACAGGCGGCATCCCAAATTTGTTTTTCAAAGCCAATGTTGGCGTTGTTTTTTTCAGCCATTGCCGATTCCTCCACTCTAACAGTTTATTGTAGTTATGCTTCTTCAGCTTATATTCTGCCAAATAGACTATCCTATAAAACGGACATTTCGCTTTTCATCCGGAACTATTTCCATAGTATCATCGAAGGTGCAGCCCAGGGTAGAACAGATTTTCACAAGCGTATCTGTAGCTGCAAGCGTTTGACCGGAATCTGCCCCGGTTGAATATTGTGTCCATAAAAACGGACTTCATATAAATAGCATGAGAGCATATGTCAAAAGTATACAAAACCCAAAATATATTCTATCACAATTTCATGGATTCTTCCATAAAAAATAAACCGACAAGGCACTACCCCACCGGTCTATCTGCTCATCCTTATTCCATTTATTTCTCCACCAGCATCTTCATCGCTTCCGAAGTTTGCCCGAGGTCTGACCCCGGGCTTGGACTGTCGCTCCCCACTCCGGCTTCAAAGAAATATTTCATTGACTCTTCTGCTGTTTATCGTGATAATCGGCAAGAATCTTATCCAGTGTAATGGATTTCATGCTGGCAATCACATCTTTTTTCAACTCTTCGTAGGTATCATCCAGCACTGACTGAATCTTCCTGCCCACAGGGCAAAACGCTGATGGTGACGAATGAATACCGATCATTTTGTCAATGGCATCCGGTTCCACTGCTGTACAAATCCGATAAAGTGTTATATCTTCGGGTTCTGCTGCAAGAGTCGCACCGCCAGTACCGGACTTCACATACAGAACACCGCTTTTTTTCAGCGCACTGAGAATACCCCTGATTGTCACCGGATTGCAGCCGGTAGAAAGCGACAGCAGTTCGCTCGTCACTTTATTCTCTGTTCCATATTCATGGATAAAGATCAAACAGTGAATAGCAATCGAACATTTGTTACTGACATGCATAATCTTTGCCCTCCCGCTTTCATTTTAGCATAGTCCTCTCCTGCTGTAAATATTGACACGACACCTCACAATTGCTATACTGATATCAATACTGTAATTCTATTTTTTACATCAAAGGAGTGTTTATAATGAAGTGCTATCAGATTCTTTTCAGTCCCACTGGCGGAACCGAAAAAGTCGCCGCTGCAATCACTCAGAACTGGCCGGAAGTCCAGACAATTGATCTTTCCTCTACCTCCACAGATTTTGCATCGTTCTTCATTGAATCCGATTCACTGGTGCTTGTCGCCATGCCGTCTTTTGGTGGAGTAGCCCCGCAGTTGGCACTTGATCGCTTTGCTCAGATCAATGGAAATCGTGCGAAGTGCGTTCTTGTGGCAGTATACGGGAATCGCGTCTATGAGAGTACGCTTGTTCAAATGGAGGATACTGCAAATGCCGCTGGCTTTCAGGTGATTGCCGCCATTTCTGCCGTTGCAGAACATTCAATTATTCGCGAATATGCCGCAGGTCGTCCCAATGCAGAAGACTGCAAACAACTCTCTGCATTCGGTACCAAAATTTTTGAAAAAGCACTATCCGGCTCCCTGGCAGTTCCCGCCATTCCTGGCAAGCGTCCTTACAAAAAATCCAGCAGCGGATTTGTTCCCTCTACTGATTCTCATTGCACAAATTGCGGTCTGTGCGCGGAGAAATGTCCTGCTCAGGCGATTTCCAAGGATAATGGCAAGGTCACCGATAAATCCAAGTGCATTTCCTGTATGAGATGTGTCTCAATCTGCCCTGTTCATGCACGCAGCCTTAACAAGGTAACGGTTTCTGTTGTGGCATCAGCTATCAAGAAAGCCTGTTCCGTTCAGAAATCAAATGAACTTTTTCTATAAGAGGACAAACCTTTGGATGGGTTTTGACCGGGGTCAGCCCCCTGGGTTTTAAGCCAGTTGTTGCAAACGATTAACCTTTTCTGTATTTTGTTTTTCTGCCGCTTCCGTCCTGATAGATCAAGCCGTCTGTAACCATGCGTTTTAGAATACGGCTGGCCGTTGTTTGGCTGACATCCAACAGTTGATCCACATCGCTACGCACTACATAGCCGTTTTGGCCAATCAAGTCCAGAATCTTTTCTTCATTGGATTTACGTTCATTAGGCACGCTATCAGTTGCCTTAACGGCATTTCTATTGGGGAGTGTAATTTTGAAAGCGTTGTTTGTCACTTCAATTTTAGGTTCTACCCCTGTGCCTGCGTATGCTTTCATGATTTTGGGCATACCGGTTCCGTAAGCTTCAATCAGCTGTAAGCGATAGAAGATAGCTGCTAATTTCGGATTTCTGCAAACGGAAAGTCCTAGCATAATGTCATCCAAAGTGATTCCGGCAGGCAGACCGCCCACGGATACAAATTCGATTCGATCATCATAGATACTGACAAGGGTGCTGGCACTAAAAGAATAATCTCTATGCACCAGAGAATTCATCAATGTTTCTCTCAGCGCGTCCTCTGGATAATCTTTGGTATCAGTTCGGTATAGTCCCTCAAATGTGGCCTTGGTTTGATTGTGCAGATCGAGATAGGCATACAAATCCTCCATCTGCTGAAACAACGAACCGGTAAACTCACGTCTATCTTGGAATACGCTCTGATCAACACCGGCAAAGGTTGCAGCCTTGATGGTACTCGGACATTGTTCGGACAGAAGCAACGCTACATTGGAGTAAATGTCGTCCGAGGAAACCATTCCCAAAGTCTGCATCTTAGCAGCATCATAGGGAACCTTCCTCTTGGCAAACTGTGCTTCAGCTGCCTGAAATGACAAATTCTGCTCCAAAGAGCGCATGGTTTCAAAACTGTCGCCATCGGTTTCTTTAATCATTTTTCGAATGGCGGTATCAGAGGCAGGATCTGTAGATGTACCATTGCGGACATACACGCCGCTGGGCTTTAATCCCTTACTGCCCAGATAATAGGGACGGTCTGTACCCTCCTGAACGGTCACGGCGATAATTTGTTTATCATTTATCACCTGTGTCTCGTAGTGGACAAACATCGTAATATCAGGTTTGATGGAATCCCGAACCATATTATTTATTTGCAAGGTAACACGGTCGGCACTATCCACACCAATCACCGTACCATTGTCCTCAACACCAATGTAAAGAGTGCCGCCTCTTGTGTTAGCAAAGGCAATCACCTCTTTGCAAAGGTCTGCAACAACCGAAGACTTGAGTTCGATAGTTTCGCTCTCAATAAATGTCATAAGGCACCTCCTGTAGTTTTCCTAATCACCATTATAATCATTGTAGTCATTATAGTCATTTTTGTCAATTTATATTCATGTGGTGATTAGAAAACCTTGACACTTCTCACAGGTGAAAGTTTGCCCGGGGTCTGACCCCGGGCTTCTATTATTCAATCCTCCGTCCTATCAAAGCCTCCGTCCTATCAAAGCGGCATCGGTGTCCGGGCGATCAGAATGATCGCCAGAATCGCGCCCACAAATGCCGCAGCCCCTATGACTGCCAACACCTTTTTGTTGAACTTCTTCTTCGCTGCCTTGCAGATCAGCGTGGCGCAAGCCACACAAACAGCCGCAGCCACAAGTGCAATGCCCAGCGTTTCCCATAACCAAGATAGTTCATATAAGATTTTCATGTGATCATCATCTCCTGTTCGTTAAACTTGAAGTTATATATGTCTTTGCAAATATACCATATCTATTAACTGTACACCACACTCATAAATTGGGTGGTCATAATTATCCGTAAAGAAATTCGGAATATTGTGAGATCGGACAAATCCGCATTTTTCATAAAACGGTACGGTCAGCGGGCTCTCACCTGTTCCAACCTGCAAAATAGAATATTCATCTGCATATTTAATGGCGAGAAAATCAATTAGTGTTTTGCCATAACCCTTTCCCTGATTTTCCGGATCAACTGCAATATTCTTGATTTCAAGTATTTCGTTACCTTCATCGGTGACAACACATTCAGCTTTTACATCATTGTCTTCGAGCACATACATAGTCCCTTTTTCAAGATAGCGATCAACCATGCTCTCCTGTTCATCAGCTAATAACAATAATGATATAAATTGCTTTTTATTTTCGTTCACTTCTCGGATTCTCATATCCATTACTCCGTCAAATTCCGTTTTGTTATATTGTTTTTATCTATACAACAATAGAATGCACGCTCTGCGTGCATTCTATTGTCATGAATAATTGCCGCCATTGAATGACGGCAACTCCTTATGCAATCTTTTCACTTACATTTTCCAACCCATACAACATCTCTGGATCTATATCCAGACACTTACTGCAATCTCTGGTTCCAGTAACATCCCATGCCAATGTCCCATTCAAAATGGTGCATGCATTCATAAAAAAATTAATATCTTTCAATGGTTCAAAAACTTTCTTTTTCAATAACGTTTTAGCATCATAACATACAATCTTTCCATCTTCAAAATATACATATACGGTATAGTCTTCATTAGGAATTACCTGCACAATATCATAAAACATATCTGCCTCCTACACTAATGGATTAATCCTATTAAGCGGAAGTCCATCTTTGGACAATTCCCAGTTTTGCATCAGTTCATCCTGATGTATCACACACCATGCCAATATCAGTTTTAACTGCCTGGATGGTAAAGCCCCTTTTATTACTCTTGCTTCGATAATATCTACAATCGCTTTATTTCCATTATATTCTGCATGAAAATGTGGTGGATTGTGATCTTCATAATACATTGTAACCCTTATTCCATAAAACAACGAAATTTCTGGCATAGATACACCTTCTTTCTTTTCACTCTTAAATCTTTATGACTACCTATATTATATCAATAATTTATCCTTTTGACCATAATTGTATTACTTCTATGGTGCTTCATACCTTTTTATTCCAAAATAATTATTCTATCATCTCTACAAACTGAAATTTCATAAACGCATTTGCTTCTTAAACGCAAACATTCCCTCATTGCCATCACCGACAAAATCGTCCGGTGTATCCGGCATAGGATGTTTTTCATTAAAAAATTCTGTAATATGAAAGCCGCAGACATTCACATAAAAATGAATGTTGCGCTTATCAAAGTACGGCGTACAGGTTTCCCATACTTTCGTGTTCGGATATATTCGTTCCAATTCAAACCATATCTTCTTACCGATACCATTGCTCTGAACTCCGTTCTTTACAAAAAGCAGGTCAAGATGGTTATGCTGTGTACTCTCATTGATAATAACAACAGCACCGCCCACCATTTCTCCATCGACAACGGCTTTATAGACAGCAGAACCCTCCGCATTCAGCGACTGGTCAATGTCCTTTTCAGGCAGAATAACAGCATCTGTTTTCCCAAAAGTATCTTCAAAACCTTTCTGAAATGCTTCCTGCATATCCGCCTTGTATTGCGTTAATTCTTTTGGTTCTATACAAACTAATTGAAAGGTCATTTTATATCAATCTCCTCAAAAATACCGATTTGTTGAACTAAGCCGAGTATACCACACTCTCCCATGAAAGAACAGGCAGATATAGCACCAAAGGCAGGATACCATCGCCATGATGATACCCTGCCTTTGGTCGTTGCTGTTCGGAGTCAGCGTTCGGACATTTGTTGGACTTCGATAGTGCTCTTGTTGGAGAGCGTCTGCCCCAAACCCTGCTGGAACCGAGTACGGCAAACTGGAAATTGTAAGTTTCTTTACTATCATATCTTTAAAACTTGTTTTGCTTTCGCATTAACA